>ERZ839767.378-NODE-378-length-78403-cov-7.638791_pt1 | contig 78403 bp, 70 predicted proteins | sample MGYA00519879_ERZ839767 | MGnify/ENA primary metagenome ERZ839767 (study PRJEB31850, sample SAMEA3708852) | human gut metagenome | biome: human gut; feature: human-associated habitat; material: faeces | place: China | collected 2014 ...
TCCCCGTGATCGATTTTTCATCAGTCTTCTTCGTTAGGTAGATAGAAGTCGAAATCGCTATTGCGGTCACAGATTAGAAGGCCGTCCTGGATGGTCAAGGGAGCTACTTGAATACAACTTCTCCGGTATTGATACGGTAGGTTGCCTGATTCATCATTTCGGGTTTCGGTATGTGATTTACGTCCCGGGTGTGTGAAGTAGAATATATAAGCTTTATCTCCGGCCACAACGACGTCGGCATGTGCTCCCTGAGGAGTATCCTGGAAACGCTTGCCTGGTTTATCCAGGAGCAATCCTTGTTTTTCCCAGGTATTTAAGTCGGTGGAACGGTATACCCGCAAACCTTGCCATTCATCGGTGATCATCCAGTAATAATTGCCGAAACGGAATACTTTGGGGCCTTCATGGGCATTCCCTCCAATTGCCGGCTGATCGTGGGTAATCCATTTTTTTAGATTTTTACTTTCGGCCATCATTGTCACAGAGCCGCGGTTCTGGTCTTTGTACCACATTTTCCAAGTACCGTCGGGAGTCCGGTATAAGGTAGGATCGATGATATTGGAGTTGATCTGTGGTTTTCCTGCATATTTCCAGTCCCATAAATTTTTACTAGTGTAGTGGGCGATACAGGCATTCCCGCTCCAATGATTGCGTACGCCTTGAATATAAGATACGAACATATGGTATTTACCGTTGTGATACACGACATCCGGTGCCCAGAATGTGTTGTGTCCCGGTTCGATATCCAGGTCGAGAGTGCCCCGGTAAACCCAACTTTGACCATGGTCGTCGGAAGAGGCTATACCGATCTGATTCCCATAACAATAGGCGACGTCTGCGGTTTCGGAATTTGCCCGGCGTTGCGTGTAAAGCATCCACCAGTTTTTTTCAGTCCGGTTCCAGATAAGTACCGGGTCGGCAGCTCCATCGGTAATCGGATCCCGGAATAGGGGAGCCGGAGCTTGGTGTTGTCCCCACAAACTCATGGTGTAAAGCAGGAATAGAATGAAAAATAAAATTTTCATGGCTGTAGAGTGATTAGATTAGTACAAAAGCTTTACAAGGATACATTTAGAATTTGGGAGCCTGGGCTTCATTCGACGGCATATTTCCTTCCACGTAAGGCCAACCCTTTTTCCAGTGTATCCGGTCGAGCATCACTACCCGCCCTTGTTTGGCCTTATCCCGGATATAAGCATGATATAAAATCCAGTCGTCTCCTTTTTTATCGGTCATGATTTCGGCATTGTGCCCCGTACCGGCAAAACTAGCATTGGGATGAATGACCACCTCGTGGTGGTTGTCGAGCATGGAATTGCCGTTTTTGTCCATGTAAGGGCCGAACAGGCTTTCCGACCTGCCGACGACCGTGGTGTAGGTACTTTTTTCTCCCTGACAACATGAACCGATGGAAGCGAACAGATAGTAATACTTGCCTTTTTTATGGACATATACGGCTTCGTAGGCCGTTCCTGCTATCTGCGTCGGTTTTGCACCGGGACGGATATGAAGTCCATCTTCGCTTAATTCGATATAATAAATACCCCGGAAACTTCCCCAAAACAGGTATTTTTCTCCGTTTTCTTCGATATAAAAGGGATCGATAGAGTTTTGAACTCCGATTTCATTACTCCTGAAGAGTTTTCCCTGGTCCGTAAATGGTCCTGCCGGCGAGTCGGCAACGGCGCATCCGATACCGCAAGTATGTTCTCCTCCCCAGCGGGACATCGCATAGTATAGCACGTATTTCCCATCGATGTGATTGATATCCGGCGCCCACAAACCGGCTTTGGGTTCGAAAGTCGGACGTGTCGCATCGGTGAAAGCAGTTCCGACAAAAGTCCAGTTAACCAGATCGGGAGATTTATAAATCGGTATATTGTGAATATCCTCGGTGGCGTATAAATAAAACATTCCGTCGGGAGCTTGAATCACAGTAGGATCCGGAGTCGACTTAGCCAGAACCGGATTACAGTAAACTTTAATTTTAGGTGTTGTTCCATAACTATGGAGAGAACAGAAGAGGAAAAGTATGAAGATGAAGCTTATTTTCATAAATATTGAAGTCATAATAATCAAAAAGAAAACGGTGACAGTCCAGTTTGCAACCTTTGTTACCGTTTTTACTGTTGTCACCGTTTTAACTTTATAAATTGCTTGGGTATCTCCTTGTCATACTAACAGGAGCTATCGGTTATTCTGCACCGAATTTATAAATACAGGTGCTATGATATTTTTCTCCCGGACGTACGACAACCGAAGGCCAGTCGGCTTTGTTGGGGGAATCGGGATAGTGTTGTGTTTCCAGGCAAAGAGCAGAACGTAAGGGATAGTAAATACCGTGTTTACCTTTTACAGTCCCGTCGAGGAAATTGCCGGCATAAAATTGAATACCCGGTTCGTTGGTATATACTTCCAGAGTACGTCCGCTTTTGGGGTCGTACACTTTAGCTGCAACTTGGCTGATGTCGCCTTGGGTGTTCAAAACGTAGTTGTGGTCGTAGCCGTGACCGTTTTTCAATTGTTCGAAATCGTAATTATCGATTCTGGCACCGATTGCGGTTGCTGTCCGGAAATCCATCGGAGTACCTTCGACCGGTGCGATTTCGCCGGTAGTCATAAACGTACTGTCCACCGGAGTATAATAATCGGCATTCAGCGTCAACTGATGATCCAGAATGGTGGTTTTGCCATCTCCTGATAGGTTGAAATAAGCATGATTGGTCAGATTGACGATCGTCGGTTTGTCGGTTTCTGCTTCATAGTTGATCTGAAGAGCATTGTCGTCGGACAAGCTGTAAGTAACCGTTGTTTTCAGCGTTCCCGGAAAACCGGCTTCTCCGTCGGGAGAAACACAGCTCAGGACTAATGTCTGGGCATTGGGTTGGGTTGCATCCCAAATCCGGTGATGAAATCCGGTGTCGCCTCCGTGTAAGCAGTGACCGTAATTATTTTGAGGCAATTGGTATTCCTGGCCGTCCAGGATAAAACGTCCCTGATTGATCCGGTTACCATAGCGTCCGATCAGAGCTCCGAAATTACCACCTTGGTCGGCGATATAATCGGCGATAGAACTGTGGGCCAGCATGATGTCACCGAACTTGCCGTTCCGGTCGGGTACCCAAATAGAAACGATACGACCTCCGTAGTTCGTGATCGCTACCTCTACACCATTTTTGTTTTTCAGTTCGTATAAAGCGACTTTTTTTCCGGAAACCGTCGTGTCGAAATCTGCTTTCTTTAATCCGGATAAGGTCGTGCCCGTATCGGTCTTGCTGTTACAAGCCATCAGAGAGCACAATGCACAGCATACGATGAGTAATCTTTTTTTCATATATAAAGTATTTAGTGTGTAATTTTGTTACAAAATAAGAAATAATCCGGATAGGATACTAATAAAATTATGTCATAAAATGGTATTTTCAGATCAAACCAAACGTTTGAAGCCTGATTCCGGACTTGATTTTTACCTGATATTGACATTTAATGGTTAGATTCTTTTACCTTTTGTCTCATTTTGGAACTATTTTTACGCTATAGAAATTTTTAATCTAAAATGATGACTTTATTCACAAAATCGTTGTCGGTTTGTGCAGGTGCTTTATTGGCAACAGGTATTTTATTCACCGGTTTTCGTTCGGCTGACGAAGAGCATATTGCTGTAGTAGAACGTCCTTCGACTAAGGTGGCCAATGTGAATTATACCGCTAGCCGGGCCCCTTTGAAGCCTTTACAGTTTATTAAATTACCTGTAGGGAGTATTCAACCCGAAGGATGGCTGAGAAAATACCTGGAATTGCAGAGAGACGGGCTGACCGGACATTTGGGAGAAATCAGTGCCTGGCTGGAAAAAAACGATAATGCTTGGCTGACTGCTGGCGGACAACACGGTTGGGAAGAGGTGCCCTATTGGTTGAAGGGCTACGGTAATCTGGCCTATATCCTGAACGATCCTAAAATGATTGCCGAGACGAAAGTTTGGCTGGAAGGGGTTTTCAAAAGTGTACAGCCGGACGGGTATTTCGGACCGGTAAACGAACAGGATGGCCGCCGGGAATTGTGGGCTAACATGATTATGTTGTGGTGTATGCAGTCTTATTATGAATATTCCGGCGATCAGCGGGTGATCGATTTGATGACCAATTATTTCAAATGGCAGTTGACGGTCGATGACAGTAAATTCCTGAGGGATTATTGGGAAAATAGCCGGGGAGGTGATAACCTTTGGAGTGTATATTGGTTGTATAATATTACCGGTGATTCATTTTTGTTGGAACTGGCGGAGAAGATTCACCGTTGTACGGCCGATTGGACAATGGACAGTCGTTTACCCAACTGGCATAATGTGAATGTAGCACAGTGTTTCCGTGAACCGGCCACTTATTATATGCTGTCGGGTGATTCGGCCCATTTGGCTGCCAGCTATAATGTACATGCTTTGATTCGCCGTTGCTTCGGGCAAGTGCCGGGTGGTATGTTCGGGGCTGATGAAAATGCCCGGATGGGATGTATCGATCCCCGGCAAGGTACTGAAACCTGTGGGTTTGTCGAAGAAATGGCTTCCGACGAATTGATGATGCGTATCACTGGCGATCCGATGTGGGCAGAACAGTGTGAGAACGTGGCCTTCAATTCTTATCCCGCAGCGGTGATGCCTGATTTCAGGGCTTTGCGTTATATAACTTCCCCCAATCAGGTGTTGAGTGATGCTCAAAATCATAATCCCGGGATTGATAACGGAGGGCCTTTCCTGGCGATGAATCCTTTTAGTAGCCGGTGTTGCCAGCATAATCACGCACAGGGATGGCCTTATTATACCGAACATTTGGTGATGGCTACTCCGGATAACGGTCTGGTGGCCGCTCTTTACGGAGCTTGTCAGGTTAAAGCTAAAGTGGGGAATGGTAAAGAGATCGTTTTGAAAGAAACCACTCACTATCCGTTCGAAGAAACCATTGCTTTTACGGTGGATACGAAAGAAAATGTGAATTTCCCGTTTACTCCCGGTAATGTCCCCTTGGAAGTGAAAGCACAGGGCCGCCGGATTCCTTCGTGGAAGATCGATAAGTATGGATTGTGTGCTGTGTTGCCTGAAACAGATGCACCGAAATCCCCGCAGATTGAAAATATAACCTTGATACCGATGGGAGCTGCCCGTTTGCGGATTTCTGCTTTCCCTGCCGTATCCGAATAATAGAGCCTGCAAGGTGAGATTTGGATGGTATATTATAGTAATTGGATTCTCCTGTCCTCATGTAAAAGCGGATAGAAGACTGTTTTTCGGAATCCTTTGGATATAGCCTTAGGAGATTCTTATGTTTTTTTGTTGGCTTCCGACGGACATTATTATATGTACGGGACTGGAGGATGGTTTTGCTTGCTATTCTTCGGACCAATCACGGGGACGGGGCAATTGTGCGAAAATTTCGCACAATTGCCCCGTCCCCGTGATTCTATAATAGGTTAATGTAATCTGTCCAACTTTTCGGGGGGGCAGTTCAGAATCGGAACGGTATAGAAAAAATAAGTCTAAATTATAGGTATAAATAATATGTAAATACTGTAATTTATATGGGATAAAATTTTTATCTGAGATCGATAACTTCTACTTCCGGATGTTTAGCCGGGTCGAATTTAAAAAATGAATCGGCAGGTACGGGTGAACTTTGTTTGATGGATTTGATTGTGATCAGGACATTGTTTCCGTCTTTGCCGAAAGAGGTTACTTTTTGTATCGATGAAGTGGCCGGATTTACCCAGATACCGATTTTTGTAAAGTTACGGCTTTTATCTGTAGGAAAAAGTTCGATGTAGGTTATGTCGTTGCCCGTGCTGACCAGTTTTTGGTCGAATCCTTGGTTGTGGATATCGAAAAGTGTCGTCGGATTCAACATCTCTTCTTCTTCATTGGGATTTTTGATGTTGACTTCCTGTACTTCCGGCATATAGGTATAGATATTTTTCCCGTCGTAATAGTTTTCAACGTCCATCACGTTGAGTTTATAAAGATTTCCCTTCATCCAGGCTTTTCCTTCGTGCATTTCATGGATATTTTCGCTGGGGTTTTCCATCGTTAGGGTAAAGTCGATTTCTGCTGCCGGGTAAGCTTTGAATTTTGCAGCTGCTTTATCCAATATTTCTTTTGCTTTCGGGTCGTTTTGTGCAAATACTGCATAAGCGAGGAGCACAAATAGAAGGGTCATAAAATATCGCATAATAAAAAGTTTTAATGTGTTCTGATCCTATTTTGTAATTTCATTACGGCAAAGATACAGAATGTACCGTATATTCTGAAATTTTATTTAGATTTGTATGGTGAAATAAGTTTAAGGACCTATGTTGTTATTTATCAAGCTCGGCTTTTTCGATATACTGGATATTCTGATCGTTGCTTTTATTTTTTATCAGATTTATCGTTTGGTGAAGGGGACGGTAGCGATTAATATCTTTGCCGGAATTTTTACGTTTTATGTGGCCTGGTTGTTGGTGAGGGCGTTGAATATGGAGCTGATCACCTCCATTATGGGGCAGTTTTTCGGTATGGGAATGATCGCCCTGCTGATCGTTTTTCAACAGGAAGTCCGCCGGTTTTTATTGCTGGTGGGTAGTAAATATAATTTGCAGAATATTTTCAATCTGGAGAAATTGTTTGCCAAGCCTGTGATCAAGGAAGATGTATCGGATGCTATCGTCGAGGCCTGTGTGAATTTTTCGGCTTCGAAGACGGGGGCTTTGATTGTTTTTCAGCAAAATACCGAGTTGTACAATTATGCCCAGACAGGGGTCATGATGAAAGCGAAGGTGACCGATGAATTGATTGAAAATATTTTTTTCAAGAATACGCCTTTACACGATGGAGCCGTTATCATCAATGAAAATAAGATTTTAGCCGCCCGTTGTATTCTTCCGGTCTCCGATCGCCGGGATATTCCCGGAAGTATGGGATTGCGGCATCGGGCTGCTTTGGGACTCAGTGGGGTGAGCGATGCTTATGTGGTTGTCGTGAGCGAAGAAACCGGAAATATCACTTTCTTTAAAGACGGAAGTTTTAAAGTAAAAGTGAGTCCCGAGGAGTTGAAAAAATTTTTGAGCAACGATTTCTCCGGCTTTGTGGTGAAATAATGTGATTTGCCCGGCCGGTGGTAGTAAAAAAGGGGTCCTGCATACAGAACCCCTCTTTTGACGGTAAGCGGTTGGTTTATAAAGTTTTCAGACAAGCGTTGACATTGTCTTCGATTCGTTTCAGCACATGGGTAGAATCGGCTTTTACGAATTTCTGGCCTGTGATGTGTTCATATAATTCGATGTAACGATCGGTAATTCCGGCAACTACTGCGGGAGTCATTTCCGGTACTTTTTGTCCGGCTTGTCCCTGAAAGCCGTTATCCATCAACCATTCACGAACGAATTCTTTGGATAATTGTTTTTGTTTTTCACCTTTGGCGAAACGTTCTTCATACCCTTCTGCATAGAAATAACGGGAAGAATCCGGTGTATGGATTTCGTCGATCAGGTAAATCCGACCGTTTTTCTTTCCGAATTCATATTTGGTATCTACCAAAATCAATCCTTTCTCGGCTGCAATTTCTGTCCCGCGTTGGAATAAGGCATAGGTGTATTTTTCCATCAGCTCGTAATCTTCGCGGCTAACTAAGCCTTGAGCGATGATTTCTTCTTTGGAAATATTTTCGTCATGACCTTCATCGGCTTTTGTCGTGGGAGTGATCAGAGGAGAGTCGAATTTCTGATTTTCTCTCATTCCTTCGGGTAAGGGCAGACCGCAAAGGGTACGTTCTCCGGATTTATAAGCCCGCCAGGAACTTCCGGTCAGGTAACCCCGGATCACCATTTCTACTTTGAACGGTTCGCATTTATGTCCGACGGTAACCATCGGGTCCGGTGTGGCTATTTTCCAGTTCGGAACGATATCTGCGGTTGCATCCAGGAATTTAGATGCGATTTGATTCAATACCTGCCCTTTGTAAGGCACTCCTTCCGGCAATATGACGTCGAAGGCCGAAATTCGGTCTGAAACCACCATGACCAGATATTCATCATTGATATCATATACGTCACGCACTTTCCCTTTGTACACACTTTTTTGTCCCGGGAAACAGAAATCTGTTTTTACAATAGCATCCATAGAAATTATATTAAAAATTTAATCTATTTATTCTTCATTCTTTCCTTGCCGTTCTTCCTGCTCTTCATTGTAAGCTTTTACAATATCCTTCACCAGCCGGTGACGTACGATATCGTCGGAATTAAATTCCACGAAAGCGATGCCCTTGATGTCTTTCAGGATTTTGAAAGCATGAATGAGGCCCGAATCTCCACGCCGGGGTAAGTCGATCTGACTCATATCACCGGTGATTACAAATTTTGCACTGATCCCCATTCGGGTTAAAAACATTTTCAACTGATTGCGGGTCGTATTCTGGGCTTCGTCGAGGATTACGAAAGAGTCGTTTAACGTGCGTCCTCTCATATAAGCCAGCGGAGCTATTTGGATAATTTCGGATTCCAGATATTCTTCCAGCTTTTTGGGCGGAATCATGTCCGACAGGGCGTCGTATAGAGGCTGAAGATAAGGATCTACCTTTTCTTTCATATCTCCGGGCAGGAATCCCAGGTTTTCACCGGCCTCGACAGCCGGACGGCTTAACACGATCCGTTTCACTTCACGATTACGCAAAGCCCTTACAGCCAGGGCGATCGCTGTATAGGTTTTACCCGAACCGGCAGGACCGGTAGCGAACAATAAATCATTGGTTCTGGCCAGTTCTACCAGTTTACGCTGATTGGAGGTACGGGCACGGATCGCTTTACCGGCATTCCCGTATAAAATCACCGATTCGGTATCTTCCGGATCGGCGACAACATGATCTTCCAGGATGATCCGTTTCAGATTCGCTACCGTGAGCATATTATAACGGTGGTAGTGCTCGAGTAAAGCAATGATTTTAGTATTTAAAATTTCTATATCGTTGATTTCTCCCTGGATAATAATTTCATCTCCCCGGGCTGTGATCTTCAGTTTGGGAAAATACTCTTTTAATAGATTGAATTTTGAATTGTTAACTCCGTAGAAATCAATGGGATCTATATTCCCTATACTTATTCTTTTCTCAATCATGCAATCTTCAATAAATATAACAAAGGTACTACCTTTTTTATGATATGTGAGGGCAGATACCGATTTTTTTTAATCACAAAAATACGTTATTTTTGCAGCCACGAATTGGTGAGAAATGCATGAGGCTGTCGGGTAAGCTGTCCCGGAAGGAGGTAGAGATAACCTCTTTGACTAGTTATTTATGGAAGATCTGGAAAAGAAAAAAGAGGCTTTTGCCGAATTACTGGAAGTGATCGCAACACTTCGCGTCGAGTGTCCCTGGGATAGAAAACAGACGATGGAATCGTTGAGGGCTTTGTCGATCGAAGAGGTGTATGAACTGGGAGATGCTATTCTGACAGGAGACATGGCCGAAGTGAAGAAAGAATTGGGGGATTTGTTGATGCATATCGTATTTTATGCCCAGATAGGCAGTGAAAAAGAAGCTTTCGACATCACCGATGTGCTGAATAGTATCTGTGAGAAATTGAAATACCGGCATCCTCATATTTATGGCGAGGTGAAAGTGGATAGTGCTGAAGAGGTATTGCAAAATTGGGAGCAGTTGAAATTGAAGGAAAAAGGGCGGAAACACCGGGTATTGGAAGGGGTTCCCGTGTCATTGCCGGCTTTGGTAAAGGCTTATCGTATACAGGACAAAGCGCGGGGAGCCGGGTTCGACTGGAAACAAAAGGAGGAGGTATGGACCAAAGTAAAAGAGGAACTGCAAGAGTTCGAGACAGAAATAGCGAAAGCCGACCAGGAAAAGATGGAGCAGGAATTCGGGGATTTTTTGTTTTCGGTCATCAATGCAGCCCGCTTATACGGTATTAATCCCGAGAATGCATTGGAAAAGACAAACCGGAAATTTATCAGCCGTTTCGGTTATGTGGAAGATAAAGCGAAAGAGACAGGGAAAAATTTATCGGATATGAGCCTGGAAGAGATGGAGGTTTATTGGCAGGAAGCAAAAGGGAGAGAACAGAAATAGGGGGTAAAAGATGGATTTGACAGGGAAATGGAGATATATCGAGAATTACGGCTACGGTGTCGCTGAAGGTGAGCTTTACCTGAAACAGAAAGGACAAATGCTGGCCGGCAGGATTGTGTTTACGGATAAAGTCGAAGGAGAGAGTTCTTATATGATACAGGAATTTTTAAAAGGAGAACTGGAAGGACGTAAAGTGCGGCTGGAAGCCGTCGAGTTCGACATCATTCATTCGGAGTTTCCGATTACCTATCAGCTGGATCATTGGTTCGGGTTATTGGTCGATGATAATACGATTAAAGGAGTAAGTAAAGACGGACAAGGGGTGGAAGGATATTTTGAGTTTGAAAAAGTAGCTACTAGTTTGCCCATGGAAATTTGAAATGCCTGTCATACCGGTATACAAAATTCAGGAAAGTTGACGAAAGTCAGCTTTTTTTTTATTCTTTTCTTTTAAATTGCCCATGCTATTAATCTAAAACCAGTTATTATGTCAAAAATTAAAAAACATCCGGTGTTGGAAGTCCCGGTGAGGGATAAAGTCATCTTTAAATATAACGGGCAGGAGGTAGAAGGAGAGAAGGGATATACGATAGCTGCGGCATTGCATCGGGCAGGCTTTCCGGTGCATAGTCATAGTCTGGACGGGCGGGAACGTTCGCTGGAATGCGGTATCGGTAAATGTGGGGCTTGTGAAATGTTGGTGGATGGAAAAATCCGGCGGATTTGTATTACGAAAGTGGATGGAGTGAAGGAAGTGCGGGAAGTGACCGAAGATTTTATGGCCAGAAAGGTAAAACAACCGGTAGCCGATAAAAAGAAAATTTTGCGTACGACGGTGGTGATTATCGGGGCTGGACCTGCAGGACTTGCTGTTCGGGAAGAATTCAATAAATATGGTGTAGATAATATCGTCATCGATAATAACGATAAGACAGGAGGACAATTTACTATGCAAACCCATCAGTTTTTCTTTTTCGAAAAAGAAAAACGTTTTGGTGGGATGCGTGGATTCGATATAGCCAGGACATTGGCCGGAGAAAATACCGACGGTATTTATCTGAATTCTACGGTTTGGGATTTGCTCGAAGGGAAAAGGGTGGCCGTGAAAAATATACAGACCGAGGAGATATTTTTTGTTGATGCGGATTACCTGGTTGTTGCAACAGGTGCCGTACCGTTTATGCCGGCTTTCGAGAACGATGACCTGCCGGGGGTATATACTGCCGCTGTCGTGCAGAAAATGATGAACAGCGAGTTGACCTTATTGGGTAAAAACGTCCTGACGATCGGTGCCGGTAATATCGGTTACCTGACCTCTTACCAGCTGATGCAGGCCGGAGTGCGTGTCAAGGCTATTCTGGAAGCGATGCCCCGGGAAGGGGGATTCCCGGTTCAGGCCAACCGGGTTAGGCGTTTGGCTATTCCGATTCTGACTTCGCATATGCTGTTGAAGGCAATCCCGAATAAAGAACATAATGGTATCGTCGGTGCGGTGATCGCCCGGTGTGAAAACTTCCGTCCGGTTCCGGGTACGGAAAAGGTGATCGAAGGAATCGATGTTATCAATATTTGTACCGGATTGATCCCGGATAATCAGTTGCTCACCAAAGGAAAAGAGGTGTTCGGCGGACGTTGTTTTGCTGCCGGGGATGCGATCCGGATCGGTGAAGGGACCAGTGCGGTACTGAAAGGACGGCATACGGCGATGCAGATTATGATGGAACTAGGTGTACGGCTGGATTATGACGATTACCTTTTGTTGTCCAAAGAATACATCGATTCGCAGCAACATCCGGTGAAAGTATTGGAAGAACCCCGTTTGCCGGAAGAATCCAGACGGCTGGCCCGGGGATTCGTACAGGCGGATTGCCTGTATGGCTTTGCTTGTAACCCGTGTTCCTTTGCCTGTCCGCATGGTGCGATTACCAAAACTTCGACTTCCACGGTGCCGGTAATCGATTACGATAAGTGTATCGGTTGTATGGAATGCGTTTATCAGTGCCCCGGACTGGCTATTTTCGGTTATGATCTACGGAAAGACAATCTTTTCTTACCGATTGAATATGAAGCATATGAAGGGGCGGAAGTCTATCTGGTGAACAATAACGGGGAGATACTGGGAGAAGGAAAGATCGAAAAGATTCTGCATAAACCGAATAAAACGAATGTAGCCCGGGTAAAATCCCTGACAATACAAGGGGATGCCCTGACGCGGGTCAGGGGATTCGTTGTGAAAGACAATTACCCGGAACCTTTGCAGCCGAAACCTTTGTTGGAAGATACAGCAGGGCCCACCTATATTTGCCATTGTGATGATGTAAAACTGGAAGAAGTATTGCAAGTGATCGGGGACCGGACCTTTATTTCGATAGATGAAATCAAACATACGACCCACCTGGGCATGGGGCCCTGCCGTGGTAAACGGTGTATTCCCCGTTTGCGGACAGCGCTTCGCAGCAGAGGAATCGAATTGGTCGGAGATGCCACTCCCCGGGCTCCGTTGTCGAATCAATTGACCTTGGGTGAGATCGCACCTGCTAAAAAAGGAGATACTTATCTGGTAGCCAATCGGGATACCTTCAAGAAGATAGAAGTCAGTGCTTTGATTGCCGGAGGAGGTATTGCCGGAAGCTCGTTGTTCCGTTATATGGCAGAGGCAGGTATGAATCCGATATTGGTGAATGCCGACCGGGGATCGTCGTGGAGAAATATCGGCGGCGGACGTACGGCCTTCTCTTTACCCGAACTGGCAGAAATAGCGGCTCAGAATCATCATATTTTTAAAGAATTACAATATCTGTCCAATATCGATTACAAACCTATCCGGTACATCAGTTTTGCGCACGATGAGGAGACTTATAAAGCACTGGAAGCCAGCAAAGCCTGGTCGAAAGCGGAAATGATCGCTCCGAAGCAGTTCCGGGAAGAGATTTCTCCATATTTTAATGCTAATCCTAAAAAATATATTTCGGCCTTGGTATCGGAGGATTGCTGGCAGGCGACTCCCGGAAAAGTAGTAGACCTGGTACGTAATCTGGGAATAGCTGCCGGAGGGACGGTCATGGAGGATTGCCGGGTGCTCGAAGCTTGCCGGGAGGGGAAATATACCAGTGTTTTGGTACAGACCCACGATAAAAAATATGTGGAGTATCGTACCGAACATTTTGTAAATGCTTTGGGGAGCGGAGCCGGTAAATTGTGCGATAGTATGGGAATAGATGCCGGATTGTATCCTGTACGCCATCAGGCTTTCATTACCCGCCGTTTACCGATGTTAGGTAAACATGGGACGAATCTGGATATGTTGATCGACCGGCAGGATTACAAAGGTTTTTCTGCGGTTTATGGTCAACAGATTGCCTATACCGGCCAGATTATCGGTTGTGCTTCGCCGAAACTCGACGCTATGCGTATCGATAAGAATCTGAAAGTAAATACAAAAGCTTTTTTGGAAATCGTCAGCGAGATGTTCTCCGAATGGATTCCCGATTTGGCCGGCGTAGGAATACAAGCGGTATGGGCCGGATATTACACCGAACCCCGTTATATTGTCGATCCTGAATTGGGACTGTTCGTCGGAATGCGTGGACACGGATTCATGCTTTCGCAGTATATTGCCCGGATGTATGTCGACAAATTGCTGGGACGTCCTGTTCCGGAATATTTTGAAAAATTGAAACTGAACGGGCCCGGATTATCCGAAAAGGCGTTTAAATAAAAAGTTTGTAAGGTCTGTAAAGTTCATAAACCCTGCGGGCGCTTTTTTATGGTCACTGCAACGGCCGATCAGGCCTGAGCCTTCTCCGGAAAGGTGCCTGTAGGGATTTTCTGTTTGTCACTCCTCTCGCTTGGTTTGTGTTACCGTCGGTTTTTTTTTTTACGTATGTTCTGCTCGTATATACGGTAAATATATCGGAGAGCTGCGGATTAACATTCCGGGGATTTAAATTATTCTGAGTTTTATTCTTTATATTTGCCGCAGGTAGCAGGAGTAAAACGTTCAATTAATTTAGCCATGGTTGAAATAGGAAGATTTAATACTTTGACGGTAGTTAAAATCGTCGATTTTGGAGTTTATTTGGATGGGGGAGAACGCGGTGAGATCCTCATGCCGAAAGAATATGTCCCGGCCAATTGTTTCCCGGACGATGAAGTGAAGGCTTTTGTTTATTTCGATTCGGAGGACCGGATTGTTGCAACGACGGAACATCCCCATGTAATGGTCGGCGAATTTGCATTCCTGAAAGTGGTAGCTCTTAGTCCTGTCGGGGCTTTTCTGGATTGGGGATTGCGGAAGGACCTGCTGGTGCCTTTCCGGGAGCAGCGCGATCCGATGATAGAAGGGAAATCCTATTTGGTGTATGCTTATCTGGACAAAGCGTCCGACCGGATTGTCGCTTCGACGAAGATCGATAAGTACCTGGATCAGGTATTCCCGGAATACGAACCCCACGAGGAAGTAGAAGTGTTGATCGCCCGGAAGTCGGATCTGGGATACAATGTGATTGTGAATAATATGCATTGGGGATTGATCTATAATAATGAAATTTTTCAGCCGCTGAAGATCGGCCAAAAAATGAAAGGATATATTAAGGAAGTGCGGGAAGACGAAAAAATCGATGTAACCTTGCAGCTGCCCGGATATGCAAAAATAGAAGGTTTGGCCGGTATGGTGCTTGAAAAATTGAAAGATTACGGTGGCATTCTGGACCTCTCGGATAAAAGTGAGCCGGAGGAAATCTACAAGGTCTTCGGATGTAGTAAGAAAAATTATAAAAAGGCTTTGGGGACTTTACTGAAACAAAGACTGATCGAGATCGGTGATTCCGAAGTCCGGCTGAAAACAGAAGATTAAATTCGAAGCTTATACGGACATTGTTTTGGGGTATGGCCGGAATGATAGTTTGGGGGGATGCCGTATCTCCCGGCCAGAGGAAAAGGAGGAGCTGTGCTGGTGAAATGTAAATTGAAAAATGATTTTTAATGGGAACTGAATTGAATGCTAAACCACATTATTTAATTCTGGATGGTTTAAGAGGTGTTGCTGCTATTCTGGTTGTATTTTTTCATTTGTTCGAAGCTCATTCGTCCGGCCACCTGGATCAGGTGATCAATCATGGTTATTTGGCCGTTGATTTTTTCTTTGTGCTTTCGGGGTTTGTGGTCGGTTATGCTTACGACGATCGTTGGAATAAGATGACTATCGGTGCCTTTTTTAAGCGTCGTCTGATCCGGTTGCAGCCGATGGTGGTGATGGGGATGTTTATCGGAGCTGTATTTTTCTTTTTCGGGAGCGACGCTATGTTTCCGGAGATCGGCCGGGTTTCGGTTTGGCAGGTGATGTTGTTGTTTGTCATCGGTTCCACCCTGCTTCCTGTTCCACCCTCTATGGATATCCGCGGATGGGGGAAATGCATCCGTTGAACGGACCTGCCTGGTCACTTTTCTTCGAATATATGGCCAATATTCTCTATGCCTTGGTGATCCGGAGGTTTTCGAAGTTTTTGCTGACCTTGCTGGTGATCGTGGCTGGCGGTGCTTTGATACACTATGCCGTGACAAGTCCGAACGGTTGTCTGGCCGGAGGATGGAAACTGGACGGTCCGCAACTGAGGCTCGGGTTTACCCGTCTGATGTATCCGTTTTTCGTCGGGTTGTTATTATCCCGGACCGGTTTCCTGATCCGGACAAAATATGCTTTTGAAAAGTGTAGCGTATTGCTTTTCATCGTTCTGGCTATGCCTCGTTTAGGAGGAGAAAACCATTATTGGTTGAATGGATTGTATGAAGCTCTGTGTGTGATCGTTGTCTTCCCTTGGATCGTAGCGCTCGGAGCAGGCGGAAAGTTATCCGGGAGTCTGTTTTCGAAAGGTTGTGATTTTATGGGAAAGATTTCTTATCCGCTTTATATCGTTCACTATCCGGTTATCTATTTGTATTGGAGTTGGGTTACACCGAGACATTTGCCCTGGACATCGGTATGGCCTTCTACTATTTTGATTGCAGCGTTTTGTGTGATGATGGCTTATGCCTGTCTGAAATTGTATGACGAACCCGTAAGAGCGTGGTTGAAAAAGAAAATGGAAATCTGAACAAAGATTGTCCGAAAGTGGGAAATCTCACTTCGGGACAATCTCTGGAGTGGTTGTTCAGTCGATAAGTTCGACATCTAATGCCGGAGGCAGGTTTTGCTTTCCTTTTTTCTCCGGAAGCTCCTCCTGAATTTCCGGGATGTCTGTATTTTCTTCGGTTGCGACTTCTTGATCTTCCGGTTTGAGCTCGGGCAGATGCTCCAGCTCGTAGTCGAAGGCGGTGATTTCGGGGTAGTCGAGTTTGCCGATGAGGGTCATGATATCCCCGGTGGTATCTTCGGTTGTTTTTTTATCTTCGATCTCTGACGCCGCTTGTTCGGGCGTTTCTGTGAGATTGACCGTTTCTGAGGTTACTTCGACAATCGTAGCTGTTTCTGGCTCACTATTTACCGCAGTTGTATCTTCAGGTACCTCCTCCGTATTGGGGGGGGCAATCGTTCCGGCTTCAGAAGAGGGACCGGGGATAATTTCTTCTATCGGGGGTAAGGGAAGCACTTCCTCTGTACATTCGCAAGCCTTGGCCGGAGTCTTTTCGTAAAGTTCTCCGTGTTCACAACAGAATACCCGCCCCGGGAATTTTTCGATCAGGTCGTATTGGTGGGTAGCTATGATAATCGTTTTACCGGTGTCACAGATTTCTTTTAATAATTCCACCAACTGATAGGAGGTTTCCGGGTCGATGTTACCCGTCGGTTCGTCTGCCAGGATCAGGGGAGGGGCATTCAATAAAGCCCGGGCCAGTACGATACGTTGCTGTTCTCCGCCGGATAGCTGATGGGGCATCTTGGCTTGTTTGTCACTCATACCGACTTTCGTGAGTACGGTTTCAATCCGTTCCCTGATGGCTTTTTTATTTTTCCAGCCGGTAGCTTTCAAGACGAATTCCAGATTTTCATATACATTCCGGTCGATCAATAATTTGAAATCCTGAAAGACAATACCGCATTTCCGGCGTAGCAAGGGGATCTGTGATTTTTTGATTTTTTTTAATTGAAAACCGGCCACTTCAGCTTTCCCATATTCCAATGGCAATTCTGCATATAAAGTTTTCAGGAAGGAACTTTTCCCACTGCCTACTTTACCGATCAAATAGACAAATTCACCGCTTGCGATATCGATATTGACATTTTTGAGTATGGTGTTTTTTTGTTGGCGGATTACTCCCCCCTCCATTTTAATAATACTTTCTGCCATCTTACTGAAATACTAGGTTCAAATTTGAATATGTGTTCTAAGCCCTACTCCGTTTTTAAGTTCTTTAATCCTGCAATAGTCGCTTCCGGATCTTCGGATTTGAATACAAAACTTCCGGCAACTAACGCATCTGCCCCGGCAGTAACCAATTCCCGTCCGGTTTCGAAATTTACTCCTCCGTCGATTTCGATCAGGGTATGGCTATGGGTAGCCTGGATGAGTGCCTTGAGCTTTTTCACCTTTTCGAGCGAATGTTCGATAAATGATTGCCCTCCGAAACCGGGATTCACGCTCATGATCAGCACCACATCGATATCCTGTATAATGTCTTCGAGCAGGCTGACAGGAGTGTGGGGATTTAAAGCGACTCCGGCTTTCATACCCAAAGCTTTGATTTGTTGGAGCGTACGGTGCAAATGGGTAGACGCTTCCAGGTGAACGGTCAGGATGTCGGCTCCGGCTTTGTGAAATGCTTCGATATATCTTTCGGGTTGTACGATCATCAAATGAACATCGAGCGGTTTACGGGCTATTTTCTTGATTTGAGATACAACAGGTAAACCATAGGATATATTGGGCACGAATACGCCGTCCATGATGTCGAGATGAATCCAGTCGGCTTTACTCCGATCGACCATTTCCACGTCTTTGCCCAGGTTCATAAAATCGGCGGCTAAAAGCGAAGGAGAAACTATTACGCTCATATGCTTTGTTTTTTATGATTTATTTTATTCGGCCTTCTGATTTTCGTCTTCGTACCAACTTGCATACATCGAGTAAGCATTCACAATTCTTTCAACTTCTCCTTTCAATAACTCTTCCCCCAATTGTTTCATTTTTTTGGCCGGTGTCCCGGCATATACCCAGCCTGATTCCACTACAGTACCTTTAGTGACTACACTGCCTGCCGCTACGATCGTATTGCTTTCAACCACAGCATCGTCGAGCACGATGGCCCCCATGCCGATCAGGACATTGTCTTTGATCGTACACCCGTGAATGACGGCATTATGTGCGATAGAGACATTATTTCCGATGTTTGTCGGCGATTTTTTATAAGTGGCGTGGATGGTGGCATTGTCTTGTATATTGACTTTATTACCGATCCGGATGGAGTGTACATCGCCGCGTAGCACAGCGCCGAACCAGATACTGCAATCGTCTCCCATTTCCACATCACCGATAATAGCTGCATTATCGGCTAAAAAACAGTTTTTCCCGAATTTAGGGGTATGTCCGTTTAATTTCTTTATAATAGCCATATTGTAAATAAAATTATTTTAAAATTAAAATGTAACTTTTTAAACCGTTACGGGCTTCGAAGTTACGAATAATGAGGAAAACGGCAATAAAATATGCTAATTTTCAGTTTTTCAATTTCAATTTTCGATTATTTAATGAATCGGGCGAAACTGACTGTATCGATTGGGCGTACAAGAGGGTGTAATCAGAAAAATAATTGAATATTGAAAGGAGGAAAGCAATGAATATGGTAAAAAGAAATAGTGAGATCAAACCGTTTTATTCTAATTTTCTGGATGATTTTTTGAATACCGGATTATCCGCTTTTGAAGACAGAAGAGGTGTTCCGGCATTGAATGTCAAAGAAGATGAAAAGGAACTCGCTTTGGAACTGAGAGTTCCGGGAATGAAAAAAGAAGATATCCATCTGGATTATAAAGATGGAATCTTAACGATATCCGGTGAGAAAAATGAAGAAAAAGAGGAGAAGGACAGAGATAAATATCTGAGAAGGGAGTTTACTTCTTATTCTTTCCATCGGAGTTTCGAACTACCTGAAGAGAGATATGATGTTGCAAAGGCGCAGGCTGCCTATAAAGACGGTATCCTGGAAGTGACTTTGCCGAAAAAGGAGCAGAAAGATAAAGTGAGCAGACAAATTGAGGTGAAGTAGGTAGTTTGATTTTAGTGGTCAGCCGGTCCTTACGAGGATCGGCTGATTTTTGCTTCTTGATAATCAGAGAAATAAAAAAATAGTTGATTTTTTTTGTCAAAATATTTGGAGAAATATATAAAATCCACTTATCTTTGCACCGTCAAAACGAAACAGTTGTTTGAAATTATGCGAAAATAGCTCAGTTGGTAGAGCACGACCTTGCCAAGGTCGGGGTCGCGGGTTCGAGTCCCGTTTTTCGCTCATCTGATGAGAGCCGGATATGTTCCGGCTTTTTTTATTTCCTTTCGAGGGATTAGGCATAACAATAACACATTTTGGGCACACTATCTTATCTTTGTTAGCTGACTATGAATATGATGAAACAAAAAACAAATTTTGCCGGATTAGTAAAACGAGTGACCTGCTTAATTTGCGGGATCTGTTTTTGTTTCGGTATCTATGCTCAGCAACAGAAACCCTTTGTGATACCTGAGCTGAAGGAGTGGAAAGGAGCAACAGGCTTCTTTATGCCAAAGCAGTCTGTGCGCATCATTTATGGTGCTCCTGGGTTGCAGAAGATTGCCCGACAATTTGCTGCCGACTATAAGGCATTGTTCGGAGTACTTCCGGAAATCGCCGAGGGAAAGCCTTGTAAAGGCGATTTTTTCTTCACAATAAAGCGAGATAAAAAGTTGGAGAAAGAGGGGTATGACATTGTTATCGGTGATTATGTAAAAGTTTCTGCGAATGAACCTGTCGGAGTGTATTGGGCTACCCGCACTTTATTGCAGATGGGCGAACAATACAAGAACGGAAACTTGCCGAAAGGACATATCCGGGACTGGCCGGATTACGGTATACGCGGACTATTGATAGACTGCGGGCGAAAGTTTATTCCTATGAATTATCTACGTGACCTTGCGTGTATAATGTCATATTACAAAATGAACTTCATGCATGTGGTATTGAACAACAACGGTTTCAAAGCCTATTTCAATGACGATTGGAATCAGACCTATGCAGCCTTCAGACTGGAATGTGAAACATATCCCGGACTGACAGCCCGCGATGGTTACTATACTAAAAAAGAATTCGTCCATTTTCAGGAGGAAGCCGCAGAACGTTTTGTCGAGATCATTCCCGAAATCGACGTTCCTGCCCATTCGCTTGCCTTCAGTCATTACAAACCGGAATTAGGCAGCAAGGAATATGGCATGGATCATTTGAATTTGTCTCATCCCGAAGTCTATTCATTTGTTGATGCACTCTTCAAAGAATATCTTGATGGAGAGAACCCTGTATTCCGGGGACCTAGAGTGCATATTGGCACCGACGAATATTCAAATAAAAAGAAAGAAGTTGTGGAACAGTTCCGGGCATTCACCGATCATTACATTAAATTCGTAGAAGGTTTTGGAAAACAAGCATGTGTATGGGGAGCACTCACACATGCCGCAGGAGAAACACCTGTTAAATCAGATAATGTCATTATGTATGCTTGGTACAATGGTTTTGCCAATCCGAAAGATATGGTGCAACAAGGATATAATTTGATTAGTATTCCGGATGGTCTGACTTACATCGTACCGCTTGCAGGTTATTATTGGGACTATCTGAACACAGAACGGTTGTATAAGCAATGGACTCCGGCACATGTAGCCGATGTTGTATTTGAGGAGAAAGATCCGGCAATTATTGGCGGTATGTTTGCTGTATGGAATGACATAGTTGGTAACGGGATTTCTGTGAAAGACATCCATCACCGTATTTTCCCGGCTTTGCAGACTATTGCGGTGAAAACATGGAACATTGCTCCTGCATTTTCTTATACAGAATTTGAAACAAAACGGCAAAAACTGAGTGAGGCTCCGGATGTGAATCAATTGGGCAGGATCGGTGATGATGAAAACAGTCTTGTGTATGAGACTTCATCAATTACTCCCGGATCCGAGTTGCCGTATACCGAAATCGGATATGACTATACAATCACGTTTGATATGGAAGCTGCCAATGAAAATTATGGCACCGAATTATTTCGTTCCCCTAATGCTGTATTTTATCTTGCCGATCCTGTGAAAGGTATGTTCGGCTTCTCCCGGGATGGCTATATGAACACTTTTGCTTTCCGGCCTTATCCGGGAGAAAAGATTTCTGTAAAAATCACAGGGGATGCTCTCTCCACTTCATTGTTCATAAACGGACAACTTATCGAACGAATGGGAATTGAAAAACGATATCTGAACGAAGCCGAAAAGCAGAATAATTTTATCCGTACATTAGTATTTCCGCTTAAAAATGCCGGAAATTTCAAATCTAAGATTACTAATCTGAAAGTGTATAATCGGTTATGTTCCCATGGAACCAGGGCGAAGACGGACCGACACTGAAATATGCCGAAAATACCATTTACTGCATTAGCAACACCGGGAAAAATAGGTAAGTATAGCGTACAATCCCTGGCCACCGATTTCTCTAAAGCAAGTCATTATGCTTTTTCATCCGAAAGAACGCTTGTTTTTTACAGTGTCGGCAGCAGGTTATATGCCTATGATTATAATCCCGGACATGAACGTGTACAGGATTTAGGTGATTGGGGCGGAGAAATTACCATGCTCAAATTTAATATTCAAGGATGTTATGAAGAGTCTGTTAGGCCGTGGACAGCCCATAAAGAAACAATCAATGACTTGTATATCGCGACTTATAATACCCCTGATGGCGGTCGGTTACGTAAGCTGACCGTCGGAATAAACCCGGATGTAATCGAGGTGACATCCGATCCGAAAGCCGATTGGACAGGCCTTGGCAAGATAGTGAATATGGATTGGCGGAATGATTAGAAAGTGGAATATTATCTTGGATTCCGGGACGGATCTTTTGTCCCGGAATCTGTTAAAAAAGAGGACCGAAGAAAAATATTCTGTATATCAAATTTATTACTACGTTTTCCGTTTTCCACTTTTTGTTGTAACTTTGTTTTCATATGATGTTGCGTCGATATGGAAACGAATCCCCAATTAGAGCTTGCTTTTAATTTTCTGGAATATACCGGTACCAGTATTTTTTTGACCGGTAAGGCCGGTACAGGAAAAACGACATTTTTACGGGAGTTGAAGCGACGTTCGCCTAAACGAATGATTGTTGTCGCTCCTACCGGTGTGGCAGCGATCAATGCCGGGGGAGTTACCATTCATTCATTTTTTCAATTGCCTTTCGGACCTTATGTTCCGGGTAGAACCGAAGAAAACCGCTCGGGTGAGAAACGGTTTAACCATAAATTCGGACGGGAAAAAATCAATATTATCCGGAGCATGGATTTGCTGGTCATCGATGAGATCAGTATGGTCAGGGCAGATTTGTTGGATGCGGTGAGTGATATGCTCTGCCGCTACAGAGACCGGAGCAAACCGTTCGGCGGGGTACAGTTGTTGATGATCGGCGATTTGCAGCAATTGGCACCTGTCGTGAAAGAAGAGGAATGGGGGATATTGAAGCATATTTATCCGTCTCCTTTCTTTTTTTGCAGCAAAGCATTGCAGACGGTCGCGTATCAGTGTATCGAATTGACTCACGTATACCGGCAGTCGGATTCGGTATTCATCCATTTACTCAATAAGATCCGGGATAACCAGGTGGATCTGGCTACCTTGAAGGCCTTGAACAGCAGATATATACCCGGATTCAATCCGGATGATTCCGAAGGATATATTACGCTGACAACTCATAATTACCAGGCTCAGCAGATCAATAACCGCAAACTGGATGCGCTTGAAGGAAGGGCTTATACCTATTCGGCGGAGGTGAAAGACGATTTTCCCGAATATGCTTTCCCGACAGATCAGCATTTGGTATTGAAAAAAGGAGCTCAGGTTATGTTTGTGAAGAATGATTCGTCGGCTGAGAAGCGGTATTATAACGGAAAAATCGGACGGATTACAGCGATCAGTGCCGACAATATCCTGGTGAGATGCGGGGACGAAAAGGACGCGATTACAGTAACCCGGGAAGAGTGGACCAATACCAAATACAGTATCGACGCTGAAACACAGGAAATTTCAGAGACTGTCGCAGGTAGTTTTAAACAATATCCCTTGAAAACGGCCTGGGCGATTACCATTCATAAGAGTCAGGGGTTGACTTTCGAAAAAGCTATTGTCAATGCGGGAGCTGCCTTTACGCATGGGCAGGTGTATGTCGCTTTGAGCCGGTGTAAAAGTCTGGAAGGGTTGGTTTTGGGAACACCTTTACGTCCCGAGGCTCTGATCAACGATCAGGTGGTGAAGCATTTTACGGATGAAGTTTCCCGGAATCAGCCCGGACCGATGCAGTTGGAAGATGCACGCAGGGCCTATTATTTACAGTTGTTGAAAGAACTGTTCGATTATAGTGGTGTACTTAAACGCCTGCAACATGTAGCTTGGGTATTCGGAGAACATTTGTGGAAATTATACCCCGAGTTAACCAAGCGTTGCCGGGAGGTCAGGGAGTTGTGTCATAGCGAATTGACGGAGGTGGGAGAAAAATTTCAGATGCAGCTGGAGCGTCTGATCGAAGGGGCTGCAAATTACGATACCGATCGGCAGGTCGGGGAAAGGATAGCTAAAGGAGTTGCTTACTTCAGCGAACAGACCGGCCGGCATATCGTAGCTTTCTTAGAGAGTGCACAACCCGAAATCGATAATAAAGACGTACGTAAAACAGTCGGGGAAGCTTTGGAGAAATTGAGGTTGGAAGTGGGGGTGAAGATAGAGACTCTGGAGGCTGTGAAAGAAGGGTTTGAAGTGAAGGCCTATTTAATGGCGAAAGCGAAGGCTGTATTGGAAAAACCGAAACCCCGGGCCAGGAAGACCACCGAAAAACTGGAGGTCGGAGAAGATGTTTTGCATCCGAAATTATACAATGCCTTGCGTTTGTGGCGGAAGGAGGAAGCGATGCGTCTGGGATTGCCGGCCTATACCGTTTTGCAGCAGAAAGCTTTGCTGGGGGTGGCCAACACGCTGCCGACAACAGGGAAAGAATTACTGGCTATACCGGGGATCGGGAAAAAGGTCGCGGAACGTTATGGGGCTGCCTTGCTGGAAATGGTGGATCATTACCGGCTGAATATTTAAAGGATAGAAATTTGATGAGGGTGTCCAAAAAGGCAAAATACCCCCTTGTAGAATCGGATATTTGATTTCAGTCTCCAATAGGGATACGAATAAATCGAGGGTGCCAAATACTTTTTGGACACCCTCTTGTACTTCAATGAATTACTAAACTTATAAAAGAATAGATAATGGAAGATATTTATGTGCTGGGTGTGGATATCGGAGGGTCACACATTGCTTGTCAGCTTGTTAATTTGAGCGACTGTAGTTTGATCGAAAATACGTATGCCGAAGTTAAAGTGGCTGAAAATCAAAGTGCCGGTATTATTCTGGCAGCTTGGGAAAAAGCGTTGAAAGAGTGTATGGGTAAAGCGGCAGGTAAGATTATCCGTGGAATAGGAGTCGCTATGCCATCACCTTTCGATTTTGTGCAGGGGATCGCTATGGCCGATCACAAATTCGCTTCTCTGAAAGGACTGAATATCCGTCAGGAGTTGAGCCGTGTTACAGGCATCCTGCCTTCTTCTATTTTATTTACGAACGATGCCGCTGCTTTCGGTATGGGCGCCTGGAGATTGAACGGAAGCCGTGACCGCCATTTGATCGGAGTGACTTTGGGTACCGGTTTCGGAGCTTGTTTTATCGTAGACGGTTGTTATGCTACTTATGGCCCCGGAGTGCCTATCGGAGGAGAACTGTGGAATTATCCGTTCCGTGGGGTGATCGCTGAGGATTATGTTTCTACCCGCTGGTTCGAAAAGCGTTTTGCCGAATTGACCGGAGAGGCGATTCACGGGGTGAAAGGAATGATCGATTTATACCAGGCCGGTAAATATAAAACAGAGACCGAGCAGGTCTTCCGCGAATTTTCGAATTCTTTCGGAGAGATCATGGTGCCCTTTATGACCCGATTTAATGCCGATATGCTGGTGATCGGAGGAGGTATGGTACTTTCCGAACAGTATTTCCTGCCTTTGATCGGTCAATATATGAAAGCCAACGGGATCAATGCTTCTATCATGACGGTCGCCGATACAACGACTGCAATTATTGCGGGAGCTGCTGCTTTATGTGATTTGATATAAAAGAAATTGGATCAGATATTTAGGTATCGATTTAGCGATGGGCTGGAATAGAACCGGTTCATTAATAAATCGATACAAAATAACCGAAGAACTTTTATCCGGAGCTTTCCGTATACCGTGTGAGTTTAATTTTCAAATATTGAATTATGAATCACGGTATCAGTATTTTGTTTCGGGTAATTCCCGTTGTGATGGCATTTATTTGTTTTTTTCTCGGCGGGTTTATTTTTTTGTATGGAGACGATGGAGCCAGGCAGGTTGCCGGACCTGTTGTTTTTTTTCTGGGAGCTATTTGTCTGGCTTTGTTTGCGACTGCTGCAACTATTATCCGGCAATTGATCCATAAATTCCATACGGTTTTAAAATATATTATTCCCGGTTTCGGATATGTTGTAGCTTTCTTAACAATAGTATCGGGGATTTGGATTTTCGGTTTTGCTGAAAATTCCAATTTCATTGTTTCAGGCCATGTCGTGGCCGGAGTCGGTTTGATCACAGCTTGCGTTTCTACAGCAGCAACTTCTTCTACAAAATTTTATTTAATACCGGCCAATTCGGCTAATGCGGCGAATGAAGTCAATAAAGAAGGTTTTTCTGCAATGACACAGAATGTACTGATCGGTTTGACTTTATTGTTTTCCTTGACCGCCTGGGTTTGGGCGATTGTGTTGTTATCCCGGATCGGTGAAGGGGCTTATTTTTTGGTAGCCGGTACTGTGATGGGAGGATTGGCTTGTATTTGTACCAGCCTGATTGCTTTGGTGGCCAGTATCGCCAAACAGATCCGGAATACTTATGGAGAAAGTGACCGTAAAAATTGGCCGAAATTGGTTTTGGTGATGGGAACGGTGGCTTTTATCTGGGGATTGGTCGTTATTCTTGCTATGGCCGGGAATGTGGCCAATACCACCGGTTTCATCATGATGGGCTTGGGATTGGTTTGTTTCAGCATCTCCAGTAAAGTAATTTTGTTGGCCAAAGTGTGGAAACAGAGTTTTGCTTTAGCCAACCGGATTCCGTTGATTCCGGTACTGACTGCTTTGTTGTGTTTGTTTTTAGCTGCCTTTCTGTTTGAGGAAGGGGTGTATGACAATGCATTTTTTGTTCCGGCCCGGGTATTGGTCGGGTTAGGAGCGATCTGTTTTTGTTTATTCTCTATTGTGAGTATCCTGGAGAGCGGCACCTCTAAAAAATGAGAGTGGATGCAGGAGAATGAAAGATTTAATCCGTATCTTTGTAAAAAGATACGGATTTTTTATGGAGAATAAACCTTTAGCAGAGCGATTGAGGCCTAAGACGCTGGACGATTATATCGGTCAGCAACATTTGGTAGGAAAAGGGAAAGTGTTGCGTAAGATGATCGAATCCGGGGTGGTCTCTTCTTTTATTTTGTGGGGACCTCCGGGAGTCGGTAAAACGACCTTGGCCATGATCGTCGCCGAACAGCTGAAACGTCCGTTTTATGTCCTGAGTGCCGTTAGTTCGGGAGTAAAAGATGTGCGTGAAGTGATACAAAAAGCGGAAAGCCAGCGTTTTTTCAATACGCCTAATCCGATACTTTTTATCGATGAAATCCACCGGTTTTCCAAGGCACAGCAAGATTCTTTATTGGCCGCAGTCGAAAAGGGAACCGTTACCCTGATCGGGGCGACGACCGAGAATCCTTCGTTCGAGGTGATCTCGCCTTTATTGTCCCGTTGTCAGGTATATGTCCTGAAATCTCAGGAGAAAGCCGATCTGGAAGGCTTGATAGACCGTGCGGTTACGACAGATTTTTATCTGAAAGAAAAAAATATCGTCGTTAAGGAGAAAGAAGCCCTGATTTCCTTTAGTGGCGGGGATGCCCGTAAGTTGTTGAATATCCTTGAGCTGGTGGTGAATGCCCAGCCGGGACCGGAAATCCTCATCGATAACGATACGGTACGCAAAGAATTACAGGAAAATCCGTTGATGTACGATAAAGACGGGGAACAGCACTACGATATTATTTCTGCCATGATCAAGTCGATCCGGGGAAGTGATCCGAATGCGGCTTTGTATTATATGGCCCGGATGCTGGAAGGGGGAGAAGATCCTAAGTTTATCGCCCGGCGTTTGCTGATTTCCGCTTCTGAAGATATCGGATTGGCCAATCCGAATGCGATGTTGCTGGCCAATACCTGTTTCGATATTGTCCATAAAATCGGTATGCCCGAAGCCAGGATTCCCTTATCGGAATGTGTGATTTATTTAGCCACCTCTCCTAAAAGTAATTCGGCTTATATGGCGATCAATGAAGCGATGGCGACGGTGAGACAAACCGGAAACCTACCCGTTCCTTTGTATTTGCGGAATGCTCCGACCAAATTGATGAAAGAACTGAACTATGGGAAAGATTACAAATATGCTCATGATTATCCGGGTAATTTTGTAGAAATGGAGTTTATGCCGCAGGAACTGAAACAGCAGGTATTTTATAAACCTCAGCAAAATGCCGCTGAACTGAAACTATTGGAACGACTGAAAGCCTGGTGGAAGAAGAAATATTAACCTGAAATGGGTGTGTGGCCCTAAAATCCTATATATATGAAAATATTGAATGAAATGACTGGACAAGAGATGTTTTTTTTATTAGCCGGTCCTTGTGTCATCGAGGGCGAAGAAATGGCACTCAAGATTGCGGAACATGTTTCCGAGCTCACCGATAAATGGGGGATTCCTTATGTTTTCAAAGGATCTTTTAAAAAGGCCAACCGTTCCCGTTTGGATTCTTTTACAGGAATCGGGGATGAAAAGGCTTTAAAAATATTGGCGAAGATCCGGAAAGATTTTCAAATACCGGTGGTGACGGATATTCATAGTCCTGAAGATGCCGTTATGGCTGCAGAATATGTCGATATTCTCCAAATCCCGGCATTTCTCTGCCGGCAAACCGATTTACTGGTAGCGGCAGCGAAAACAGGCCGGATGGTGAATATTAAGAAAGGACAGTTTTTATCTCCCGATGCTATGCGTTTTGCTGTCGATAAGGTGCGTGAATCCGGAAACGAAAATGTGATGGTGACCGAGCGGGGGACGACTTTCGGATACCAGGATTTAGTGGTCGACTATAGAGGAATCAAGATCATGCAGCAAGAATGTCAATGTCCTGTCGTTGTCGATGTTACTCATTCTTTGCAGCAACCCAACCAGAGTTGCGGGGTGACCGGCGGACAACCTCAGTTGATCGAGACCATCGCTAAAGCCGGAATAGCTGTCGGAGCCGACGGCATCTTTATCGAAACTCATCCTGATCCGAAAAATGCGAAATCGGACGGTGCGAATATGCTGCGTCTGGATTTGCTCGAAGGATTGCTGGAGAAATTGGTTCGGATCCGGAAAGCGTTATGAACGTATTTGGGAAAATAATTTCAGGCTCGATCGCATTTTTAGGAACCGATCCGAGCCTGAAAAGTAATTCGTATAAAATTTTGTTATTTATCGTGTTTCTTGCTATACACCAATATTTTATCGATACGGGCTCCGTCCATGTCGACAATCTCGAATTCCAGCTCGTGCCAGGAGATTTTCTCGCCGGTATGGGGGATGTGTTCCAGTAGATGCAGGATCAGGCCGCTGATGGTGTTATAGTCGTATTCGGGATACAGGCATTCCATATCGATGTATTCCAAAAATTCGTAGAACGAGCATTGGCCGTCGACCAATAGCGAACCGTCGTCGCGGCGGATGATTTCAGGTTCGTCGTGGCTTTCGGTGATTTCTCCCAGCAACACGTCTACGATATCTTTTAAAGTAACGATTCCCTGGATACTACCGAATTCGTCGGTTACCAATCCGTATTTGATGTGATCGGATTTCAGATGTCCCAGCGTATTGTACACGCTTTGGTTTTCCGGGAAAAACTGAGCCGGACGTAAAATATCGGCCAGCTTGAAATCCGGTTCGTCCAAATGGCTGAAAAGGTCTTTCAGGTACACCACTCCTTCGATGTGGTCCAGTTCATCGTGGGCTACCGGATACACGGTATACACGTTCTCCTTCACTTTATTCCGGATCGATTCGGCGGATTCGCCGATTTCCAGCCAAATGAGGTCACTGCGATGGGTCATGATAGAACCGATTTTACGGTCGCCCAGGTTGAAAACTTTTTCTACAATGTCTTGTTCTACTTCCTGGATTTCACCGTCTTCAGTACCTTCCTGAATGATTGCTTTAATTTCTTCTTCGGTCACTTTATTTTCTGTAGAGGTATGAAGACCGGTGAGCCGGATAACTGCTTGGGTGCTGGCTGAAAGCAACCAGACGAAAGGAGAGGCGATTTTGGACAGCACTTCCATGGGCCGGGCGATCAACCGGGCGATTTTTTCCGGTGCATTCATGCCCAGGTGTTTCGGTACCAATTCTCCCAATATTAAAGTCAGATAGGTGACTAATATAACGATGATTCCTTTCGCTAAAGTGAGGCTATGGGCCTGGGGGATACCGATCGTTTCCAGCCAACGGGCCAGATCCCCGGCTAAAGCTTCTCCCGAATATAAACCGGTCAGAATACCGATCAGGGTGATCCCGATTTGTATCGTGGATAAAAAACGATCCGGCTCATTGGCCAGACGCAGGGCGGTTTTTGCAGTTTTACTTCCTTTTTTAGCTGCTGTTTCTAAACGACTTTTACGGGCAGATACCATGGCAATTTCCGACATGGATAAAATGCCGTTAAAAAAAATTAATCCTAAAATAATAACGATTTCCATAAATAATGTCTTATTCTGTTTCAAATATAACGGTATTTCATCAACTATCTGTTTTATTGACTTATTTTTAGAGTTTTTTGAAGGTTATTATGAAGTTTTTTCCAAAAGGAAAAGATGGGATGAAGCGGAAAAACAGAAACAATATACCGGTGTTGATTTGTCTGTAAAGAAAGATCGGATCGACAGAGTGAAAGAACAGATATTGCAAACTTTGAGAGAGCGTAGGGGCCTAAAAGTGGATTTGAAAGCGACAGAATAGAAACCGATGACAATTTAAAAATATTATGCCAGTGATATACATATTTACATTTATAAACGTAGAATTATTTTTTCTTTCTATTCCGATTCCGGATTTTATGTCCTCAGACCGGTTCGCCTGGACCGGTCCGCTAAGGTTTCCCTTCACTGACCGGCGGAACTCCTCACTTCGTTCGTCAAACACCACCGGTCGGGCGTTCGGAAAACCTAACCGGACACTCGTTCCTGTTCCAATGGTTTTCCGCCACAAAACCCTCCATCTTCCGTTTGCACTACAGACCAAAGAAAGGAGAAGGAAAATATTATAAGCTTGAAAAACAGGTGGAATACGGATACCTAGGCTATTTGACCGGATTTTCTTATTATTTACAAAATACTGATTTCTAAATTAATTCGTAATCTTAATGTAAGGAATCGGAAAACGGCTGTTTCGTAGAAGTTCATGTTTTTTAGGTCACAGTTTGTTTCCCATGTAGTGATAACGTGAGTCGAAGGTGTTCGTGTTCGGGAACTATTGGAGCTCTGTCGAGTGTCGTCTTGCTTTTTCTGAACGTCCGATTTAAAGTAACGGGAGCTGCCGGCAGTGATGAGGAAATCGTAGCCGAATTGAGCCAGATGATCGAGATGGCCCGGAAAACATCCGATTAGGAGAGAAATATTCAGGAAATAGATAATACTATTGATGACGTGTATTATTTTGCTTCATTCAGCTTGATAGTACACGTCATTTATTTACCTGAACCTTTCTTGTTACTCTTCCTCTTCGATTTCGATGTGTAATCCTTCCTCTTCTGCCAGGTTATAGTCTTTACCGGCGACGATCAGCACAATCTCTCCTTTCACGCCGTTTTGTTTATACCAGCCGGCCAGTTCTTCGAGAGTCCCTCTTTTGAATTCTTCGAACATTTTACTGATTTCCCGGGCCACACAAGCATGACGGGTCGGGCCGAATACCTCTGCCATTTGTTCCAGGGCTTTTACCAGACGGAACGGGGATTCATAAAAAATCATAGTTCTGTTTTCCTCTGCTAAGGCACTCAACTTCTTTTGCCGGCCTTTTTTCTGGGGCAGAAATCCTTCAAAACAGAAACGGTCGCAAGGAAATCCTGAATTGACCAGGGCCGGAACGAAAGCAGTCGCTCCCGGCAAGCATTCCGTGGCTATTCCCCGTTCTACGCAGGTACGGGTGAGCAGGAAGCCTGGGTCGGAAATTCCCGGAGTACCGGCATCACTGATCAGGGCTATATTCTCTCCTCTTTCCAGTCTTTCCGCTATCCGGTCTACTTGCTGGTGTTCGTTGAATTTATGATGAGAAAGCAGGGGAGTGGTGATCTCATAATGCTTCAATAGCTTGGCACTGGTACGCGTGTCTTCTGCTAAAACCAGGTCCACTTCTTTCAATAAACGAAGTGCACGTAATGTGATATCTTCCATATTCCCTACGGGAGTAGGAATTAAATATAATTTACCCATGACTGGTTATACTTATTGGTTTCCAATTTATATTGCATACAAAGGTAATGATTCGCTTGGGAAATGGAATATAATTGAGATTCCAGTTTGAATTTTAGTCGGGCTTTACATCGGTAAGTACAAACTGTTTTTTTATTTTACATTTTCTTGTCCTATTTTGCTAAATAATAGAAGGTTAGATAAAATGTTGAGGATTTTGAGAAAAAAAAAGATATTTTTTTTGCCAGGAAATAAATTTGCCGTATATTTGCATCCGCTAAGCAAAACTATGGTCTGTTCGTCTAGGGGTTAGGACGCAAGATTTTCATTCTTGTAACACGGGTTCGATTCCCGTACAGACTACTTGAAAAGTTGAATTTTTATATTTGTAGAGATGGCAAATCATAAATCATCAGAAAAAAGAATCAGACAGACTGCAACTAAAAGAGAACATAATCGGTATTATGCTAAAACGACCCGTAATGCGGTGAAAAAATTACGTATGGTAACTGATCGTGCTGTAGCAGTTGAATTACTGCCGAAAGTAGTTGCTATGCTGGATAAATTGGCAAAGAAAAATATTATCCATGATAATAAAGCTGCCAATTTGAAATCTAAATTGGCTTTGCACGTCAATAAACTGTAATTCGTTTATTCTCTAAACCGATATACAGGAGATGAGTAAAACTCATCTCCTTTCTTTGTTATCTCCCATATTTTTCGTAAATTGTTTATCTAAAACTTTTGCGTTATGGGTGATCAGTATCTACCGATGAATTCCTGGGCTGCTGATGAACTGCCTAGGGAAAAATTGCTTACAAAGGGTGTTGCTGCGCTTTCGGTCAGTGAGTTGTTCGCTATTTTGCTTCGTTCCGGTGTCGGAGGAGAGACAGCTTTGGAGTTGGCCCGGCGAATCCTCGCCGATAATAACAACGACTTGAACCAATTGGCCAGACGCTCGGTCAGGGAGTTGATAAATAAGTATAAAGGGGTAGGCATGGCTAAGGCCACTGCTATTGTTGCAGCGATAGAGATCGGACGGCGTCGGCGGCCCGAGACCAAAAGAATGAAATCGGTGATCCGCTTTAGCAGGGAGGCTTATCGGTATATCCGCTCTTTTATCGAAGACTTGGATCATGAAGAATTTTGGGTCATCTATCTGACACATTCCAACCAGGTGAAAGGATGTGAATGCTTATCGTCGGGAGGAATGGACGGAACGGTGATCGATGTCAGATTACTTTTCCGGGGGGCTTTAGACATGAAAGCCACTTATATCGTTATTGCCCATAATCATCCGGGAGGCTCTTTGGTCCCTAGCACATACGACGAGCTGATTACCCGAAAAATCTATGAGGGAGGACAACTGCTCGATATCAAGCTCTATGACCACATTATCGTCGGAGAAAATGCCTATTACAGTTTTGCCGATGAAGGCAAATTGAACTTTTCCAGGAAAAAACAATAAACAGACCGGTTTGGGTGCCACATTGTCAGCAAAAACTGCCGCATTAACAGAATGACAACCACGCCTGTCAGCGGTTTGGTATTGGCAAAGTTTTTGCTTAGTTTTGCTTTAGCAATTTTTATAGTATCCGGGGATACTCTATTTGCGTAATACTTGTTGATAAGATAGTGTAAATAATTAAAATAAACGCCATGTCTAAAGATGTAAAGGATACTGAAGCACAGGAAGAATTGAAAGATAAAGTAAACGCCGGGGATGTAAAAGAAGAGAAAGAAACCAAAGAAAAACACGCCAAAGCGAAAAAAGAAGATAAAGACCAGAAAATAGAAGAACTGGGACAAAAATTGTCTGAAATAAATGATAAATACCTGCGTTTGTCGGCTGAATTCGATAACTATCGTAAACGTACCCTTAAAGAAAGAATGGAATTGACGAAGAACGCAGGAGAACAAATTCTGGAAAAAATCCTGCCTGTTATGGACAATTTCGAAAGAGCTCTGAAAAGTATGGAAACGGCCGAAGATGTGCCGGCTTTACGCGAAGGAGTTGAATTGATCTATGCCAACTTCAGGGATTTCTTATCTCAGCAGGGAGTGAAAGAAATGGAATGCCTGCATACCGATTTCGATCCTGAATTGCAGGAAGCGGTAACGAAGATTCCGGCTCCTGCCGAAGAGTTGAAAGGAAAAGTCGTCGATTGCATTCAGAAAGGATATACCTTACATGATAAAGTAATCCGTTTTCCTAAAGTAGTTGTCGGTGAATAATAAATCCACGATTGGAACAGAAGGTGTGTCTGGAAATTCGGATTTTGGATTACAGCGGTAACCCCAAATCCGGAACCTATAATCAAATATAAAAGTAATGGCTGAAAAAAGAGATTATTACGAAGTGTTGGGGGTGGCTAAAAATGCTGAAGCGGCCGAGATAAAAAAAGCTTATCGGAAGCTCGCTTTACAATATCATCCTGACAGAAACCCGGGAGATAAAGAAGCAGAGGAAAAATTTAAAGAAGCGGCAGAGGCTTATGATGTATTGAGTAATGAAGAAAAGCGCCGTCGCTATGATCAGTTCGGACATGCCGGAATGGGGGCAGGAGCCGGAGGTTTCGGCGGGGCAGGAATGAGTATGGACGACATCTTCGCACATTTCGGAGATATTTTCGGTAGTTTCGGTGGCTTCGGTGGTTTTGGAGGCGGAGGACGTTCAGCCAGACGGGTGAATCGGGGAACCAACCTGAGAGTGAAAGTGAAGATGACCCTGGAGGAAGTGGCTACAGGCGTAGAAAAGAAAATCAAAGTAAAGAAATATGTTGCTGATACCCACTGCCACGGTACCGGAGCAAAAGACGGTAACTCTTTTTCCACCTGTTCCACTTGTCATGGTACCGGACAGATCACCCGGGTACAGAATACCATCCTGGGTGCCATGCAAACGACATCTACTTGTCCCACTTGTGAAGGAGAAGGCAAGATAATCAATGAGAAATGTTCCCATTGTAACGGAGAAGGTGTTCAGCTTTCCGAAGAAGTGATTACCTTGAATATCCCGGCCGGAGTGGCTGATGGCATGCAGTTGTCTTTGAGTGGAAAAGGAAATGCTGCCCGTCGGGGAGGAGTAAACGGTGATCTCATCATATTGATCGAAGAAATCGAACATCCCGAGTTGGTGCGCGATGGAAACGATCTGTTATATAATACCTTCATCGGTTTCCCCGAAGCTGTATTGGGCGATTCCGTCGAAATCCCGACACTCGAGGGGAAAGTAAAAGTGAAGATAGAACCCGGTACACAACCCGGAAAAATCCTGCGCTTGAAAGGGAAAGGAATTCCCGACATCAATGGGTATGGTAAAGGAGATTTGTTGGTCAAAGTGAATGTCTGGATTCCCAAAAATCTTTCTAAAGAGGATAAAAAAACGATGGAGGATTTGAAAGAACGTAGCTTCTTGAAACCGTCCAATGTCGAAAATAAAAAAGGATTTTTCCGCAAGGTAAAAGACTTTTTCGAATAAAAATCTCAAATACACGACCTGAATGATCACACTGACCCAGCTGGAATATATCGTTGCTATCGATGAATATCGTCATTTTGCTACAGCTGCAGAAAAATGTTTCGTAACCCAGCCCACTTTAAGCATGCAGATAAAAAAGCTTGAAGATGAGCTGGGAGTCATCATTTTCGACCGTTCGAGACAACCTGTCGTACCGACCGATCTCGGGGCAAAATTAATCGAACAGGCACGTATGACCTTATCCGCTACGCAACGGATAAAAGAGATCATTCAGGAAGAACAGCAAGAGGTCGAGGGAACACTGAAAATCGGAATCATACCGACACTGGCTCCTTATCTGTTACCGGTTTTCATCGGGCCCTATATCCGCAAATATCCGGCAGTAAAAGTCGAGGTCGAAGAATTGGTCTCCGAAGAGATCATTCGCCGGCTGAAACGTGATATACTCGATGTCGGCTTATTCGTTACCCCTTACCACGACGAAAAAATTGTCGAGCGTCCCGTATTCTACGAAGAGATGTTGGTATATGCACATCCTGATTGCGAATTGCTGAAGAAAAAAGAAGTCGGGCATGAAGATATCGTTACGTCTGACATTTGGATGCTGGGAAATGGCCACTGTTTCCGTAATCAGGTCGTCAACCTTTGTGAAATGTCTGCGAGCCAGCATAAGAATCTGCCTTTCGAGTTCGAAAGTAATTCCCTCGAAACGCTGATGCGGATTGTAGATGTGGAAGGAGGCTTCACTTTGATTCCTGAACTGGCCTTGCAATATATGTCGCCCGAAAAAAAGAAACAGGTCAGGTCTATCGCTAATACGAAGCCTCTGCGCGAAGTAAGTGTCATTTATTCCCGGCATTTCACCAAACAACGTTTGATAACTTTGCTTTGTGATGAGATTAAATCCGTAGTTCCTGCGCATATGTTGAAGCGGGATAGGGGAATGATCGTCGAGTGGAAAGTAGAAAAAAATGAATAATATTAAAATAGAGGGGAAAGGAAATTATGGATCTGATCAAAAATAGTTTTTTAGAAGCACAGCAGGTGCTGGAAGCTTTTATTTCCGATGAGAAAAATCTCGGACAAGTAAAAAATGCCGGAGATCTGCTGGTAGATATGTTCCGGCAAGGGGGAAAAGTGTTTAGTTGTGGCAATGGAGGGTCCTTGTGTGATGCCATGCATTTTGCCGAAGAACTCACGGGACGTTTCCGTCATGAGCGGGCTGCCCTGCCGGCCATTGCAATTGCCGATCCTTCCCATTTCACCTGTGTATCGAACGATATGAGTTTCGACTCGGTTTTCTCGAAATACCTCGAGGCTTTGGGCGATCGGGGAGATGTGCTCTTAGCGATCAGTACTTCCGGTAACTCTTCCAATATACTACAGGCCATCGACACTGCTCATGTCAAAGGAATGAAGGTGATCGGACTGACAGGAAAGACAGGAGGAGAAATGAAAGAAAAATGTGATATAACTATCGTAGTACCCTGGAATAAGTATAGCGATCGTATTCAGGAAATACACATCAAAATCATTCATATTTTGATTGAATATATCGAACAAGCATTATTTAACACCAATAAATAAATTTAACACAAAAGTAATATGGGTAATAAGATTAACGACCCGATAGCTCGTCTGATGGGATTGAGATATAAATCACATCCTTGGCATGGTTTGGAAGTAGGTGACGATGCTCCGGAAGTGGTTACTGCATTTATAGAAATGGTACCTACAGATACAGTAAAGTATGAATTGGACAAAGTCAGCGGATACATCAAGATCGACCGTCCTCAGAAGTATTCGAATGTGGTACCGGCTCTCTATGGCTTTATCCCGCAAAGTTATTGCGGTGGTTTGGTCGCCGAATATGCGATGCAGCAAACGCAGCGAACAGATATTCAGGGCGACTGTGACCCCTTGGATATTTGTGTATTGACAGAAAGAACTATCTCGCATGGAGATATCATTGCCCGGGTACGTCCGATCGGTGGCTTCCGGATGCTCGACGGTAATGAGGCAGACGATAAAATCATTGCTGTGTTGAAACACGACGCTACGTACAACGTATATAATGATATTTCCGAATTACCGCACATTGTCGTCGACCGTTTGAAACACTATTTCCTCACCTATAAAGATATGCCGGGTGAAGAAGGCCAGCGTAAGGTCGAGATTACTCATGTTTATGGCAGGGAAGAAGCTTATGAAGTGATTCGCCGGTCTCTGGAAGACTATAAAAACCATTTCGAAGGTTTGGAGGATATTTTGAGCCGGGTGTGATTTACGGCTTGCTCCTTCCTTAACTCCCCCACGATTCCCGGTCCAGGCTTCGGTATTGAATAGCCTCCGCTATATGTTGCGGCAGGATATGGTCCGAACTTGCCAGGTCGGCAATTGTCCGGGAGAGTTTGATAATCCGGTCATAAGCCCGTGCAGAAAGTCCGAATTTCTGCATCGCCATTTTTAATAAAGAAAGGCATTGTTTATCCAACGGACAAAAGCGTTTCAGCAGAGGCGGGGACATTTGGGCATTACAGTAGATACCCGGATAATCTTTAAAACGCTCCGTTTGAATGTTGCGGGCAGTGATCACCCTTGCCCGGACTACGCTACTAGGGTCGGCTTCTTGTATTCCGGCAATTTTTTCCAGTTCTACCGGGACAACCTCGATATGCATATCGATCCGGTCAAGCAGAGGACCCGAAATTTTGGATAGATAATGCTGGATCGCACTTCCCGAACAGGTACACTCTTTAGTCGGATGGTTATAATAACCACAGGGACAAGGATTCATGGAAGCGATCAGCATAAAATTGGCCGGATAATCGACACTGTAGCGGGCCCGGCTGATGGTAATTTTCCGGTCTTCCAGGGGCTGGCGCATAACTTCTAAGACATTGCGCTGAAATTCAGTGAGCTCGTCCAGGAAAAGAACTCCGTTCGTAGCGAGAGAGATTTCACCGGGACGAGGGAAAGATCCTCCGCCGATCAGGGCTATCGGAGAGATTGTATGATGGGGTGAACGGAAAGGCCGGGTCGTAATCAGCGAACAATTCCGGGATAGTTTTCCCGCGACGGAATGAATTTTTGTGGTTTCCAGCGACTCTTCGACAGTCATCGGAGGGAGTATTCCCGGTAAACGCCTCGCAAGCATCGTCTTCCCCGAGCCGGGTGCTCCTACCATCAGAAGATTGTGAGCACCGGCGGCTGCAATTTCCAAAGCCCGTTTGACGGTTTCCTGCCCTTTCACATCTTTAAAATCATAAAGAAGATCGTTGGTTACTTCCGATAGGGTCGGATCGAAGGTGAACGGTTCTGCCTGCTGTTTGCCGTTCAGAAAATCGGTGACTTCCCGGATATGGGAGAAACCATAGACGTGTATACCTTCGACTACAGCAGCTTCGTTTGCATTTTCCAACGGCACGATAATGCTTTTGAAACCCTCGCTCCTGGCATTGATAGCGATAGGAAGTACCCCTTTTACCGCCACCAAACTTCCGTCGAGTGATAATTCTCCCAACATCATAAAATTCTCCAGCCCTTCGGGCGAGAGTTGTTCGTTGGCAGCCAGAATACCGATACAGAGTGGGAGATCATAAGCAGAGCCTTCCTTTTTGACATCGGCAGGAGCCATATTGATGATTACCCGCTTGCCCGGAATCCGGGAACCGATCTCCCGCAGGGCCGAATCGATCCGTTGCTGACTTTCTTTTACCGCATTGTCCGGTAAGCCCACAATGATAAATTTAGCACCGTTCAGGATGTTAACTTCCAGCGTAATGGTTGTGGCCTCGATTCCATTGACGGCACCACTAAATATCTTCACTAACATGACACCGCAGATTTAAGATTAAGTGTATGTAAGTTAAGATAATTTTACAATAAATCAAAGTGAAAATCCTGATTTTTATCTTCGGTCTCGAGCACTACTTCCCGACCGTCGAAACTGGCGAAACTATAATAGGTGATCCAGTCCCCTGTGTTGATATAGCGGCTGCTTGGCGAAAGAGTAAAATCGATAGGCAGATGCCGGTGTCCGAAAATGAAATAATCGAAATGTTGTCCTTGCAGCACTTCCCGGCAAAAACGAACGATCTCTTCTTTTTCCGCTCCCCGGAATGCATCGGCTTCGATTTTGCCGTTTTCCAGACGGGAATGCGACGACCATTTCCGCGCAATCAGGATTCCGATATCCGGATGTAGCCATCTGAAACACCGTTGTAAAAAACGGTTGTGAAAAATACGGTAGAGGAATAGATATCCTTTATCCTGTGGGTTCAGTGCATCTCCGTGTCCGATCAGGAAACGCTTACCGGCTATCCTGAAAATTTCATTGTGAGTATGTAGGATCACGCCGCATTCTTCCGGGAGATAACCGAATGCCCAGATATCGTGATTACCCGTAAAGAAATGTACAGGTATGCCCTGGTCCGTAAACTCGCATATCTTGGCCAGAAAGCGGACATGCCCTTTGGGTACTGCCCGCTTGTATTCGAACCAGAAATCGAAGATATCCCCGAGCAGGAACAACTCGCCACAATCCGGACGGATGGTGTCGAGCCAACGGATCAGGCGGTTTTCCCGTTCCCGGTCATTATCCAATACAGGAGCACCCAGATGGACATCGGAAACGAAATAAACCTTTTTGCCAGCCTGGAGCCGGAGGGTATGCTCTGTATGGGGGATTCGCTCACTGATTTTCATCGATTCTGCCTCTTTCTCGCTCTTGGGGTGAGTAATTTTAAATTATTTTAAAAGGTCGTTCAAACGGTCTTCCAGGCGTTGGCCTGCCAGATTTTTCCCGACAATTTCAAATTTAGGGTTGATAATATAATTGGCAGGTACACGTTGTATGTTCCACATCTGAGCAGCACGGCTTTTCAAACCATCCGGATCCCAGACACAAATCCAATTGATATCCAACTGTTTTACGAGACTTTGCCAGGCAAGTTTGTTCGGATCCAGACAAACCTGATAAATCTGAACTCCCCGGTTTTTAAATTTGTTGTAGATCTTTTTCATTTCTTGAATATAGCCGACTCCGTCTTTGCTGTTCAAGACAGTAAAATCGAGCAATATATATTTCCCTTTCAGCGAACTAAGGGCAATGGTGTCCCCCTGTGCATTCGGAAGATGGATTTCCGGCAGTGATCCTTCGCTGTTGTTGATCAATTGTTTTATTTTCATGTTTTGGATCGCCTTGTTGATTTGGTCCAAATGATTCAGGATCGCTTTCGTATATTGCGATTCCGGATACATCGCTTTCATCGAAGAGGCGACGACTTTATAAGAATGCAAATCGTTATCCGGATTCAGGATGAAATTATCCTGATCGAATTTCTGATACAAGGCATAATAGGAAGCCGGCGAAATGGCATGCTTCAGGATAAAATCCTTCGAAAAGTTAATTTGTTTGTTCACGATCGAATCCCAGGCGGCTGCAATTTTTTGACGTTCGCTGGTCGCTTCGGCAGGAAGGGCGGCAAAGCTTTTCTTCAGTGAATCCATCATGACATGAGTATTGTTCAGTTGAAAATTCAGCAGCTTTACCCAAAGGGAATTTTCAGATCCGTCTACCCAGTAATTCTGGGAAAGTCCGTTCAACGTTCCGCTCAATTCGATATGATCTTCCGGTTCAGCAATGAAAGTAATAAATTCCTTCGGACCGATTTTTACATTATAGAAAGTGGGGAGGGATGTTGCTGTTTTAAAGGTGAAATGTCCGTACCGGTCGGTTTTTGTCGAGTCGATGATGACAGCTTGATCGACATTCAACTGCTCCAGGTACACTTTTTGATTTTCGGCTTCCTTGATCTCTCCGGTAATTTTAACATTATTTTTACTTGTACAGGCAGCCAATGCAAGTAATACAAATACAGACGACCGTATATTTTTTCTCAACATGATGAAAAAGGTTAGTTATTACTAGATTTTAATCGTACGAAAATACAATTTTTTTCGGCTAGGACAAAAGGAATCTATTAGTTAAAATTCTGTCAAGAATTATTTCTTTCTGTTGCTTTCTAAAGGAAAAGAATATATTTGCAAACGATGTTGAAATTGGGCAAACAGATATTGCATACGTTAGTGCTGCTTATTACCGGGATGGCATTGATTGGAGTGAATGTAACTCAGTCGGGTTGTATTCATTCGGACCGCACATATCTCGAAGTCAGAGTCCTGCCTGCAGAGAACACATGTCCTTGCGAAGAGGAATGTGGCTGTTGTCAGGAGGAACGGCAATTTTGCAAAGATTGTTGTCATGCTTCTTCCCGTCATGATTTTTATAAAGTGACCGATTCTTCATTGGTAGAGCGGGTTTTACAAATGCAACTTTCCGTATTTACCTTACCTGAATGCGGTTGGGAGATGACGATGCAGATTCTTGCTGTGCGGGACGGAAAGGATGGCTTTGCTTTTTACCGGAAGTTTCCCGGGATTCCGCCCTCGCTGGAATCGTTGTGTACTTTCCTTTGTTAAAACCTTTTGCCGGTCAGTCCTGACCATGGATTTGGATAAGGTGTGTTGTCATTTTTAATCTTCAATCATAAGGTAAATAGTGTAAAAATGAAATTGTTCAGTTTAATGGTACTGTTATGTGCCTCTCTGGGAGGATATGCCCAGGATATAAAGGGACGGGTGGTCGAGCAGGAGAATGGAAAAAAGGTCGGTTTGCCGGGGGCCAATGTCTATTGGGCCGGAACGACAGACGGTGTAGTGACGGATGCTGAAGGGCATTTTAAAATCAAATGGAATAAATCGGGGCGCTTGGTCGCCAGCTTTATCGGGTACCGGACCGATACGCTTACGGTAAAACGCACGGATAAACAGGTCGAGATCGAATTGGTGGCAGGAGAAGTACTCGATGAAGTGAAAGTGGTCACCCGGGGAAATACGACGATTATGAGTACCCGGGGGCCTCTGATCGAACAGGTGATCACCGGCGAAGAATTGTGTAAAGCAGCTTGTTGTAATCTGGGAGAGAGTTTCACTACCAATGCTTCGGTAGATGTGGCATATGCCGATGCTGTGACTGGGGCGAAACAGATCCAGTTGTTGGGGCTGACCGGTAAATATGTGCAGATGATGACGGAGAATATGCCCAATTTTCGGGGGATTTCGGCATTATACGGATTGAATTATGTCCCAGGCCCTTGGATGAGCGCTATCTCGGTTTCGAAGGGGGCCGGTTCGGTAATCAATGGCTATGAAGCGATTGCCGGACAAATCAGTGTCGATTATAAAAAGCCTGCTACGAGCGAAAAGATTTTTGTCAATGCCTATGGGAATAGTGAAGGGATGATCGAATTCAATGCCAATACAGGCATCCGTCTGAATGACAAGTGGAGCACAGCCATCCTGGCTCACGGGGATTGGCTGACCATGGAACACGATGGAAACCACGATGGCTTTTTGGATATGCCTAAAACGACCCAATACAATGTGATGAATCGCTGGCAATATAAGACCGATACTTGGTTTTTGCAATTCGGAGGGAAGCTCCTCGACGAAACCCGCCTGGGAGGGCAGAAAGGATTTAGGAAGGAAATGCGGGGTAGCTATGGAGAGGGTACTTTGTATGGGATCGGCATCGACTCTCGCCGGTATGAAGGCTTTTTGAAGTTGGGTTATCTGATGCCGCAGTACGAGAATACCAGTATGGCGATTTTGGTGAATTATACCGATCACGATCAGGATTCATATTATGGCGCCCGTGATTATCAAGCCCGTCAGCAGACTGTTTTTTCTAACTATATTTTTCAGTCTATATTCGGACAGAATGAAAATCAGAAATATTCTGCGGGGTTGTCCTTTAATTTCGATCGTTATGATGAATCCTTCAACGACTATTTAGTGGGTTCCGGTCAAAAGACGGCAACCGTAGATTTCGATCGTAACGAACGGGTAGGAGGGGCTTTTTTCCAGTATACCGGACTTTTCTGGCAAAAATTGACCGTAATGGCCGGACTGCGTTATGACTACCATAATATTTTCGGTAGTTTTGTAACTCCCCGTTTACATCTGGCTTATGCCCCCGACGATTTTACGATGTTGAAGGTGTCTGCCGGTCACGGTGCCCGGACAGCCAACATCCTGGCCGATAACAGTTATCTGTTGGCTTCTGCCAATTCGGTATACGTCAACGATAAATTGTTGGCAGCCCATCCCGAAGAATTAGATCGTTTGGATATGGAAAAAGCCTGGAATTTCGGAGTACAGTTGAACCGCAAATTTCTCTTGTTCGACCGTATACTGAATATCAACCTCGATTATTACCGGACGAACTTTACCGATCAGGTCGTGGCCGATAATGAGACTCAGGTAGGAAAAGTCAATTTTTATAACTTAGACGGTGATTCTTACTCCAATTGTTATCAGGTGGAAGTGAAATACGAATTGATCCCCCGGTTCGACGTTTTGGGTGCTTATCGTTACAATGATGTGAAGACCACGATGGGCGGCCGTCTGTTGAGGGCTCCGCTGCAAAGTAAATACAAAGGCTTGTTGAATTTGTCATATTACACCAATATGAAGAAATGGCAATTCGATTTCACCACTCAATTCAACGGTCCGGGACGTATTCCCGTTCCTGTGTCAGAAAATTCAGGACAAGCGGATCGTTTCGATTCTTTCCGTATCATGAATGCCCAGATTTCCAAGTTTTTCCGTAAATGGAGTATTTATGCCGGATGTGAAAATATCGGTGATTTCACCCAAAAACATCCTATCCTGGCTGCCGACCGTCCCTGGAGTGACGCTTTCGACTCTTCGAAAATTTGGGGTCCTGTACACGGACGTAAATTTTATCTCGGCCTTCGCTTCGGATTAGACCGGGAATAATATTGTTTTATTAACTTTGATACATAAATTTAAAACTAGGAACCATGAAAGTAGTACGATTAGTTTTGATAATGGTAGTAGTATTGTCAGCTGCCATGAGTGTAAATGCTCAGAAAAAGAATGAGAAAACCGTCATTTTTAATGCTAACCTGCATTGCGAATCTTGCAAAGCAAAAGTAGAAAAGAATATCCCTTATGAAAAGGGAGTGAAAGACCTGAAAGTGGATATGAAAACTCAAACCATCACAGTCACTTTCCGCGAAGACAAAAATACCACCGAAAACTTGCAGAAAGCCATCGAGAAATTGAACATCGAAGTGAAAGGAATCGAAGAAAGTAACACTTCTGCCAAAACCCAAGCCGGCGAAAAGTGTGAAAAAGAGGGGAAAACGAAATAAAAATAAAGAAAAAGAGGGTGTCCAAAAAGTATTTGGCACCCTCGATTTATTCGTATCCCTATTGGAGACTGAAATCAAATATCCGATTCTACAAGGGGGTATTTTGCCTTTTTGGACACCCTCCTTTCGTAATAACTCAATCCGGAACTTAGATATCCAGATATTTTCCTTCCTTGTCAAAAGCGGCAAGGGCTGCATTTACAGAAGGGGTATCTTCTTTATAAGTGACTCCGAACCATTTAGCCGTTGTTTTCAGTACCCTTACATCGGCAATTTGATCCTTGATCATTTTATCCACTACTTTGGGAATATAAAATTCTGATCTCAGATTATCTTTGTTAGCCGGGTAAAATTCGACGAACTGTCTTTCGATTTCTTCGAAAATTTTAGGAGTAAAGGCCCAGAAATTCATAGATACCAGATCGTCGGCATTCAGTGTTTTTCCGGTCTCTTCGTCTTTGATGCTTCCGTCTGCCTGTCTGCCGATTTTCGTACATTCCGTAACGGCAGTCAGGTGGTGATGGCTGTCGGTTTCACAGATCCCTCGTGAAACAGTGCCGTTTTCCGATAGGGTAGAAGCCAGACGGTAACCGATCAGGCCGAACTCTTGGTCCGTTGCTTCGTTGGCCAGGAAATCGTGGGCTTTTACAAAAGCATCGCTACCGTAAAAATCATCGGCATTCAGGGCGGCAAAAGGTTCATCGATTACTTCTTTGGCACTCCAGATGGCATGTGCCGTACCCCACGGCTTCTCGCGCTCGATGGGCGGCATTCCTCCCGGTAGTTTATCCATACTTTGATAGCAATAAGCGGTTTCTACCAATCCTTCGGCATATTTCCCTACAAAATCGATAAATTCTTTGGCGAAACTTTCGCGGATAACGAAAACGATCTTATCGAATCCCGCATGAACTGCGTCATAAATGGTATAGTGCAGCAAAGCCTTCTGGTGCGGTCCGAGAGGAGTAATCTGTTTCAGACTTCCGAAACGGGAACCCATGCCGGCTGCCATCACTAAGAGTGTAGTTTTTCTTTTCATGATTATACTATTTTATAAGTGTCAGTGTTGTGAGCCGACAAAGTTATAAAAAGATTAAAGATTTAACCTAAAATTCATTTACGAATCTGTCGTTCCGCTCTGGTAAATTTTATTTCAGAGAGTCTCCGTGGTCGTGTTTATACCGGGTAAAAACCTCCATTGCTTCATATTCGGCCATACCCAAACGGTTGTACAAATCCGCTGTATTCCGGTTACGGTCTTCCGCCCGTTGCCAGAATTCACGCGGATCATCTCCCGGAAATGCCGGTCCGTTGTTTTGTGAACCGTGTTTGTAGATCGCTTTCCGTTTGATAGACAATTCTGCCGGACTGATCGGAACCGCCATGTCTACTTTTTCTACTTCCCATTCCATCCACGCGCCGCGATACCACCAGGTGTTACAATCTTTAAACCACTCGTCCCGGTCGATGATGTTGTAGGCACGGAGAATCGCATCCAGACAGACTCCGTGCGTCCCGTGCGGATCGGCTAAGTCACCCGCAGCATAGATCTGATGGGGTTGTACTTTCCGTAAAAGATCGACGATAATATCGACATCGGCTTGCGATAGCGGGTTCTTTTTCACTTTCCCGGTTTCATAGAAGGGGAGGTTCAGGAAGTGTACCCGTTCTTCAGGGACACCGATAAAACGGCAGGCTCCGCGGGCTTCTGCCCGGCGAAGGGCGGCCTTGAATTGCAATAGATACCGTGCTTCCTCGTCTCCCGGTTTGCGGTTAGCGATAGCTTGTTTTATTTGTAAGAATGCGTTTTCCATGGCCGGTAAATCCCCGTCCACCAATTTAGTAAAAGAGGTGGCGATATCCATTTGCTGATAGATATAATCGTCAAAAACAGCGATGCTGCCCGAGGTTTGGTAAGCGACGTGCACTTCGTGACCTTGTTCTACCAACCGGGCGAAAGTACCTCCCATAGAGATGACGTCGTCGTCTGGATGGGGACTGAAGATCAGGATTCGTTTAGGATAAGGATAGGCTCTTTCGGGACGGGTAGAATCATCTGCATTGGGTTTGCCTCCCGGCCAACCTGTAATGGTGTGTTGCAGGTCGTTGAATACCTGGATATTTACTTTATTGGCCGAACCGAAAGTCTTGATCAGATCGGTCATCCCATTGTCGATGTAGTCTTTGTTTTCTACTTTCAGGATCGGCTTTTTCACTTTCTGGCACAGCCAGATGACGGCTTTTCGGATCAGCTTGTCGTTCCATTGTACTTTGCTGACCAACCAGGGTTGATTGGCACGCGTCAGTTCTTCGGCTGCACTTTCGTCGATGACGAACTGTACGTTCGGATGTACTTGCAGAAAAGTGGCAGGGACAGCATCCGAAACACTACCTTCGACCGTAGCTTTGATGATAGAAGCTTTTTTCTCACCCCAAGCCAGGAGTATTACTTTCCGGGCTTTCATAATCGTACCCACTCCCATGGTAATGGCGCGGGACGGCACATTTTCCATGCCGCCGAAATCTCCTGCAGCATCCTTGATCGTCAGATCGTCTAAATATACCATCCGGGTTTTCGAAGTCAGCGGCGAACCGGGTTCGTTGAAACCGATGTGGCCTGTGCGGCCGATTCCGAGCACTTGAATGTCGATACCTCCGGCGGCCTCGATCTGCCGTTCGTATTCCTTACAAAAGTTTTCTATCTCTTCCGCTTTTAAGGTTCCGTCCGGAATATGAATATTTTTCGGGTCGATATCGATATGGTCGAATAAGTGATGGTGCATGAAATAATGGTAGCTTTGCTCCGATTCTTTAGGCATAGGCAGGTATTCGTCCAGATTGAAACTGACTACATTTTTGAACGACAGGCCTTCCTCACGGTGCATGCGGACCAGTTCTTCATAGAGTTTGATCGGCGATGAACCGGTCGCTAATCCGAGGACACATTTTTCGCTTTTATCCGCATTCGTACGGATCAGATCGGCAATTTCCCGGGCTACCGCTTTGACGGCTTCGGAAGGTTTTTCATAAATACGGACCGGCACTTTCTCGAAACGGTTGGCGCCTTCTCCTTTCGCTATATAGTTTTTGGTGATCATAAGGTTGGGTTTAAATTTATAATGTCAACTGGCAAAGTTAATAAAACTTTGGTATTTTTCATGTATCCGGGAGCGGCTTCAGGGCGACCGCACCAAAATTCCTCTAAAAAGTTTATCATTGCAAAATGAATACCTCTAATTATTTTTCAGAAGTGACAGATCCTCGTGTAACAGGTCGCTGTCTACCTTTGTTGTCAGATATATTAATGATAGGTTTGTGTACTTATCTGACAGGCGGAACAGATTATGAAGATATGCGTCTGTTTGCTTTAGAGCGTGGAGAAATGTTGAATGATTTGCTTTCTCTACCAAACGGTGTACCATCGGAAGATACGTTTGAGCGTGTATTCCAGCGTATTGAACCATCAGAATTGGAACATTGTCTTCGCAGTTATGGTAAATCACTCCTGTCTGATTTATCAGAAAAGCAGATTGTTATAGATGGAAAGAAACAAGGTGGGACATCTCCGACTTCCACAGGAAATAAAGGTCTGTATATCCTGAATGCTTGGGTAATCGAGAATAGGTTCTGTATCTCTCAAGGAAAGGTAGAAGACCAGTCTAATGAGATAACAGCCATCCCTGCTGTCTTGTCGGAGATTGACATTGAAGAGGCGATTGTCTCCATAGATGCCATGGGGACACAGCGAGAGATCGTTGACTTAATACTTGATAAGAAAGGCCATTATTTGTTGTCGGTAAAGGGCAATCAGAAATCTCTGTATGAAGATATTGAATGTGCATTTAAAGTAAACGGCGGCCTTGATAAAGATACGAGCGTAGATAAAGATCATGGAAGGATAGAGGTCAGGAAGTGCTGCATTCTTCCTGCAAGGGAATATCTGCTTGCGGAAACTATTCGATCCTGGAGGGGACCGGGCACGATTATAAAAATAGAGTCAAGTCGGGAAATAAACGGGAAGACAACCAATGAAACCAGATATTATATCAGTGATGAGATCGGATTAAGCGCGTCTTACTTTCAAAAGCTGATAAGGGGACACCGGAGCATTGAAAACCAACTTCATTGGCACCTGGATGTTACTTTTAAAGAGGATAATTGCAGGGCAAGGAAAGGATACTCCTCGCAAAACTTGTCAGTGCTTAGAAAAGTAGCTTTACATATCGTATCAGAACAAAAAGACAAACTGAGTCTAAAAAGAAGACTTTACAAAGCAGCCTTGGATATTAACTATTTAAGAAAATTATTGGGATACTAATCTGATTTTCTAAATCATAAAAAGAGGCCTCTTTATGGAAAGAGACCTCTTATAAGATCTCACGAATCATAGTCAAGAGACTTTGGTTTGCAAAATCTTCACGTAAAAAATCCAGTCGTTAAGGTTCTATTTTCATATGTTAAGACTTTTCTATCTGCAAGATTACCTTTATTCCCCAATTACACAACTTTTTTTGAAATATTTTAATGATTTATGCCACAAAACATATTTTAATAGAAATTTTGGTGCGGTTGCCCTGGTATGCAAAAAGCCGATTTTTAATTTTAGGGCGAAAAATATAGGTGTTTTACTGTATGTTAAGAAAATATTAATGGTCTGTTAAGTTTTTTTTTGCATTTTTTTTGGAATGTCAAAAAAGTTTGATATGTTTACTGCAGGTTCCTAGATGAGATGGAGAATATGCTCATGTAAAGCGTACGATAAAACTGAGCGTGCTTCCCCGGGTTTGACGGCTCGGCGCAAATGCATTCTGAATATGGACAGGCATTTGTATTTGTTATTAACTATTTTTAGACCTAAACCTATTTTTATGAGAAAACGATTGTATCTGTTACTTGCATTCCTTTGGATGGGGGTATGCATGCTGAGTGCGCAGACGAAAAATGTTTCAGGACGTATCCTGTCTGCAGAAAATGATGAACCGATACCCGGTGCTACGGTATTGGTCAAGGGTACATCTATCGGGGTGGTTTCTGATGCACATGGGCATTTTACGCTGAAAGTGCCGGAATCTGCTACCGAATTAATAGTTTCGTTTATAGGCATGGAAACGCAGGAAGTGGGAATCAAAGCGAATCTGACGATTCGTTTGAAGCCTGCCAACGAGAAATTGGATGAGGTGATGGTAGTGGCCTATGGAACTGCCAAAAAATCGAGCTTTACAGGAGCTGCAGAGGTGATAAAGAACGAACAGTTGGAAAAGATGAATGTCGTGTCTGTCACCAAAGCATTGGAAGGCACATCGCCGGGTTTGCAGGTGATGGGCGGCACCGGTCAGCCGGGCTCGGGAGCTACAGTCCGTATCCGTGGTATCGGTTCGCTGTCATCCTCTTCTGCTCCTTTGTATGTGTTGAACGGAGTTGTTTTTGACGGGGATATCAGTTCCATCAATCCGGATGATATAGAATCGATTTCAGTGTTGAAGGATGCGGCTTCGGCAGCCTTGTACGGTGCGCGTGGAGCCAATGGTGTCATTATGATACAGACCAAAAAGGGAAATGCCGAGAAGTCGACGCTGAGCGTCAAGGCTGTCTGGGGATTTTCATCCCGTGCAATTCCCGAATATTCCAGAATCGGAATAAAGGATTATTACGAGACTTCCTGGGAAGCATACAGAAATGCGTTGGTGGGGACAGGACAATCCATGGAAAAGGCTTCCGAATATGCTGCAGCCAATCTTATCAACAAGCAGCTCGGCGGCTATAACAATTATAACATTCCCGCCGACAAACTGATAAGTGCAGATGGTAAGGTGGATGCTTCCGCCCGGTTGCTCTATCATGACAATTGGGGCGATGCACTGTTCCGTACCGGGTTGAAGCAGGATTATATGCTTTCCATGAGCGGAGGCTCGGACAAGACCACCTATTATCTTTCGCTTGGCTGGCTGGACGAGGAGGGGATTATGACCCGTACGGACTATCAGCGTTTCACGGCAAGAGCGAATATTAACAGTCAGTTTACCGACTGGTTCAATCTGGAGGGAAATATGGGGTATACCAATGACAAGAGCAATCAGATGATGCAGGCAGCGGGAACATATGCCATCAACCCGTTCTTTTATTCCCGTATGATTGCTCCGATATTCCCGATTTACAAGCGCGACGAGCAAGGTAATTATATATTGGACAGTGAGGGAAACAAGGTTTTTGATTATGGAGAGAAACGCCCTTTCAACGGACGGACCAACAATCTGGCTACATTGATTCATGATGCAGTCTGGAATCAGACCGATAATTTCAATATCAACGTCACTGCCGGTACGAAGTTCTTGCGCAACTTTACTTTCAAAGTGAGCGGTAGTGCGGATATATTGAATCGTCGTTATACCAAAATGTATAACAATAAGTTCGGTGATGCAGCCAATGTCAGAGGACGAGGCAGCGTGGAGGCTTTGAGGATAGAATCGCTTACATTCAACCAGATATTGAATTTTAATAAAGAGCTCGGACTGCATAATGTATCTGCAATGGTGGGACATGAAAGTTATCGGTATGTAGAGAAGAGTGTTTTTGCACAGCGTACCGGTTTCCCATTGGAGATGTCGAATGATTTGGTATTTGGTGCGCAGTTGGAGGATGGCAGTAGCCAGACCGATGAGCATGCGATAGAAGGTTGGTTCGGGCAGGTGGGGTATGATTATGCCAATCGCTACTATATATCAGGTTCTTATCGCCGGGACGGTAGTTCGCGTTTCTATAAAGACAGCCGTTGGGGTGACTTCTGGTCGGTGGGTGCATCCTGGAGAATTTCGCAGGAAGCCTTTATGAAAAATGCCAAATGGATGGACAACTTGAAGTTGAAAGTGTCGTACGGAGTGCAAGGAAATGATAATATCCTTGATGAAAATAAAGATCCCTATTACTATGCATGGCAGAATTTCTTCGAGCCATATCCCAATCATGATTTTGGAGGCGTCATTCATAGCACGACAGGCAATAGGGATTTGCATTGGGAGAAAAATACCAATTTCAATGTCGGCCTTGAATTCAGTTTCCTGAACCGTATCCGTGGTGAGGTGGACTATTTTATCCGTAAGGGGGAAGATATGCTGTATGCTGTTCCTGTCCCTTATTCCACTGGGTTGCCTTCCATCGTGCAGAATGCCGCATCGATGGACAATAAGGGAATAGAGCTGCAATTGTCTTTTGATATTCTAAAGGAAAGGGCATTCAAGTGGACGTTGGATTTAAATTTGACCCACTATAAGAATAAACTGACGAAGCTGACGCAAGATGAGGTTTGGGTCAGTACGAAAAAATGGGTGGAAGGCGGTTCTATCTATGATTTCTGGTTGATGAAATGGGCAGGGGTGGATGCTGAAAACGGAGATGAGTTGTGGTGGTATAAAAACGGAGATGCCTGGGAAAAGACAAATGATTATTCGTTGGCGTCCAAAGATCCGAAGAGTAAACAGTATGTAGGTTCTGCTATCCCTAAAGTATATGGCGGTTTTACCAATAATTTTTCGTGGAAGGGGTTGAACCTGTCGGTATTTTTCTCCTATTCTGTCGGAGGCAAGATGTATGACAGCAATTACCAGCGTTTGATGCATGCCGGCAGTTTGGGACATGCATGGCATAAGGATATATTGAAACGTTGGAGAAAACCGGGTGATGTGACCGATGTGCCAAGAATTGAAAAGGGTAATCGGAATATTTCAAAATCCAGCAATCGCTTCTTGAAGGATGCTTCTTACCTGTCGTTGCGTAACATCAATCTTTCCTATACGCTTCCTGCGGAGTGGAGTAGCCGTGTGGGTATGTCGTCCGTCAAGGTGTTTGTGAGCGGGGACAATCTGGTGACTTTTACAAAATTGAAAGGAATGGACCCGACCCAGGCGTTCTCCGGAGTGAGCGATAATACCTACGTGCCGAACCGAGTGGTTTCTGTTGGTTTGAATATTAATTTCTAAAATAGACAATTATGAAGATACTATATATATTGCCGTTGGTTTGGATGTTGGTGTTTACATCCTGCAACAGTGATTTTTTGGATCGAGAACCGTCGAATAAATATACGGATGATATGTTGCTTACTTCGACGGAGGGAGGAATGATGCTGCTGAACGGTACGTTGCGCCGCACTTATATCAGTTATGAGTCTCATGCACAATACGGGCAGAAGGCGGTGGATATTATGACCGATATGCTGGGAGAGGATTATTACACGGGAGATGGTTACTGGAACAATTATGAATCGTGGTATTCCTGGTTGGCACATAGAAGTGCGAATGATGAAGATAATAAATTTGTATGGATGTACTATTACGGTACGATCGACAATATGAATTTTTTGCTTGCGAATGTGGATGCCATGGTGGGAGAGCAGAAGGAGCGCGATAATCTGAAAGGACAGGCGTACGCATTTCGTGCACACAGCTATTTCAAGTTGGTGCAGTTGTATGCGGAGCGTTATAAACCGGAAGGCCGTAACACCCAATTGGGAATCCCCGTATATACGCATCCGACCAGTGAGGGAAAAGCCCGCAGTACGGTGGAAGAGGTGTATACTCGCATTAATACCGACCTTGATTCGGCGATGATGCTGTTGACGGAAGGTAGGATACATATCAGCCATTTTAATTTGAATGTGGCTCAGGGAATCAAAGCGGAAGTGTTGCTGACGATGGGAAAATATAAAGAGGCTGCCAAGATGGCACACGAGGCGAGACAGGGCTTTGGTCTGATGCCGCAAGAATTGTTCGCAGCCGGTTTTAACAGTGTGAACAATCCGGAGTGGATGTGGGGTATGCAGATAAAGGTTGACCAATCGACTATTTACGCTTCCTATTTTTCAAATACGGATCCCTGTTCCGTAGGATATAATGAGCTCGGTAATGAAAAGCGGATAAATTCGCAGTTGTATGACGCGATGAATGACAGCGATGTGAGGAAATCGGTATGTGTCGGTGCCGACGGGGCGACATTGGATAGTGACAATGGTGAATTTATAGTTCCTCCTTATACGGTGAATAAATTCCGTCTGCCGTCTTATACCAACTGGTCCGGGGATTATTGTTATATGCGTGCAGCCGAAATGTATCTGATTGAGGCAGAAGGGTTGGCTCGCTCCGACCAGAGCAAAGAAGCAGCGAAAGTCCTGTATGAGCTGGTAAGTGCCCGCGATCCGAAATATAAGCTTCCGGATGTGACAGGGAATGCCTTGGTGGAAGAGGTGATGTTGCAGCGTCGTCTGGAACTTTTGGGAGAGGGATTCCGCTTTATGGATATGAAGCGTTTGAATCTGTCGCTTGACCGTACAGATAAGGGACATGAAGAGACATTCCTTAAGCCTGCGAAGGTGGATGCCGGCGATATCCGGTGGCAGTTCCTGATTCCGACACAGGAAATGACTTCGAATCCGAATATGGTGCAGAACGATTGATTCTATATGGAGCCGCTCTTGAACAGGGCGGCTTTTTTTTGTGTGGAATGATTAGGTTGTTTGCTTTTTTCAGTATATTGACCACTGAAATTAATGATGCGTTTGTTTATGAGTATTGATAGATGGGTGCTTTTGTGTTTGGTCTGTCTGACGACATTCTTTGTGGACAATTCAGTATTGGTGCCGGACATAATGGAGTCAGGAAATATAGTTACTGCCCGAGAAATGGTTTATGACGGCAACTGGATTGCTCCGACGATGAATGGTGAATTGCGCTTGGAGAAACCACCGTTGCCGACATGGCTGACTGCCGTTGTTGAGATGATAGCTCCTGACAATCTGGGGTGGCAACGCGGTGTGGCAGGCTTGGCAGCCCTCCTTTTGGTGTTCTACTTTTATTGTTTTGTAAAAAACATTTTAGGAGTTGCTCCTTTTGTGTCTGCGCTGATTTTGTGTACATGCCATAATGTGATACTGATGGGACGTACGGCATCGTGGGATATATACTGTCATGCATTTATGCTGGGGGCGGTATATCATTTGGCGGTGGCAATAAAAGGAATGGGCGGGAAGTGGCGTCATTGTATCGTGGCGGGTGTGCTGGCGGGTCTTTCCATCATGAGTAAAGGGCCGGTGTCTGTTTATGCTCTCTTGCTGCCGTTTGTTATAGCGTTTGCTTTTGTGATGCGACCTTGTATCAAGGGGTGTCGGGTTGCGATTGGCGTAATGTGTGTGATTGCATTGGTGGTGGGAGGATGATGGTTTGCATATATTCATTTATCTTATCCGAATGAACTGGCTGCGGTTGTGGAAAAGGAATCGGAGGCGTGGATTAGTTATAATGTACGTCCCTGGTATTATTATTGGAAATTCTTTTTAGAATCGGGGGTGTGGGCAGGTCTGCTGATTACGGCAACTGTCCTGCCTGTATGGAATAGGCAATTGAGACATAATAAATTGTATTTATTGCCATTGTTGTGGATGTTGGTGGCACTTGTTTTGCTGTCCTTATTGCCGGAAAAGAAGATGAGGTACATATTCCCATTGCTCATACCTGCCAGTATGTTAATGGGGGAACTGGTAGATTGGTGGAAAAAAAGTTTTGTCTGTGGTGCTGTAAAAAGAACGGATAGTCTGATATTCCGCAGTAATGTTTGGCTCGTTGCAATTGCTGTGGCACTTTTGCCCGTTGCGGGATGGATATTTATGTTTAGTTGCGGGAAGATGACTTTGTTGTTGTGGTTTGTTGTGACTTGTATCTGTTTGGGTGTGGTTCTTGTATTGGTATGGAGCGGTCTGCGTATGCGGGTGTCGTATATGGAAAACAAAGGGACGGGGATATTGTTCTATTTTTTGGAACAATACCCCCGTCCCTTTGTTCTGACGATCTTTAATCCAATAAAGTATGTTCGATCAGTATTTTAACACCGATTACAATTAAGATAAGGCCTCCGAGTAGTTCTACTTTGAGGCCTTTGATTTTTCCGAACCGGAAGCCACAGATCACTCCGCTGAAAGAAAGGAAGAAAGTAGTGAAAGCGATAACTGAAGCCGGAAACCAGATGCCCGTTTTCAGAAAAGCCATACTCACGCCGACAGCCAGGGCATCGATACTGGTCGCTACGCCGAGGGTGAAAAGCATCCGGCTAGAAAAGGTAATCAGGTGGCTATCCTCTTCTTTGAAGGATTCGTAGACCATCTTTCCACCTAAATAACTCAATAAAACAAAGGCGATCCAGTGATCGAAATCGGTGATATAATTACTGAAATGAATACCCATCGCCCATCCCAGCCAGGTCATACCCCCCTGGAATATCCCCATGGTCAAAGCCATTTTCAGAGACTTCTTGATACAGAACGGTTTCATACATATGCCGCCACTGATACTGACCGCTAAACTGTCCATAGAAAGACCGATTGCAATTAATAGGATGGTGATAAAGCTCATTGTACAAAAATTGTTCTGCAAAGATAGAAAATAAAGTAAAAAGTAAAAGGTAAAAACGAAAAGGTGACTTACCTTTGTGATGAAATTAGTGGAAAAAATGGAACTACAGACTGTTGTCAAATTGGATAAACCTTCGTTTCGGATCGATTATTCGACCCGGCTCATGATGCTGGGTTCCTGCTTTGTCGAAAATGTTGGAGCGAAGCTGGAATATTTCAGGTTCAAGACGGATATCAATCCTTGTGGTATTGTATATAATCCCCTGTCTGTGGCTGATACGCTGGAGTTGTTATTGGCCGGTAAACGATTCTCGCAGGCCGATTTATTACGAAACGGGGAACTGTGGGTGAGTCTGAGCCATCATGGACGGTTTTCCGCCAGGGAAGCCGGGGACTGTTTACAGCGTATAAATTCCAGATTAGAAAAATCGGTAGCTCATTTAAAAACGACAAATGTCCTGGTGATTACCTGGGGAACTGCCTGGGTATACCGTCATCGGCAGTTGGGACGAGTCGTTGCCAATTGTCATAAATTTCCGGCCACTGATTTCGAGCGTTTCCGATTAAGCCCCGAAGATATCGAACAAGTGTATACCGATTTATTGTCCCGCCTGCACAGTCGTTATCCGGATATGAGGGTGCTGTTCACCGTGAGCCCTATCCGGCATTGGAAAGACGGAGCACATGCCAACCAGTTGAGTAAAGCGGTATTGTTGCTGGCCATCGATAAATTGAAGCAAAGGCTGGATTATGTCTCTTATTTCCCTTCTTATGAGATCGTGATGGACGAGCTTCGGGATTATCGTTTCTATACAGAAGATATGTTACACATCTCTCCGCAAGGAATCGAATATATCTGGGAGAAGTTTCAGTCCCTGTATATGACTTCGGCAACCGAAGCGTGGATGAAGCGTATCGATAAAATAAACAAGACTTTATTACACCGACCTACAGATCCTGATTCGTCTGTTTATCAGGAATTGATGAAAAAAACAGCTCAGGAGCGTGAACGGCTTGAACGTGAACTCAGTATTTCTTTCAGTTGATTCCGGTTATTCCGCTGTTTCTGTCCCGGTCACGATATCCTGCATCGGGATTCGTTTCAGTTCATCCAGGGAAATCTCTGTTTTTACGGCATAACTGGCCGGATAAATTTTACGGATCCGGTGTAAATCAGGAATACATTCCAAACGGTTTCTGTAATTACCTACCCGGATTTTGAAATCCGGATCGAAATATTTCAAATAGGCCGGAATGTCTTGGAAAGTTTCTTCGAACTTATTCCGCATTTCCTTTAGGTTTTCGATGTTGCAGCCGAATGAACTGACCGAATAGATTTGAATCCGGTAACCTGTAAAAGTTTTCTTTTTCTCATTCAGATGGATGTGCCATTGCAGCAAATTGTCTATCGGCGTGTCACTGTCGAGGATTACCTGTCCACCATTATGACTTTCCGTTCCGAGTTCCTGAAGAATATCGTAATGCGGTTCTGCTTCCACGATCAGGGTATCTGCTTCTTGTGCAAACAAATGGACCGGAAAAAGGAATAATATAAAGAATAAATATTTATTCATGATTTAAAATTTTTTGCGAAGATAAGGAATTTAGAGTAAATCGTGAAATATTTTCTTGATCTTGCCGCCTGGATAAAGTGTGTTTGTTCGTCAATAAAATGATTATTCAGAGATTCGGAGGGAACATTGGGGTCGACTCGCAGACGGGTTAAGGTGTGCTTTTGAGAGTGACGATATTGGTCATTGTTTGTGTTGGAAATCCCCGGGAAAAGACTACTTTGGTGATGTAAATCAAGTTAAAAAAGCGTTAATACAGGAGGTCGGAGGAGTGGATATGATAAAAAGAAATAAATTTGCTTCATCAATCAAAAATAAAATTTTATGTGTCAGGCTACAGATAAACAAATCATAGAAGTACTGAAAATGGAAACGATTCCGGCATTAGGTTGTACGGAACCGGTTGCTTGTGCCTTAGCTTGTGCCCGATGTAAAGAGGAATTGGGTGGTGTTCCGGAACATATCGAAGTGTTCGTCAGTGGAAATATCTATAAGAACGGAATGGGAGTAGGTATTCCCGGTACCGGTATGACCGGACTGCCTATCGCCGCTGCTTTGGGTGCTGTTTGTGGAAAGACTGAATACGGCCTGGAAGTATTGAAGGAAGTTTCTGCTTGTAATAATTTGGCTGTTGCTAAATCTTTATTGGACAAGCAGGCTGTCGTTATCCATTTGAAAGAAGATGCTCCCGATAAATTGTATGCAGAAGCCATCTGTAAGAAAGGCAACGATACGGTAAAAACAGTGATTGTCCACGGACATACCAATATTATTCTGGTTGAAAAGAACGGGAAAGCAGTTTATCGTAAAGATTTTACGCCGGTAGCTGCCGAAAAAAGCGATCGTGCTGAATTAAGTATAGCCCGGATCTGGGAATTTATCCATCGGATCGACGTTGCAGAAATCGAATTTGTATTGGAAGGTGCTGAAATGAACAAAGCGATTTCGGCTGAAGGTTTGAAGAGTGAATACGGTCTGCAGATCGGTAAGACCTTAAAAGAAAATATCGACAAAGGGTTGCTGGAAAACGACTTTTTGAACAATGCCTTGATTTGTGCCACCGCAGCTTCCGATGCTCGGATGGACGGTTGTGAAAAACCGGTGATGACTAATTCCGGTAGTGGAAATCAGGGGATTACGGTTTATCTTCCTGTCGTCGTGGCTGCCGAACAGTTCGGTTGTTCCCGGGAGCAATTGATCCGGGCCTTGGCTTTGAGTAATCTGGTAGCTGCCCATATCCATTATTATATGGGACACCTTTCTGCTTTGTGTGGAATTCTGATTGCCGGTACGGGGGCTGCTTCGGCGATTACTTACCTGATGGGGGGGACCTACGAACAGGTAGTCAACACTATTAAGACTATGTGTTCCAACCTGACCGGAATGATGTGTGACGGGGCGAAACAAGGTTGTGCCCTGAAAGTATATTCCGGCGTTTCTGCTGCCGTACAGGCCGCTCTGTTATCCATGAAAGGAATCAAAACTCACAATGACGGTATTATTGAAGAAGATATTGAAAAAACGATCCGCAATGTCGGAATCATCGGTACCGCCGGTATGGAACAGACCGATAAGACGATTCTGAACATTATGTGTCGGAAACAATAATAATTTTTCTCTACATACTATTCCCCGGAATTTTGGTGTTTTACAGACCACGATTCCGGGATTTTTTATCTGATTTTCCCGGATTAATTCCAGATTCAATTTGTACACAACAAATTTAATATGTATCTTTGTTCCCTGTTCTTACAAAGAGATAATCAAGTAGTTCGAATGTTAAAAAAACGAACGATTAAAACAGTTATGTTTCGAATCTCTTTTCTTTTTCTGACTATTTTATAATCTTCACCTAATCAATCTTTTCAAAATTTATTCATTAACATCCCCAGCTATTTCTTATTACAAATTTAATCGTTCGTTTTTTTTGTAAACATATTGCCGACGAATTTGTACGATCAATTCAAATTTTCAATATGTTCTGCGTTTTATAATCTTATCTATCATTCCAAACGATAGTTTTCTTTTCAGTTTATTTCTTCTCCTGGCTGACCGAGCTCCTTTTCATTCTTGGACGTAAAAGAGTCTCCCGGTGGCGTCGCCGTGGGTTGCTACACGCGTAGGGTAACAGACCGGGCGTGAACCGGTATCCAATCCGGTGGGGAAACCCCCTAAGGCAACGCCGCTACGATGGTTCGGGAGCGGGAGTTCGATTCTCCCGGTAGCGACAAAGATAGATGATAAATAATAGATGATAGATGGAAGGAGATTTTGTAGGGGATTTGTGATGGAGAAATCTGGTGATAAGGTAAATTTTTACGAATTGTAAATCTTTAATATAGGTGTTTATGCTTAGACATTTGGCTCCATTTTTGATCGGTGCTGTCGTTGGCTGGATGATTTTTATTTTTACTTTGTCTGAAAATACGAATTTTTAACTGGTTTGACTTTTTCGGGGATGTTGGATATAGTTTAATGTACTCGTGACTTGAAATTGTTTGTGTAGCTCAGAATACACGCAAATATTTGGTTAAGGGGAAAGCAAACCTTAAATTATCTTACAGAAAAAAATAACAGTCCGGAAAGGCAAAAGATTTTTTAATTGTGTACTTTAAATTCTAATTTATGCCCTCAGAAAATACCCGCCGCATAGCCAAAAACACAGGATTTTTGTATGTGAGGATGTTGCTAACGATGGGCGTGGCGTTTTATACGTCGCGAGTGGTGTTGAATGCCTTAGGGGTGGAAGATTACGGGATTTATAATGTGGTGGGAGGAGTGGTAGCGATGTTTTCGTTTTTGACGGGGATGTTTACCAGCGCAACCCAACGTTTCCTGAATTATGAAATGGGCTTAGGCAATCAAGAGCGTTTGAAGGAGATTTTCAGCATGAGTATCACGTTGAATGCGATGATTGCGGTTTTGATTGTGCTGGTTTCGGAAATTGCCGGCTTGTGGTTTATCAATCATAAGTTGGTTATTCCCGGCGACCGTTTGACGGCTGCTCATTGGGTGTTTCAGTTTTCTTTGCTGGCTATGGCCGTGACGATTGTCAGCACACCTTATAATGCGGTAATTATCGCCCATGAGCGGATGAGCGCGTTTGCATATATTTCAGTGGCAGAGTGCTTGTTGAAGTTGGGAGTGGCCATTGTCATTGCCTTTTGCGGCGGGGACAAGCTGATTATATACGGTGCGTTGTTGTTGGCGGTGGCAGTGATTGTCAGGGGAATTTATACGGTTTATTGTAAAAGGAAATTCCATGAATGTCATTATAAGTTTTATTGGAACCGGACATTGTTTCGTGAGATGGGGACATTTGCGGGATGGGATATGTATGGGAATTTTGCTTTTGTGATGATTACTCAGGGGGTGAATATGCTGTTGAATATGTTTTTCGGACCTGCGGTAAATGCTTCACGGGCGATTGCCGTGCAGATCCAGATGGCGATACAAGGGTTTGCCACAAATTTTACAATGGCAGTAGAACCTCGTATCATCTTGGATTATGCACAGGGGAAGAGAGAGGAAATGCTGCGACTGATTTTCCTTTCTTCGAAATTTTCTTTTCTTTTATTGTTATTGCTTTGTTGTCCGGTATTGGTTGAAACGGAAAATATCCTGAAAATCTGGTTGGGACAAGTTCCGGGCTATTCGGTCATATTTGTGCGGTTGATATTGATTCAGACGTTAATCAGAATTTTGCAAAATCCTTTTCATTCGGCATTGCATGCTATAGGAAAAATGCGGAAATATCAGTTGCTGAATGGGAGCTTGTTATTACTAAATATTCCTTTATCTTATGTTTTGTTGGATCAGGGAGCAGATGCTCCGATCGTATTTGTCATATCTATTATAATGACAATTATTGTTCTATTTATGTTGTTGTATCTTTTAAAAGATATGATAGATTTCCCGGTCGGAAGATATATAAAGGAAGTGTTACAGACTGTAGTGTATGTCTGTATCTGTTTGTTTACCCTGAATATTTGTTTTATTTACTTGTCTCAGGATTTTACTAATTATATACGTTTTTTCAGTAGAGTTGCGGTTGCACTGGGGAGTACTTTGGTTGTGATATGGTTTGTCGGCATGCAATCTACGGAACGGAAAATGGTTATCTCTTATGTCAATACCGCTTTGAAAAAGTTTGTTCGTTGATTAAAAAACAGATGAGGGGATAGAAATTTGTTGTCTTTTTTATATACGGCGAGAACACTTGTTGCAAATAATGCAATATGTTGTTGTAAAATGGATTTTAATTTTATGGAAATTGATAAAGAATCTTTCTTGGAAATCCAGCAGCAGATGGATTATATTTCACATTGGCAAGGACGGGGAAATTTAGAAAAGTTGTTATTTGAAGAAAATAAACCGATTGTTTATTGGGTTGATAGTATTGAAAATCCTCAGATGTGTTGTTGGGGAAAAATATCAGACAAACCGTTTATCGGCAAAATGTTGAGAATTTATGGAGAGGCTGTAAAAGGAAAATTGGATCGTGACAGGGTCAGTGCTTTTTATGGAAGTCTTGTTAACGAACTGGGTGATAAGTATGCATTTATTTTTGTGTCCAGTGAATGTGTATATGATGTAGATTATGAAATAGGTATACGCTTGGCAGGTTTTTTGCGTCCTAGAAATACTGCTTTATGTCCGTTGTCCATTGTGTTGGATTTTTTGAATGAAAATCCCCGGAAAAAGAGTTGGAAGTATCAGTTATCGCAGGCCAAACGTCTGAATTTGCAATTTAGAAGTATAGACAAGCCTAATGCAGAGGAAATAAAGATGTTTGTGGATATGTATGCAGAAATGGCTGTAACGAAAGGTTTAAGCCAGCGTTGTCAGGAGGTTGGTCTACAAGTTCTGTTACAGGATCCTCATTATCATTTATTTGTTATATACACTCCGGAAGGAAAACCTTTAGCGGCTCATATCGACCATGTCTACGGACAATGGGGCTATCATATTATGTCTGCCAATTCTAACTTAGCCCGTGAATTAAAAGGAACTACTCATTTGTTGATGGAAAATGTATTTGAGTGGATGAAAAATAATGGGGTTCGTTTTTATGATATGGGTAGGATTGGTCCGGGAAGAAAAAATTCAAACAGTGTGTATGAGTTTAAAAAGTATTCCGGAGGAGATTTTGTACAGTATAATGGAGAATGGATTTATGTCAGAAAGAGGTGGGTTGAATATTTATTGGCTTATATTGTAAAAGAACGTTGGTGATAAAAATATGTCGGTTGTAAAAATAGTAAAAGGGTTATTCCATCGTTTGACTGAAAAGGAATGGAATATCGGTTTTATTCTGAAGTCTCCGGAAGAGATACTGCAATCAGATAAACTTGATGTGCATTGGATGAAACACAAATATAAGGACCGTTGGTTTGCGGATCCTTTTATTTTATCTGTGACAGAAAGTGAGATTGTATTGTTGGTAGAAGAAAAATATCATCCGATAAACAGAGGACGGATTTCCAAATTGATTGTTGACCGGAAAACCATGTGTTTGAAAGAGTGTGTGCCGGTGTTGGAGTTGGATACTCACCTTTCATTTCCTGCCGTTCTCCGGGTGGGAAAATCCGTTTACATTTATCCGGAAAATTCCGAGGCATTGCACTTGAAACTGTACCGGTATCATGCAGATAGGGGTACCGTCACTCCGGAATGCCTGTTAAGTCATGAGCCATTGACGGATGCTGTGATCACTACCAGCTTCGGTAGCCCTTGTCTGTTGGCGACTAATTTGCCTGAACCGAACGGAAGTGTGCTGGGAGTATATGGTGCAGAAGAATGGAACGGAGTTTATGAATTGAAGTATAAAGTGGATTTTCCTGACAATACGGCCCGAAGCGCCGGAAAAATATTTAAGGTTGATGATCATTTTATTCGGCCGGCTCAGGATTGTAATCGTTCTTATGGAGGAGGAATTGTGTTGCAAAAAGTGGGGTTTGACAATGGAAAGTTCACTTTTCAGGAGTTGAAGCGTTTTTATCCTGTTTCTTGGAGATACCCGTTAGGATTGCATACTCTTGATGTGGAGGAAAATGTGGCAGTGGTTGACGGTTTAGGTTTTCGGAGACCTGTTGTCGGTTATATTTTAAGGCGACTTCGTGAAATAATGAGATTTTTAAGATGAGATTGCTGTTTTATATTTCGAGTATGCGGGCTGGAGGTGCGGAGCGTGTTATGTCTGTGCTTTGCAATGGGTTTGCCGAACGAGGAAATGACGTGTATCTGGCTACCAATACGGAAGCGCCGATTTCTTACCGGTTGGATGAAAAGGTGCATCTTCTTGACTTATATCCGCATGGTTATAAGGATATGAACCGTTATGTCCGTTTCGTGTCTTTGTACCGTTCTGTCCACAGAATTGCCAGGAGGGTAAAACCGGATGTCATTATTGCTTTTATGGGGATGGCCACCAAAGCATATTGGGCTACCCGGGGACTGTCTATTCCGGTTATCGCTTCGGAACATACCACTTATGACCGGATTTTGCCTAAAGGGGATTGGTTCAGAATGAATTATATAGATCGGTTGGCTACGCGGGTAACGGTGTTAACCCAACATGACTATGATTATCTGGGACGGCGATTGCCTCGGAAAGTGGTGATGCCGAATCCGCTTTCATTTCCGATATATACAGGAAAAACTCCAAGATGTAAAAGTGTGTTGGCTGTAGGCCGTTTAGATGGTTGGAAAGTCAAAGGTTTTGATAATTTGATTAAAGTCTGGGCGGAAATCTCGAAATTGAATTTAGGCTGGTACTTGGATATTGCGGGAGGGGGGAGTGAAGACAGTTATGCTTATCTGCAATCGTTGGTTCGGCAGTATCAGACAGAACAGACTGTTCGTTTTTTAGGATACAGGGCTGATGTCGATAGATTAATGCAGGAACATGCCGTATTTGTTCTTTCTTCGCGAAATGAAGGTTTCCCGATGGGATTGCTTGAAGCTATGTCGCAGGGATGTGCTTGTGTCTGTTTTGATTGTATTTCCGGACCGAATGAGATGATTACTCCTGATGTGAGCGGAATTTTGGTTGAAAATCAGAACTTGGATCAGTTGAAAAACGCTCTGCTGAAAGTGATGACAGATGATGTGTTGCGTGAAAAGTTGTCTTCCAATGGAGTAGAAGAAGCTGAACGTTTTACGGAACAGAAAATCATGGACAGGTGGGAGTGTCTGTTTAAAGAAGTATTAAAGGAAAGGGTATGATAAGCTTATTGGTGGCTGGTGATTTTGTTCCTTCCGCACGGACTGTCGGATTGGTTTGCAATAGGGAGGAGAAGTTGCTTTTCGGGGAATTTATTTCTGTATTCAGGCAGACGGATTATAATATTGTCAATCTGGAATGTCCGGTAGTTTTGAATGACAAAACCGGAGGGATTGAAAAGAGCGGCCCTCATTTGAAAGCGGGGAGGAAAGCCGTGGAAATATTGAAAAAAAGCGGTTTCCAATTGGTTACATTGGCTAACAATCATTTTTATGATTATGGAGATAAGGGTGTGGCAGACACACTTGAGACATGTCGTTCATTGGGAATGGATACTGTTGGCGGAGGCATGAGTTTGCAGGATGCTTCCCAGATTTTTTATAAGAAAATTCAAGATAAAACATTTGCATTTATCAATGTTTGTGAGAATGAATTTTCCATTGCCTCTGAATCGCACGGAGGTTCTAATCCATTGAATCCGATAGATAATTATTATCAGATTCAGGAAGCCGGGCAGAATGCGGATTATGTTATCGTTGTGGTGCACGGCGGGCATGAGGGGTATCGGTTGCCGAGTCCCCGTATGCAACAGACTTACCGTTTTTTTGTAGATGCAGGGGCTTGTGTCGTAATAGGACATCATACCCATTGCTATAGCGGATATGAAATTTATCATGGAGCCCCCATTTTTTATAGTTTGGGTAATTTTTCTTTTGATCATAACAAGATTGACAAAAAATGGAATGAAGGTTATGCCGTTTTGTTGAAGATCGGTGAAGATAAGCTTGAATTTGAGATTATTCCTTATGTACAGGGAGATGAACAGGCCGGTGTCCGTATAATGTCTGTCCGGGAAAAACAGGTTTTTGATGAAAGTATCCGTCAATTGAATCGGATAATAGCTGATTCCCGGCTTTTGGCAGATGAATTCCACCGTTTCTGTTTGTCGCGGGAACGTAGTTTGTATTCTTATTTCGAACCTTATTCAAATAAATATCTGATCGGATTGTTTATCAGGCATTTGCTGCCTTCTTTTTTCAACCGGAAAAATTTGTTGATCAGATTGAATATGATCCGTTGTGAAGCGCATCGGGATTTATTGATAACAAGTTTAAAAAATTTATTCGAAAAATGAAAATAGGGATACATCATCGGCCGGGATCGTTCAGTGATACTTGGATAAAATATTGTCAGGAGCATGGGATTCCGTATCAACTGGTGGATGCTTATCGTTATGATATAATCGATCAGCTGAAAGGTTGTAATGTATTTATGTGGCATTTTGCCCACCATGATTACAGGGATATGCTGATGGCACGTCCTCTTTTGAATGCTGTGGAAAAGAGGGGGATTCGGGTTTTTCCGGATTATGAGACGAGTTGGCATTTTGATGATAAGATTGGCGAACAGTATCTGTTGGAGGCTATAGGTGCTCCCGTGGTTCCCGGGTATGTGTTTTATACGCTTCGGGAGGCATTGGAATGGATAGATAAGAGTAGTTTCCCCAAGGTATTTAAGTTGCGGGGAGGAGCCGGTGCCGCCAACGTTCGTTTGGTGAAGAGCCGTTCGGAGGCCCGGCGGTTGGCCCGGGTTGCTTTCGGGCGGGGCTTTTCGCAGTTTGATAGATGGGGATATTTGAAAGATCGTTATCAGAAATGGAAAGACGGGAAAATCGATTGGTTTCATTTGTTGAAGAGTTGCGGGCGTTTGGCTGTTCCTACCGAGTATGCGCGGATGCATGGCAGGGAAAAGGGGTATGTGTATTTTCAGGAATTTATACCTGACAATGCTTTTGATATTCGGATTATAGTGTGCGGGAAACGGGCTTTCGGAATCAAGCGTTTGGTACGGGAGAACGATTTCCGGGCATCGGGAAGCGGACATATTTTGTATGCACGGGAAGAAATTGATGAACGTTGTGTTCGTATTGCTTTCGATGTGAACCGGAAAGTCAGGGCGCAGAGCCTGGCTTTGGATTTTGTGTTTGATACCGGAAATCATCCTTTGGTGGTTGAGCTGAGTTATGGGTATGCTTTGGCCGGATATAAGGATAAATGTCCCGGTTTTTGGGATGAGAATCTGGAATGGCATGACGGCTTTTTTGACCCGCAGAAATGGCAGATTGAAGATCTGATAAAAATATTGGAATGACAGTGTATTTGTTGAATTTGTTTTCCATTCCCCTGTATGCTTTGCTTTTTTATTTTGCAGGTATTGACAATAGGAAAAAGAATCGGATTTTGTGCGGTTTGGCCGGGTTGCAGTTATTTCTGACAGCAGCCTTGCGGGCGACGACGGTGGGAGGGGATTTGGAGAATTATGTACCACTTTATTCCCGATTAGGGAAGGAAGATTGGAGTGAGGTTTTCACTGGAAGAATTGAGCCGGGATATATGTTTCTCAATAAAATACTGACTCTTTTTTCAACGGATGAACGGTTGTTGCTTGTGGTGATCGGTGGAATTGTTGTTGCCGGATTTTGTGCCTTTATTTATAAAAATTCACGGATTCTTTGGCTGAGTTTGTTCCTGTTTGTCGCTTTGGGAATTTATACGACTTCGCTTTCAATGTTGAGGCAATCTATCGCCATTGTTTTTACGCTGATGAGCATTCGTTATGTTGAACGGCGAAGTTTCTGGAAATTTTCAATGCTGGTCGGTACTGCCGTATTATTCCATTACACAGCAATCACTTTTTTTATTTTGTATCCGTTGGCTAGATTCAAGCCGACGTGGGGGTATTTTCTTTGCATGTTGGGGGGAGGATTTGTCTGTGCCTGGCTTTTGGGTAAGATGTTACTTGTTAGCTTGATTGAAAGATATTACAGTATTTATGAAGGTACAATGGCGGGAGGAACAGGGGATAATATGTTATTGTTGTTGATTGCAGTTACTGCTTTCGGCCTGCTTACAGAGGGCAGACAAAAGTATGACAGACGCAGGAATATTCTTACCCACATGATGATACTGGCCTGTTGCTTTCAATGTATGGCTTTGCATTTTGGACTGATGGCACGAATTGTTTTATATTTCAGTGTAAGCCAGCTGGTTTTTCTTCCCAATGCTATATCTTATATGGGAATGAAAGATTTGAAGTTTTTAGCAGTTTCAAGTGTTTTCGTTTTGTCGTTTTCATATTTTGTCGTTTTTGTCTTGGGGAATGACAGTTGTGGGATTCTTCCTTATCGTTTCATGTGGGAATAGTTGTTTGTATGCGTATTGTATGTATTATTGACAGCCTGGGTTCGGGAGGAGCCCAGCGTCAGTTGGTCGGGTTGGCTGCCTTATTGAAGGGAAAGGGGCATGAAGTGAAAGTTGTGTATTACCATGATGTTCATTTTTTCCGTACTTTTTTGATAGAGCATGGCGTTGATTATGAGTATTTGACTGCCGGCCATAAATTCATGAAATTCTGTAAAGTTTACCAGACGGTAAAAAGATACCGGCCGGATGTAGTCGTAGCTTATTTGGACGGGGCAACAATGCTTGGATGCCTGTTACGTCTGACCGGATTGAGGTTCCGTTTGATTGTGTCTGAGCGGAGTCTTACGGAGTTTCTGAACTGGAAGCGGCGCATTAAGTTCTTTTTATATCGTTGGAGTGATTTTATTGTTCCCAACAGTTTTGCAGAGGGTGAATCCATAGGTCGGTATTTCCCCGGTCTGAAAAATAAAATCCGTACGATTACGAATTTTGTCGATATGGAGTATTTTTCACCGGGTGCAGAACATGGCACGGATAGTCAGAAAATTAAGGTGTTGTGTGTAGGGCGAATTAGCGTAGAGAAGAATATTTTGCTCTTTATTCGGGCGGTTAAACGTATTAGGAAACTTGGCGTACCCATTGAAGTGAAATGGTTCGGAGATTCTTCGCAGAGAACTCCAGAATATTATGATTCCTGTCTGTCCGAATGCAGGCGTTTGGGAATTGACAGGATTTTTACATTTACACCGGCAGCCAATAAGATACGAGATGAGTATCGCCTGGCGGATGTCTTTTGCCTGCCTTCTTTATATGAGGGTTTTTCCAATGTGATTTGCGAGGCGATGTCTTGTGGCCTGCCTGTCATTTGTAGCCGTGTGGGTGATAATCCGGTATTGGTAAGCGAAGGGAAAAACGGTTATTTGTTTTCACCTGATCGGCCAGAAGAGATAGCAGATTGTTTTGTCCGTTTTTATTCACTTTCTCCGGAGGAACGGATAAAAATGGGAGCTTGCAGCCGTCAGTTTGCCGAACAGCTTTTGGCGAAAGAAAAATTTGTAGCACAGTATTTAGAATTGTTTTATTAGAAATTATCATGATATGAATTCTGGGCCTATAAGAGTTTTGCATATTTTGCATAGTATGTCACAAGGTGGAGCGGAGACGATGCTTATGAATTACTACCGTCATATAGATCGCAATATCGTTCAGTTTGATTTTCTATTGACTTCGGATCGGGAGGGAGCATACGAAAAAGAGATATTGCAGTTAGGAGGGCGTATTTACCATTTGCCTTTGCTGACGAAATTTACTCCCTGGAAGTATCTGTGTGCCATTGATTCTTTTTTCAAGAAGCACAAGGAATACCGTATCGTACATTCACATACTTCTTCCAAGAGTGTTTTTCCGCTATGGATGGCCAAGCGGAATCATATTCCGGTGAGGATATCCCATTCCCATATAGCCAAAACGGAAAGCGGACTGAATGGGTATATCCGTGATTTTTTGAAACCGTTTTTGAAGTGGGTGGCTACAGATTTTTTTGCTTGTGGAAAAGATGCCGGGGTTTGGCTATACGGACAAAAATTTTGCAATACCCATAAAGTGGTCATTCTGAATAACGCTATTCAGGCTGCCTTGTATCGGGAGAATCAGGCAGCAAGAAACAAGATGCGGGAAAAATTGCAGCTGGAGAAAAATTTTGTTGTCGGTCATGTCGGTCGTTTCTCGCCTCAAAAGAATCACACTTTCATCATCGATGTGTTTGCGGCGATTTATCAGAAAAATTCTTTAGCCAAATTGTTATTGATAGGGGACGGACCATTGAGGGGGGAAATCGAGAGAAAAATAGCTTCGTTGGGCTTGACGGGGGCGGTCATTTTTGCCGGTAATGTTCCGGATGTATACAATTATATGCAGGCTATGGATGTTTTCCTGTTTCCGTCAATTTATGAAGGGTTGCCTTTAGTACTGATTGAAGCACAATCCAACGGATTGAGATGTTTCTCATCTGCCGGTGCAGTGACGGAAGAAGTGAATTTGACTGGTCTGGTGGAATATATTCCGTTGTCTGCTCCTGTGGACACTTGGGCGGACAAGATGTTGGTGGCTGCTGGTGGTTACTGTCGGAAAAACACTTATGCCGAAATTGGGAATGCCGGTTACGATGTTGAAACGGCTGTAAAACGGCTTCAGCATTTTTATATAGAAAAAAATATACAATAAAACAATTGAATGATGAGGATAGGCATTCTTACCCATTATGATGTAAATAACCAGGGTGCCCAGCTGCAATTATATGCGCTTTGGATGAAATTGAAAGAGATGGGACACAGGCCGGTAGTACTGACTTATCGTAAGAATTTCGATTTTGAGCCAGTAATGGAACTTCGTAACCAGATTTCTATTAAGTCTGTTCCTTATATTTTAAAGCACTTTTTGTATAAAAAGGGGGTTGCACTGACTTGGCACAATGTCAGGAAATATTTGATTCATAAAAAATTCCGGAAAGATACGTTTGAGTTTGCCAGTTATTGTCTGGCAGACGTGGACGTTGCCGTTGTCGGGGCTGATGAGGTGTTCAGTTTGGAGAACGGAGTCAATATCATGATGTTCGGACATGGGGTGCATACGTCATATTTGATTGCTTATGCCCCTTCTGCCGGACAAACGGATATAGGTCGGGTGAAGGCGTTTCATTGCGAGAATTTGATGGCTTCCGGATTGAAGAACTTTCAATTCCTTTCGGTAAGGGACGGAGCTACGGCCCGGTTGGTTAAAGAACTGACAGGTGATTCTCCGGTTATTGTATGCGACCCTGTGTTATTGTACGATTTTTCCAAATTGAAAACCAAATGCAAGATTCCTTTGCGTAAGTATATGATTGTGTATGGGTATGACCGTCATTTTGTGGAGAAGAGTGAAATTGATGTCTTGAAAAGTTTTGCGAAAAAGCGTGGGTTGCTTCTTGTATCTCCCGGATGTTATCATGCCTGGTGTGACCGGAATATTCCCTGTGATGCCTTGCAGTGGATAGAGTTGTTCCGGCATGCTGAGTGTGTCGTGACGGACACTTTTCACGGGACGATAGTTGCCGCGATAACAGGTAGGCCGATGGCTGTGTATGTCCGGCAGTCCATCAATGCGAACAAATTGACCGATTTGATAGAACGTTTGGGGCTGCCGGACAGGCGGATTACGGATATTTCTTCTCCTGCTTTGGAGACTGTTTTTTCCTGTGAACAGGATAATAGAAATATACAAGCCCGTATTTTACAACTTCGGGAAGCCGGGGAATCCTATCTGAAAAATGCTCTTGATTTATGTCAATGAAGTTGAATAATATTTCGGACGCATCTTCCCGTTTTTGTGTCGGTTGTGGGGTCTGTATGGTTGTTTGTCCTCAGGAGGCCTTGTGTTACCGTTTGAATGACGAAGGGTTTTATGAAGCATTTGTGTTGGAGGACAAATGTGTCCATTGCGGGCTATGTCGTAGGGTGTGTTACAAGTTTTCAGAGGATAATGAAGGTTCCGTAAGGTTGGAAGAGGGGATACTTTGGGCGGCTCAAAGCGTACGGGAAGAGGTGAAGCAATCGTGTACTTCCGGTGGCGTTGCTTATGAAATAGCCCGGTATTGCTTAGCGAATGGCTATAAAGTGGCTGGGGTGGTTTATGATAATAAGATGCATTGTGCCAAAACCGTATTGACGGATTGTATGGAGGGGTTGGAGCGGATGAAAGGTTCCAAATACCTTCAGGCCGATATGCAGGAAGTTCTTCGTGAATTGATGGAAGATTGTGCATTGCATCCTGAGCAAAAGTATGTGTATTTTGGGACTCCTTGCCAAATTAACGGCCTGAAACGGTTACTTTCAACCCGGAGAATCGGGAATGAAGTACTGACCGTTGATTTGTTTTGTCACGGAGTTCCTTCCTATAAAGTTTGGGATGAGTATCGGAAATTTTTTCCCGCTCTTCGTTCCGTTGTTTTCCGAAGTAAAAAAAGGGGATGGCATAACTTTACTTTAGCACTGGAAACCGATTTCGGGAAATATTATCGGGTGGCAGAGCGCGATTTGTTTTACCAGGCCTTTTTTGATAATATCTTGTTGAATAAACCTTGTTTTGACTGTAAATTAAGAAGCCGGTATGTATCGGCGGATATCCGTCTGGGGGATTTTTGGGGTAAAAAGTATCAGACTTATGAGGATGGTGTTTCCGCTTGCCTTATTTTGTCCGATAAAGGAGAATATCTGTTTCAGCAATTGGTGGATGAGGAACGTATAAAGCCGCTTACCAGGGAGTCGATAAAGGAGTGTATGGCTTTTCAAAGTCATTCGGATTATAATCATTGGCCTGTGCGCGAGTATGCTTTCGATTGTTTAAAACGCGGAATCTCTTTAAAGCAGACAGTCCGGAAATACCGGAGAATGTTACCATATAGCCATCGTCTGAAATCCCGGATAAAGCGATGGCTTTCTTTCGTCCCGGTAGACCTGGTTAGGCAGATGAAGATTTGGTACAGGAGAGGTATTTAAAAGATTACTTGTTTATAGAAAGATTGTTATGGATGTTTTTTGTGATTATAGAAGGTATGGGATAAATTCGAGAAGGGAGAGGATTGTCGGATGGATTAAGATACCTCAGTTACGTTTTCTGTTTGTTTTTCGGTTGGCTTCTTTATATAAGAATAATATTCTGCTTAAAATGTTATGTAGACATTATGCGATAAAATACGGCTATCAAATCAATCCAGGCACCCGGATCGGCAAAGGATTGTATTTGGGACATTGGGGAAGTATCGTTGTTAATCCATTGGCTGTATTGGGGGAAAATTGTAATCTGGCTCAAGGGGTTACTATTGGTCAGACTAATAGAGGAAATAGACAAGGAGTTCCCGTTATTGGTAGTAAAGTATGAATAGGAACGAACGCAGTTGTCGTGGGGAGTATTCGTATCGGTAATGATGTTTTAATTGCCCCGAATTCTTATGTGAATTGCGATGTACCGAATCATTCCATTGTATTGGGTAATCCTGCACGAATCATTCCGCGACAAAATGCAACTGAAGGTTATATAAATCATATTATTGAAAGTTAAACGTTTATCAGGAGTAGGTCGGTTGGAATATATTTTTATGGTATAATAGCTATGCAAAAGATTTTAGTTACCGGAGGAGCCGGATTTATCGGTTCCAATTTGTGTGAGGCCTTGTTGGGGGAGGGGCATGAAGTACGTTGTCTGGATAATTTTGCCACGGGGAAGATAGAGAATCTGTTACCGTTGTTGCAACAATATCCTGAACGGTTCCGGTTGATCGTGGGGGATATCCGGAATCCGGAGGATTGCCGGCGGGCGGTAGGGGGGATGGAGTATGTGCTGCATGAAGCGGCCCTGGGCTCGGTGCCCCGGAGTGTAAACGATCCGGCAACGACGAATGAGGTGAATATCAGTGGTTTTCTGAATATGCTGATTGCTTCGCGGGATGCCGGAATCAAACGGTTTGTGTACGCTGCCAGTTCTTCCACATACGGGGATAGCGAATCATTGCCGAAAGTGGAGGAAAGCATCGGACGCCCACTTTCGCCTTATGCTGTGACGAAGTATGTGAATGAGTTGTATGCGGATGTATTTGCCCGTACGTACGGGATGGAGACTATCGGATTGCGCTATTTCAATGTATTCGGACGCAGGCAGGATCCGTTCGGGGCGTATGCCGCAGTGATTCCGCTGTTCGTGAAGCAGTTGATGAGGCATGAAAGCCCGGTGATTAACGGGGACGGGGAATATAGCCGTGATTTTACTTATATCGACAATGTGGTGCAGATGAATATGCTGGCGTTGACGACGCAGAATCCGGAAGCGGTGAATCAGGTGTATAATACGGCTTTCGGGGAACGCACGACATTGAATGAGTTGGTCGGATATCTGAAAGAGTTTCTGAGCGGGTATGATGCCGGAATCGCCGGGGTGGAGATATTGCACGGTCCGAACCGGGTGGGCGATATACCCCATTCACTGGCCTGCATCGACAAGGCGAAGCGGTTACTCGGATACGAACCGCGTTATAACATGCGTGATGGCTTGCGGGAGGCAGTAAAATGGTATTGGGAAAACATCTGATTTTTATTTCTTAAATCGTTAATAATTTATGGAGAATGTAAAGATTGCCGTAATCGGTCTCGGTTACGTAGGGCTTCCTTTGGCCCGTTTGTTTTCAACAAAATATGAGACGGTGGGTTTCGATATGAACCGTTCGCGTGTGGATGCATTGATGGCCGGGCACGATGCTACACTGGAAGTGGCGGATGATTTGTTGCAAAGTGCTTTGAAGAATGGTTTTAGGTGTACGGCTGATATTGAGGATATCCGGGATTGTAATTTTTATGTGGTGGCGGTACCTACTCCTGTGGACAAACATAACAACCCGGATTTGACGCCATTGTATAAAGCGAGTGAGACAGTAGGTAAGGTATTGGGAAAAGGAGATATTGTGGTGTATGAATCGACGGTATATCCCGGTGTGACGGAGGATGAATGTATCCCGGTAGTGGAAAGGGTGTCAGGATTGAAGTTCAATGCGGATTTCTTTGCCGGTTATTCCCCGGAACGGATTAATCCGGGTGACAAACAGCATACAGTAGAGAAAATCAAAAAGGTGACTTCCGGCTCTACTCCGGAAATAGGAAGGAAAATCAATGAGGTGTATGCTTCGGTAATTACTGCGGGTACACATCTGGCTCCGACGATCAAAGTGGCGGAGGCAGCTAAGGTGATTGAAAATTCGCAACGGGATATCAATATCGCTTTCGTAAACGAATTGTCGAAAATATTTACGCGTATGGGTATCGATACGCAGGATGTATTGGAGGCCGCTTCGACGAAATGGAATTTCTTGCCGTTCAAACCGGGCCTGGTTGGCGGACATTGCATCGGCGTGGATCCTTATTATCTGGCGCAGTGCGCACAGACCTATGGGTATAATCCGGAGATCATCCTGGCCGGACGGCGGATGAATGACAGTATGGGAGAGTACGTGGCCAACCAGATAGTGGGATTGATGTTGAAGAAGGGTATACAGGTATTGGACTCAAAGGTATTGATCCTTGGTTTTACCTTTAAGGAAAATTGTCCGGATGTGCGGAATACGAAAGTGGTGGATATAGTCCGGGCATTACAGAATTATAATGTATGTGTGACGGTTTACGATCCTTGGGTTAATCCGGAAGTTGCCTGGCATGAGTATAGACTTGAGATAAATAATATATTGCCGCAGGATCGTTATGATGCTATTATGCTGGCTGTAGCTCATCAGGAGTTTGCTGATTTGAAGTTAGACAGGCTGACAAGTGAGAAGCACGTGGTTTTTGATGTTAAAGGTTTTTGGGAGAAGGATCGGGTGGATGCCAGATTATGAGAATGTTACAATAAACGAAATTGTTAGAATTTTTGCTCAGTTATGCGGATATTTCATGTAATCACCCTGTCATCGGTTGGCGGGGCGCAGTCAGTTGTTGTGAATCTGGCGAATGCCCAGGTGATGGAGGGGAATGAGGTGTGGGTGGTATCGTCGGCGGGTGGCGAAGCCTGGAAGGCTTTAAGGCCGGAAGTAAAAGTGATAGGGATCCGACAGTTGAGGCGTTCGATAGGCTGGAGGGACGGGATAGTGTTGTTGAAGCTTTTTTATTTGCGGTGGAAATATCGTCCGGACGTTGTGCATTTGCATTCCTCGAAGACGGGGGCTTTGGGACGGTTGGCATTTTCCTCCCGAAAGACGGTTTACACGGTTCATGGTTTTGATTCGATTCGCATTGCGAATCGTTTTTTTTTACCGATAGAGAAAGCCTTAAAGCGACGGTGTTCTCGGATTGTCGGAGTGAGCCGGTATGATGAAAAGAATCTGGTCGCAGAAGGGATCAGAAAAAAGGTGACCTATGTGTATAATGGCATTGATGATAAGTCTGTGGTGGATATAGAGAAGGTAAATGGAGGTATCCGGGAGGAAATGCAAAGAATCAGACAGAAATATAAGAAGGTGGTGATGAGTATTGCCCGGGATGATCGGCAAAAAAAGATTGACTTGTTTATTGAGACGGCTCGTTTGTTACCTGATTATGCTTTTGTATGGATCGGAAATAGTGATAATCATGCGAAAGGAGAGAATGTATTTCTGATGGGTCAGATTCCTCTGGCATGGCAGTTGTTGGAATATGCGGATGTGTTTGTATTACCGTCGAACTATGAAGGTTTGCCGATGAGTATTATTGAGGCCTTGGCTTTCGGGCGGCCGGTAGTAGCTTCGGATGTGGGGGGAATATCGGAATTGCTCGACGGACGGAATGGTTTTGCTGTGGAGAATGATGCGGGGGTGATGGCTGCTAAGATCCGTTATATATTGGACGCTCCGGAAAGGTATAATGCTATGGCTCAATGTGCCCGCCAGACTTATCTGGAGAAGTTTACGGTGGTGCAGATGGTAGAGGGGTATGACAGCATTTACCGGGAGATTATTACAAAATAAAAGAAATAGAGTTGAATTATATAGCAACTTTTTCATACCTTTGTTGTGCATGAAAAATTTCGATGAAATATTGTATATGCCTGAGGCGGAAGATTTTCTTTGTAAATTAAACGCGGATGTCAGGTTGAAAATATTGTATAATATTTCAAAGGCGCAGTATGTGAAAGGTCCGGATTTATTTAAGAAAATCGATGAAGATATTTGGGAGTTCCGGACATGAACCGGAAAGTCCATTATCGCTTATTAGCATTCTGGGATCGGGAGACGGATGCAATTGTTGTTTGTTCGCATGCTTTTGTAAAGAAGACTCAGAAAATACCCATGGGTGAGATTCAGAAAGCATAACGGTTAAGGGAAGCATATTTTAAGGAGAAGAAGTTATGAAAAAGTTGACATCACATTCGGAATTATTGGACCAGTTTGTCGGGGAAAAAGGAAATATTGCCCGGGAACATTTTGAAGCAGAACTAAGGGCTGAGATTTTGGCGGCAAAACTAAAAGAGATGCGTCTGAAAAGAAAAATGACGCAGGAGCAATTGGCCCGATTGGTAGGGAAAGATAAAACACAGATATCGAAGATTGAGCAAGGGCGTAATCTGACTATAGCGACAATTGTGCAACTGGTGGAGGCGCTGGGTGGAAAGATTCGTTTTGATATTGATTTTGCCTGAAAAATGTAAAAGGTCATGAGTCACCCCTGCTGATTCTTCAGCGGGGTATTTTTATGGAATATTAAACATTTATGTATGAAGATAACTTTAATCGGCGGTTCCGGCTTTGTCGGGACCCGCCTGATAGATTTATTGCGTCCGGACGGCAAGTATAAGTTGCAGAATATTGATAAACAACAAAGTCATTTTTTCCCGGATGTGACTGTGGCCGGTGATGTGAGGGATAGGGAGAAGTTGACGGAATTACTGAAAGGAACTGACGTAGTGGTATTGCTGGCGGCGGAGCATCGGGATGATGTAACACCGCTTTCGCTTTATTATGATGTGAATGTCGGCGGGATGCAGAATACGCTGTCTGCGATGGAGGCCAACGGGGTGAAACGGATCGTGTTCACGTCGTCGGTGGCGGTGTACGGGTTGAATAAGAAGAATCCGGACGAGGAGTATCCGAAGGATCCGTTCAACCATTACGGGAAGAGTAAATGGCTGGCTGAGATGGAACTGGAAAAGTGGTACCGGACACATCCTGACTGGAATATCAGTATTCTGCGTCCTACGGTGATCTTCGGGGAACGGAACCGGGGAAATGTGTATAATTTATTGAAACAGATTTCCGGCGGAAAGTTTCTGATGGTGGGGAAGGGGAATAACCGGAAGTCGATGGCATACGTAGGTAATATCGTGGCGTTTATCAGGTTCCTGATAGAAAATAAAACGGATGGATATGATGCATACAATTACATAGATAAGCCTGACTTTACGATGAATGAGCTGGTTGGGCATGTGAGTAAAGTGCTGAATAAGCATATCCCGATGACACATTTTCCTTATTGGCTGGGAATGCTTGGAGGATATGGTTTTGATATGCTGGCTTTCGTAACGCGGAAAAAACTGACGGTTAGTTCTGTCCGTGTGAAAAAGTTTTGTGCAACGACGGAGTTTGATGCTTCGAAGGCTTTGGCGACGGGATTTAAGGCCCCCTATACATTGGGAGAGGGGCTGGCACGGACGCTGGAGTTTGAGTTTGTACATCCGCGGACGGATGAGGTGACGTTTAAGAGCGAATAAAAGGATTTGCGGTTTGATGGAGTAGGAAAGGTAGAGGACAGATAAAATAGAGGAATAATATGCAACGGTTAACACAAGAAATTTTGCGGCTTTGCCGGGAGTACGGAGAATGCCGGGTGGAGGCGGAA
>ERZ839767.401-NODE-401-length-76668-cov-13.107292_pt1 | contig 76668 bp, 64 predicted proteins | sample MGYA00519879_ERZ839767 | MGnify/ENA primary metagenome ERZ839767 (study PRJEB31850, sample SAMEA3708852) | human gut metagenome | biome: human gut; feature: human-associated habitat; material: faeces | place: China | collected 2014 ...
TGTTGAAGGGCGAGACCATTCAGGTTTTCAATTATGGTAATTGTAAACGTGACTTTACTTATATAGACGATATTGTGGAAGGCATGGTACGTATCATTCAACATGCTCCTGAGAAGAAAAATGGCGAAGATGGACTCCCAATCCCACCATATAAGGTTTACAACATCGGTAACTCTTCACCAGAGAACCTTCTTGACTTTGTTACTATCCTTCAGGAAGAACTTATTAGTGTAGGAGTTCTCCCTGAGGATTATGATTTTGAGACACATAAAGAACTTGTGCCTATGCAGCCAGGCGATGTTCCTGTTACTTATGCAGACACAACTCCTTTGGAACAGGATTTCGGATTCCGTCCAGCAACCCCATTACGTAATGGATTACGTGTATTTGCTGAGTGGTATAAAAGTTATTTGAAATAAAACAAAGCAAGAATATTATAATCATCTCGAATAATAAAAAGAAATATACGAATATGGAATTACGTACAGATTATTCTGATGTCCATTTTCAGGACAATGGTAAAATCAAGTTGCTTATTATAGTTGGTACACGCCCAGAGATAATTCGTCTCGCTGCCATAATTAACAAGTCTCGTAAATACCTCGATGTTATCCTTGCTCATACTGGACAGAATTATGACTATAATCTTAATGGTGTGTTCTTTCACGATCTCAAACTTAAGGATCCTGAAGTTTATATGGATGCTGTTGGTGATGATCTAGGTGCTACTTGTGGAAATATCATTAATGCGTCATATAAGTTGATGTTAGCAATCAAACCAGATGCAGTTCTTGTGCTTGGCGATACTAACTCTTGTCTTTCTGTTATCGGCGCAAAGCGTCTCCATATTCCAATCTTCCACATGGAAGCTGGTAATCGTTGTAAGGATGAGTGCCTTCCAGAGGAGACAAACCGCCGAATCGTAGATATTATCTCCGATGTTAATATGTGTTACTCAGAGCATGCACGCCGCTATCTTTCAGAGTGTGGTCTTCCACGCGAGCGTACATACGTTACTGGTTCACCTATGGCTGAGGTACTTCACGAAAATCTTGCTGAGATTGAGGCAAGTGATGTGCATAAGCGTCTTGGGCTTGAGAAAGGCAAGTACATCCTTCTTTCTGCTCACCGTGAAGAAAATATCGATACAGAGAAGAACTTTACTTCACTCTTCACTGCAATCAATAAGATGGCAGAAAAGTACGACATGCCTATCCTATATTCTTGTCATCCACGTTCACGCAACCGTCTTGCATTGTCAGGTTTTCAGCTTGACAAGCGTGTGATGCAGCAGGAACCACTTGGATTCCATGATTATAATTCTCTTCAGATGAACGCATTCTGTGTAGTTTCTGATTCTGGTACACTTCCAGAAGAGTCTAGCTTCTTTACTTCTGTTGGTCATCCATTCCCTGCAGTTTGTATTCGTACTTCTACAGAGCGTCCAGAGGCTCTTGATAAGGGCTGTTTCATACTCTCTGGTATTGACACTAAGGGACTCTTACAGTCTGTAGAACTTGCAGTTGATTTGAATAACGATGGTAATTATGGTATTCCTGTACCTAATTATACTGACTCCATCTCGACTAAGGTAGTAAAGATAATCCAGTCATATGTTGGTGTAGTTAATAAAATGGTTTGGAGAAAATTCTAAAATGAATTATCATGCAAACCTGTGAAGAACTGAATTATGTTTAGGTTTTGCAGATGACAATTCAGTCATAATATTATGAAAATATTGGTAACGGGAGCGAAAGGTTTTGTTGGAAAGAACCTATGTGCTCAACTAAAAAATATAAAGGATGGTAAGGTCCGCTGTTATGGTGACCTTATCATTGAGTGTATATATGAATATGACCTTGACTCTACTCCAGAGCAACTTGATGCTTGGTGTAAGGATTGTGATTTCGTATTCAATCTTGCAGGTGTGAACCGTCCAAAGAATCCAGAGGAGTTTATGAAGGGTAACTTTGGTTTCGCAACTACTCTTCTCAACGCCCTCAAGTCTCATAAGAACAATTGTCCTGTAATGATCAGTAGCTCTATCCAAGCTACTCTCGCAGGTCGTTTTGGTAACAGCGAATATGGTCGCTCAAAGAAGGCTGGTGAGGAACTGATGTTTGAATACGGCAAGGAGACAGGTGCTCAGGTGCTCGTATACCGTTTCCCAAATCTCTTTGGAAAGTGGTGCCGTCCAAATTACAACTCTGCTGTTGCCACATTCTGCAATAATATAGCTAACGATTTTCCTATCCAAGTAAACGATCCTTCAGTTGACATGGAGCTTCTCTATGTTGACGATCTTGTTGATGAGATGATTAGTGCGTTGAAGGGGGAAAGTCATCGTTGCGAGTTTGATGGTGTAGAGACAGTACCTACGGCTACTGGTCGTTACTGTTACGTTCCAACAATACATAAAGTAAAACTTGGTGAGATTGTAGATTTACTCCGTCAGTTTGCAGAGATGCCAAAGACATTAATGATTCCTGAAATTCCTAACAATAGCTTCGCCAAGAAACTGTACAGCACATTTCTCAGCTATCTTCCTAAGGAAAAGGCTATCTTCGACCTCAAGATGAACATCGATGACCGTGGCTCATTCACTGAGCTTGTCCATACCATTAACTGCGGACAGGTCAGCATCAATATCTCCAAACCTGGGATTATCAAAGGCCAGCACTGGCATCATACCAAGTGGGAACAGTTCATTGTCGTCAGTGGTCATGGACTTATCCAACAGAGAAAGGAAGGAACCGATGAAGTAATCGAATATGAAGTAAGTGGCGATCACATACAAAGCGTCATCATGCTCCCCGGTTATACCCATAATATCATCAACCTCTCCGACACCCAAGATCTCGTAACTGTCATGTACTGTAATGAAGTTTTTGATCCAAATCGTCCCGACACATTCTTTGATCCAGTAGATAAATAAATAATAATATATAATTATGAGCATTTTTGCAGGTAAAACCCTTATGATCACCGGTGGTACTGGTTCATTTGGTAATGCAGTTCTTAATCGTTTTCTTCGTACTGATATCGCAGAAATCCGAATCTTTAGTCGTGACGAGAAGAAACAAGATGACATGCGTCATGAGTATCAAGTAAAATGTCCGGAATTTGCTAGTAAAATTAAATTCTTCATTGGTGATGTTCGAAATCTTCAGTCTTGTCGCAATGCAATGCCGGGAGTAGATTATATCTTCCATGCTGCTGCACTGAAGCAGGTTCCTTCTTGTGAATTTTTCCCAATGGAAGCTGTAAAGACCAACGTTATCGGTACTGACAACGTATTGACAGCAGCTATTGAAACAGGCGTGAAAGCTGTCATCTGCCTCTCTACGGACAAGGCCGCTTATCCAATCAATGCTATGGGTATCACCAAGGCTATCGAGGAGAAGATTGCCGTGGCAAAGTCACGTTACTCAGGTAACACTAAGATCTGCTGCACACGTTATGGTAATGTAATGTGTTCTCGTGGTTCTGTTATTCCTCTCTGGATTGACCAGATTCGTAATGGCAACCCAATTACTCTCACCGAGCCAAAGATGACTCGCTTCATCATGTCACTCGAAGAGGCAGTGGATCTCGTCCTATTCGCTTTCGAGCATGGCCAAAATGGTGACATCCTTGTTCAAAAGGCACCCGCATGTACAATCCAAACTCAAGCAGAGGCTGTTTGTGAACTTTTTGGTGGTAAGAAAGAAGACATTAAGGTGATCGGAATTCGTCATGGCGAGAAGATGTACGAAACCCTCCTCACTAACGAGGAGTGCGCTAAGGCAGAGGATATGAATGACTTCTATCGCGTTCCTGCAGATAATCGAGGTTTGAATTACGATAAATTTTTCAAAGAGGGTGAAACTGACCGCAACGTACTTACTGAGTTTAACTCAAATAACACCCGTCTTCTCAATGTAGAAGAGACAAAAGCAAAAATTGCTGCTCTCGAATACATTCAAAAAGAACTCTCTGGTGAAGGTAATTTCGTCCAGTAATAAGTAGGTATATTTTTTTTAAGAAGTAAACATTGAACGTGCGTGTACACAGGTGGACACCATAGTGTTTTTGTTTGATACAACCGCACGTTCCTCAAATGCTTATATAAACTCAATTATATGACCCAATTATTACGTAAGATCAGCAATTGGTATTTCTTACACAAGGCGCTGCCCTACTGGTGCATTCTTGCTATGGACTGTATGACAGTCTATGTATCTGGTTTATTTGTGTACTACTTCCAGCATGGTGGATTGGAGTTGGCACAGCGCTTCTGGCAAGTCACCCTGGGCCTGAGCGTATGTCTCATCGTCTATATCCTCTCTTTCGTAGCCTTCCACACTTTCCATGGCGTCATGCGCTACTCCAGCTTCGTCGATCTCCATCGCGTAGCCTACTCCACTGCCACTGCAGGCATAGGCATATGCATCCTCCATCAGGTGCAGGTCTATGCAGGCCTTACCCCCTATATGCTCATTCCTCGTATCGAAAGTGCTCTCATGCTCTTTATTGTGGCAACCATGCTTATGTGGAGCCTACGAGTGTTTGTCAAATCAATGCATGATATTTACCGTGGTGATAGTAGCATACAGAAAGTCTTTATCTATGGCTGTATGAGCGGAGGGATAGCACTTGCAAAGAGTCTCAAGAATGAGAATCCTCGCCGTTATCGTCTACGTGGCTTTATTACTAATGATAAGTCTCTATGTGGTTCTTGGATTCTTGGTGAACAAGTTCATTTTGATGAAGATTCTTTAGTCGAAACCATGAAGAAGTACAATGTAACAGTCCTTCTTGTATCTCCCCTTCAGACTGACCATTTCATAACTCGTACAACCCTCATCGATGCACTCATGGCAGCTAACATAAGGATAATGATGATGCCTCGTGAAGCAGAAGAATGGGATGGAAAGAGTGAACTTACTCATCAACAATTACGCGAGGTAGAAATAGAAGACCTCCTTCCTCGCGAGAAAATTGAGGTCGATATGGATGCTATTGGATCAATGCTATCTGGAAAGCGTGTACTCATCACAGGTGCTGCAGGTTCTATTGGTTCGGAAATGGTGCGCCAGGTAGCACCTTATAAACTTGCCGAAATGATCCTTGTTGATCAGGCAGAAACACCAATGCACGATATCCGTTTGATGATGGCGCGTCAGTTTTCCGATGTAAAGAATGAGACTGTCGTCGCTTCCATTGCCGATAAAGACCACATGGAGAAGCTTTTTGCCGAACATCGTCCTGAGTATGTCTTCCATGCGGCCGCCTATAAGCACGTGCCCATGATGGAGGACAACCCCATTCAGGCCGTCCGCAACAATATCGCAGGTACTCGCATCATTGCCGACTTGGCGGTTAAGTACGGCACCAAGAAGTTCGTGATGATCTCCACCGATAAGGCCGTTAACCCCACCAACGTCATGGGTTGCTCCAAGCGCATCTGTGAGATTTATTGCCAGAGCCTTAATCAAGCTATCATTGATGGTAAGGTAAAGGGCGAAACCCAATTTGTCACCACTCGTTTCGGCAATGTCTTGGGTAGCAATGGTTCCGTTATTCCTCTTTTTAAAGAGCAAATTGAGAAGGGCGGGCCCGTTACTGTCACCCATCCGGACATTATCCGCTACTTCATGCTCATTCCTGAGGCATGTAAGCTTGTTCTCGAAGCCGGCGCCATGGGTAAAGGCGGCGAGATCTTCGTCTTCGACATGGGCAAACCTGTCAAGATCGTTGATTTGGCCAAACGCATGATTTCACTTTCCGGAGCCAAAAACATCGAGATCAAGTTCACAGGCCTTCGTGAAGGCGAGAAACTCTATGAGGAACTCCTTGCCACTCAGGAGAACACTAAACCTACTCACCATCCAAAGATTATGATTGCTGAAGTTCGTAGTTATGATTACAATATTGCAAAGCAAAACGAAGATGAACTTTTCCAACTCACTTTTACCCACGATGACATGAAGATTGTGAGTAAAATGAAGGAGATAGTACCTGAATTCAAGAGTAAGTACTCAAAATACGAAGCGCTTGATAATAGATAATTTGCTACTATGACAATTTGTAATAGACAATTAATTGAAAGAGAAGCCTGTTACTCACTCAGAGGAATTGCCATGATTTGTATTGTGTCGCATCATCTTTGGCAGTTTTCTATGATGAGATTCTGTATGCACTATCTCACAATGTTAGGATACCTATTTCAATCTTTAGGCTATTTGTGTGCAGGTCTTTTCTTTCTATTATCTGGATATGGATTATATTGCTCTTTACGTCGAATTGGTAAAATCACCAGCAAATACGTTTGTAGTCATTTAGCCAAACTTTATTTGGATTCTCGTACCATATCCGACTATCGTAAAGATAACAAAGACAGTATAACGGAGGTATTCAAGGAGTTCAACAAGTTCTGCATGGGGACTAAAGATTTTCTCAAAGTCTTATATCTCTATGGATGGCAGCAAGTTCAAGGCAGTCAATGCCAAGGACAACAATTTTACGTTTAACAAATTGAATGACCGCGTCAGACGTTTAGATGAATATATCAGTTTGTACATGGAGGAACTTGATGCGTTTGACTGGGAAGAAGCGCGCAAGTTATCTAAAGATGAACTCCAACATAAGCTTGAGGTATGCAAGGAGCGTAAGGTACGTCATAAGGAATACCGCAACACTTTGAAGGAATTCCTTCTGAAAGGATTTGCCAAAGTTGGAGCCGAGATGAGTATGTTCTGTCTCTCGTACAACCTTCGCGTGCTCTATCAACCTCAAGGGGATCCCCGCGCTAATAGCTTCACTCTGATAAAAACAACAAGAGAAGATGTTACCTATAAACAATATACGGTGGTACTGTATGAGTTGTTTTTAAACTTTATGTCAACCTGTAAAAAACAAGGGACTTCAAAATAAAATTAGGGAAACACGATGAATGCCTTAGGAACAGTCTTTAGGGGGCTATTCAAAGCGAAATGTCTAAGTTTTCGGAGGACCTAGGGGAGGAATTTCTTATCAAAAAACATTTGGCGATTTATCACATTTGATGGTTATTGGTTTATGCAATCCATAATCATCCTCTATATAGTAGCATTCATACTATATTCACTACGAATATCAGATTAAGGCATATCTTCTCAGTTTTTGCTTTGTCTTTTATGTCGTATATGCATGTATGTCTCATTTGCAGTCATTTTGGTGGAACAGCATACTATGTTTTCCCATTGGCATGATTTGTGGTTTGAAAAAACTCACTAAAGAAACAGAATACTTACCTATTTGGTAGAATCGCACCTTTGCTGTTCATTTTTAGTTTTTGTTTACAGAGTTCCATAGTCTGTAGATTTCTACCACAAAATATCATCTCAATCAGGTCTCTATTGATGATAATCTGTTCTTTAGCCTTCTCTTTGGTTGCTATCTGGATATGTAGTAGGATTAACATTAAAAACTACTTGTTCAAGTTCATTGGAGTAAGTAGTCTTTGTTTCTATCTATTTCATTTATTGCTGTGTTATTTTCTGCATTCATTGAGAGTTATCCTGTTTTCGTAGTGTATGTTGTTGCAGGTACTTTTGTTTGCACTCACATTACTCTATGATGTTTTGACAAAGGGATCAATAAAGTGTTTAATAAAGATAATTTCAATTTAGAAATATATGGAACCTAAATTAAAAGTTGTTCTAATCAACCATTCTTTCCAGGTTAAGTATTTCTATACTCGTTGGCAGCTTTTTGCTCACGCGCATCCAAACCTAGACGTCACATTGTTAGCACCAGATGAGTGTAAGTGGTATAATTCCAAGACATATACGTATGGCAATGGAGGTACAACTATTAAGGGAAAAGAGGTTGATGAAGAGAATTTTCACATTCGTTTGGTTCGAAAGAAGGACCTACATGGATCTGATTGGTATTCTCCTGATTTTGAGCGAGAGATTAAAATAATAAAGCCTGATATTTTATATCATATTGGAGGTCACACTCAGCTCTCCATGATTCAACTGATTCACATTGCAAAGAAATATTGCCCTAAAGCAAAGATTCTAGGTTTTTCTATGAGAGGACCACACCATAATATTAAGAATCGTATAGTGAAGGGGTTCTCGTTGGCTGCACTCCGTAGTCGTATTTCGTACCTCTATTGGCTTCCTCGACTCAAATACGTGAATAAGAACGTAGATGCTTTCTTCTGCCATTATCCAGACGCTCTACAAGCATTCAGGGATGAAGGATTCAAAAAGCCTATTTATATACAGACTCAGGTGGGTTTTAACAAAGACTGGTTCCATCCTGACGATGTAGCACGAAAGGAGATTCGTGATAAGTATAATCTTGGTGATGCTTTTGTATTCGGTAGCGCTACGCGATTTACATGGGATAAAGGACTTGATGACATCATTGCAGCCTTGCCTTCAGAGGGTAATTGGAAATACTTGATGATGGGCTCAGGCAACAAGAATGATCAAGAGCGTCTTACACAGGCTATCAAGGATAGGCATCTTGAGGGTAAGGTGATTTTGACCGGATTTGTTGATTGGTACGAAATGACTAAGTATTGGAATGCCATTGATTGTGCACTCCATGTTCCTCGCTCAACATACAACTGGGTTGAAACTTTCTCGCTATCAGTTGTTCAAGCTATGGCTTCAGGTAAGCCAATCATTGGAAGTGATTCTGGCTCTGTACCATATCAGATTGGCCCAGTTGGAAGCTTAATCAAGGAAGGCGATGTCAAGTCTCTTAATGAAAAGATGTGCTGGATGATGTCTCACCCAGAAGAAGCTAAGGCTATTGGCGCAAAACTTATGGAACGTACCGTTAATAGTTTCAGCATTCAGCATCTTAATGATTTGTTTTATGCCACTATGCTCGACATTCAAAAAGGAGTATATGACGAGAATAAAGTTGATATGGCAAATTGTAACTTCTAACAACTTATAAAATGAATGATATATATAGAATTATAGGAGGGGGTAAAATCTTTCCCATAATTATAAATAAGGTTGTAAGGGCTTTTTATCATCCCATATTCGTATTTTTCTATCATGACAATTTTTGGAATATTTATCGTTCCTACCACTTATCACCCAAAAAATGGAAAAAGATTATTTGGAATAAGTATATGGAACTGCATGCTGCCAGCATTAGCATTGACGCCCAGATTGACTCACCACTTATTTTGCCTCATGGTGTAAGTGGAATTTTTCTGACTCAATTTGCAAAGATTGGTAAGAATGTAGTAATATTCCAGCAAGTCACAATAGGTGCAAATACGATTGAAGGAAGTAAGTCCTATGGTGCACCCACTATAGGTAGTAATGTCTATATAGGTGCAGGTGCGAAAATTATTGGTAACGCAAACATTGCTGATAATTGTCGAATAGGTGCCAATGCTGTCGTTGTGGAGGATGTCCCTTATAACTCTCTCGTTGTAACAGACAAACCAAGAATTATTGTCAAGGAACAAACCCAGGACAATATATTTTATCCATACCTTAGGCAGTAAGTTTCATTCTCGAATTACTTGACTGCCTTTGGCAACGATAGTAATTCGTATGAAAGAAAGAATCATATTATCAAAGTACATAGAGAAAGTATTCGATACACGGTCAGAAGACCATTCTGAATGGTTCGGTTATTATAACTATGATGCGTTAGACGCTTCTCAATCTCGTCTCATTTGTAATAAAGCTAAGTTTGATGGGGTTAAACCCTCGAAGGAACTAGACATAGATTTGGGGTACTATGACCTCAAAACAGGGGAGTGGCATTTTGTGGATTCTACAAACTCTTGGAACTGGCAACAAGGAGTTATGATGCAATGGCTACCAGGGACAGGAAATGAAAATCGAGTTATTTACAATTGTACCCGTAATGGCCATAACTGTTCTGCAATCTATGATGTTGTTTCGAATCAGAAAAAAGAAATAGATTGGTCCATATATGGTATTACACCTGATGGTTGCAAATCCATTGCACTCGAAATGGAGCGTTCCCATTGGTGTCGGGCCTACCATTACGATTCAGTGTCTAACCCTGCATGGGAAGGAAGAGTGATTGATGATGATGGAATCTTTGAGGTTGATCTCGTAAGCAATACTCGTAAAAAAATAATTTCTATACAGGATATTATTCATTGCGATAGCCGTCCATATTTCGAGGAAGTCAGATGATGAATTCGTTATTTACACGCAAACACCATATAGATACTCTTTTGAAGGGAGCATTGGGTATCTAATCAAACACAAGCCGTGGAAGATAAAAGCTATCATAACAAGTTTGTTCTATACTATTACAGGAAGAATTCCTTATCAATTATCTAGGTTGCTCCATGGCAAGCGTCATCATTATCAATACTATCGAATGAATAAACATGGGGCATTCTACTTGTACGATTGTTATGAGGATAATAATTTGTGTATTGATGGACATCCAACATTTACACGTGATGGCAGATATATGGTGACAGACTCTTATCCTGACAAAGAGCAGATGTAGAGGTTGATCGTACTTGATACAGTCACTAAGAAATCTCTGATTATTGCACGTCTATTTGCAAACTACTATAGAAATCCAGCCAGTTGTGACTTGCATCCAAAGTTATCTGTTGATAATGACTATCTTGTAGTTGATACGGCATTTGATTCAAAACATCACATGATCGTGTTTAAGCTTAATTGGAATGAAATAAAAGTAAAACTGTCAAAATAATGAACGAAAACAAACGAATTGCATTTAACAGTGTCATAATCTACTTGCGACTGTGTGTGGTATCGCTGATATCCATTATCTTGTCGAGAGTAGTACTAGATGCTTTGGGGGTTTCAGACTTTGGTCTTTACAATGTTGTAGGAGGAATAGTCCTGCTACTTAATGTTATCAACTCATCGATGACATCCACCACCTACCGCTATTTAGCATTCGAAATTGGCAAGAAGGAAAACGGTAATCCGAATAAGATATTCAATACTAGTCGAATAATTCATCTTGCTTTTGCGGCTTTGATCGTTCTGGTCGGAGAACCTCTTGGCGAGTTATATATTATCAACTACCTTAATGTTGTGTCAGAGAGCATCCCTGATGCGCAGTTCGTTTTCCGTTTGTCAATTATTGCAGCAGCTATCAATACCATTTTTGTACCTAATCAAGGATTATTGGTTGCATACGAGAAATTTAGAGCTACAGCACTCATTGATATAATCTCAAATCTTGTAAAGCTAGGTTTGATTTTATTGTTCATCTATTCAGATACCAATCGAATTCGTTTGTATTCTATAATAATGTTATCCTATACAGTCATTAACAGTCTTGCTTACTATATGTATTGTAAAAAGTATCATAACGATGTCGTTGTTTGCAACTTGAATAAGGATAGGAGAATGTATAAGGAGATGGTATCTTTCTCCAGTTGGACATTATTTGGAGCTTTTGCAAATGTTGGTAAGTCACAGGGATCGGTAATCATCATAAACTATTTCTTTGGTACGATAATTAACGCAGCTTACGCAGTAGCTCGTCAAGTAGAGGTCTTCATCATGATGTTTGCAAGGTCGCTTGGTAGTGCGGCTGTACCACAGACTACAAAGAGCTTTAGTGCAGGCGATCTTCAACGTTCTATCTCTATAACTAGCAGAATATCAAAATATACCTTTGTGTTGATGGCGTTGATTTCATTTCCTGTGATAATAGAGATTGATTTTTTGCTTGGACTGTGGCTTAAAGATGTCCCAAACGGTTCTGCTCAATTCTGTCAGTTAATTATTCTTGGTAATTTAATAGGATGTTTGGGCGAAGGAATACCAAATTTGATAAATGCTTGCGGCAAGATAAAGGCATACCAAGTAATTGTTCACACAATTATGATATTGGGATTGCCAATCTCGTTCGTCTTATATAAGATGGGCTACAATCCATATACTATTTGTATTGTTTATTGTTTTATCAATTTTCTAAATAGTTTTGTGAAGTTAATCATGCTCCGAAGGGTAGTAAAATTTGATGTTATTGATTTTATGAAAATCTCCCACTTTAGAATTCTCCTAATGACTATCCCTTTGGTTATTTATTATCTATTCATTCCATTACAAACCACAAATGTTGGACATTGCATGAACTTTGTTGGAGCATTTATTTTTTTTCTAGTTATACTTTGGGGATTTGGATTGGATAATTTAGAAAGAAATAAGGCGAAAATTTTCTTGAGAAATATAATTTTCAATTAATCAATATGTACTTAGTATTAATTCTAATATGCATTCTGTTATATTATTTCAATAAAAACAATGATAGTAGAAAGACAATCAAAAGTTATGTAATATTTATTACATTACTTTTAGTTGCTGTATCAGGCTTTAGACATGAGGCTGTAGGTAATGATACCTACGCATATATGCGTGCTTTTGATAACTTTTCTGCCTCATGGTCTGATATCTTTATCGATTTTTGGGATGCGTACTTAAACCCTGGTGTGAATGGTAATGGAAAAGATCCTGGTGAGCAAGTTATCATAAAAACATTAACATACGTTATCCCTAATTCTAGATGTTTTTTATTTGTCGTTTCCGTAATGCTTCTTATTCCTTTGGGAGTTTTTGTATATCGTAACTCGGAAACATTAGAAACACCTTGTTTTTTCTATGTCTTTTATATAACAATGTTTTATCCTTATTTGCCAAACAGTGCGATACGCCAATCTTTTGCATTGACTCTTTTGCTTATTGGATTCTTGTTACTTCAAAAAGGCAAATGGAAATCATTTTTAGCACTATTATTTATAGCTACTTTTATACATAAGAGTATTTTTATTGCCATATTAATCCTGCCATTCTATTACTTGAAACAAACGCGTGTTTATTATCGTCTGAGTTTACTGCTATTTGTAATGATGCTTTTTACATACCAATATGTCGGTATTTTGCTAAGTGCACAAAGTGAGATTTATGAAATGTATGGAACTGGTGCTTTTTATGCATATAACCAATCAGTTCCTTACATGGTCATTCTTATGATGTTCGGTCTATATCTCGTGGGATGGTTGGGGATCAAAAACGATGATGAAGCGGTGGATATGAGATTAATGTATGGCGGAGCTGCTATGTCGTTAGTATGGGTTGTAATGGTTCGATTAGATCCTTCTTTGATACGTATGACTGCATATTTTGGACCTTGGATGGGACTAATGGTACCACATGCTTTAAGAAAATGGAAGCCAAATAGTTTTGAGACAATATTTACACTAATACTCATTATATTTACTATAAGGGCATTTATTACTCCCGATAATTACCATTTCATGTGGCAAGAAATGAAGTTACATGATAGATACTAAAAATACGGTAAGATGAAGGTATTACAGATAAACGTTACCTGTGGCAAAGGTAGTACAGGTGTGATTGCAACCGAGATAGCACAACGACTTGAGGCAAAAGGTCATGAGGCTTATATAGCTTACGGTCAGGGAACAACCAATTATTCAAAGAGCTTTCGTATCGGAACAGATTTAGAGAACAAGATACATGGACTTTGGAATACCCGTATCCTTGGTAAAGAAGGCTTCGGTACAACCTGCGGTACTCGCAAGTTCATTAAGTGGGTTGATTCTATTCAGCCAGATGTGGTACAGATTCACAATCTGCATAGCAATTTCTTGAATTTCCCTATGTTCTTTAAGTATATACGCAAGAAGAATATTCCAGTAGTGTATTCTTTGTTTGATTGCTGGACCTTTACAGGAAAGTGTACACATTTTACCGAACCTCGTTGTCGCAAATGGGAGACAGAATGTGGAAATTGTCCTCGTTTGCAGACTGGTCCTATTACATGGTTCTTTGACCGTACTAAATCATTATACAATATCAAGAAGAAGATATTTACAACTCTTCCCAGTTTGGATATCATAGTTTGCTCCAATTGGCTGAAAGGCGAAGTGGAAAAGTCTTATCTTTCTAAGTGGCCAATCCACATGATCTACAATTGGATAGACATGACCAAGTTCAAGGAGATACATGATGACTCTATCTATGAAAAGTATGGACTTAACAAAAATCAGAAGCTGCTTATTAGTGTGAGTGCCAGTTGGGATGATATTACCACACGTTATTCCGATGCTCTTCGTTTGGCAGAGATAATTCCTAATGAATATCAACTGATTATTGTTGGCTCTCTTACATCCAAGCGACCTCTTCATAAGAATATGAAGCATATAAACTTCGTGAATGGAACAGAGGAACTCTCTAAGTTATATTCTTCAGCTCTGGCTTTTGTTGGATTTTCGGTAGAAGATACCTTCGGAAAAGTGTTTGCTGAGACTATGCTTTGTGGTACCCCCGCTGTTGTTTTCAACTCTACTGCTTGCCCGGAAGTTGTAGGTGACACTGGCTATGCAGTCGCACCACACGATGTGGCAGAGATGCTGGAGAAGGTCAAGGAGATTGATAAGAACGGACGTGCCTTCTATAGTGAGCGTTGCAAAGAACATGTTAAGACGAATTATGATTATGCCACTAATGTGGATGAAATTATTGCGATATACGAAGACATAGCCAAACGAAAGTAATCATATGAACTCATTACAGCTTATCAGCAGTTCTTGGCGATAGCGTTTATGTATTTCCACTTTTACGGTATTACTTCCCCCTTCTTGGCTTAGAGCATTTTTAGCTACGGGATATGGATGCGTCGATATTTTTTTTGTTTCTTAGTGGATTTGGCCTCTGCTATAGCTATATCTTTCGAGACAATTTCTCCTCAAGAGGCTTTATCTGTAAATGCCTGCGCAAAATATTGCCACCATATTTCGCTTGTATTCTTCTCTTCGGTTTGATCAAAGGAACATCGTTTACAGACGTGCTTTAGCGAATGACATGTGTTAGCTGTTGGATGGGTAAACCATCTTATGATTAGTATGTACCGTCTATTTTGGTGCTCTACATGATATTCCCTTTGTTAGTCAAAATGTACAGAAAATATGGAATTTGTAAGATGACTATTCTGGGCTCGCTGATAGGACTTGTTATGGTATTATTCGTTTATTTGTGGAAAGGATCATACATATTGTTCACTGTAAGACTTACCCATCTACTTCATTGGTTGTTATTCGGGTTATCTGTTGGCTACAGGAAAGGACTACGAGAATCCGAAAGCCTTGATTGTATTGGTCAGTGCGACTTTGGTGGTACAATGTTGTTTGACATATAGTATTGATCGTGATTGGATGTTTAGATCTTCATTAAGCATATTGCCATTTGCTCTGATAGTTTCAGTTTTCTGTAGAGGAATATCTTGGCTGTTGGATTATGTACCCCTTAAGGCATTGTAACATATAACGTATCTAGGTGGATTAACATTGGAAATCTTTGATGCACATGTCCAATTTGCTTAGATATACGGTGATACGTTTACTATTTTCTATTGTTGGAACTATTACACTTTGTGTAATAATATTTTTATATGATAATATTGCGCAAAACATTAAATATAAACACAAGTCAATATGAAATTTTCTGTTATAGTGCCATGTTATAAGGTTGAGAAATATCTGTCTGAGTGTGTTGACAGTGTGTTGAATCAGACCTATACTGATTTTGAGGTAATTCTTGTAGATGATGGTTCTCCTGATCGAGTGCCAGAAATTTGTGATGAGTATGTTAAGAAAGATTTTCGTGTTCGTGTGGTTCATCAAAAGAATGCAGGTATTGCATGTGCGCGCAATGCAGGAATTGCTGTAGCTAATGGCGAGTATGTCATTTGCATAGATAGTGATGATTATTTGATTGATGCTAATGTCCTCAGCCATATAAATGAGAAGACTGCAACGAATCCTGATGTTGTGATGTTCGGATACAAAAAGTATTTTGAAAGCGACGGATCATGGGGGACGGATGTAGTCGCCAAGACTGGTGATAATAAGGATATTTACATGATAATCAAGACTATGTTGCAAAATGGCAGTTATATGGCTACTGCATGGACTAAGGCGGTTAAGAGACGGATTCTCGTTGAATACAATATTACCTTCCGCCCAGGAATGGTGAGCGGAGAGGATGTGGATTGGTTCTTGAATCTGTTATGCCATATTGATTCGTTTATAGCGATTGAAAGGGCGTGTCTTGCTTACCGCCAACGTTCCGATTCAATATCCCATAGCCCCAAGATTCAGAGTTTAACGGATTTTATTTGGATTTTAAAAACATGGCCGGAGAAGACCAAGAAACTAAACATCAGTGATTCTCTTCGTTCTGTTATAATGAATACTATGGCATACTATTGGGCAAATACGATGGTGCTCTATGCAATGTATGATAAAAAAAATGTATGTGAGTACAAGCAAAATCTGAAGGAGATGTGTTATCTCTCGGCTTATGCGGTAACTAGCAGAGCAGTTATAGTAAAGAGGTTTTGTAAATGGATAGGTTTTGATATGACAATCTTTTTCTTGAAAACATTGAATAGATTAAAGAAACGTCAGTAAAAATGGTAGATGCAAATAAACTCCCTAAGGTGCTCGTCGTTGATGTCAACGGCTGGCGTGACGATGCAGGCTCCAATACATTGCGCGACATTTTCAGTTGTTGGGATCCTGAGCGTTTGGCATTGGTCTATACCAGCAGCCAGATGCCAAACTGTGATACTTGCCGCCACTATTTCCAGATTTGCGAAAATCAGGTGCTAAAGAGTGTATTTAAACCTACTATGCGTGTAGGTCAAGAGGTGGAGAATACACTGGTGAATGATTATGCCGATGCAAAGCAAGAGCGTGAGCGCTATAACAAGGCCCATAAGAGTCATGCCAAGTGGATGAGACTGGCGCGTGAGGTGGTATGGAAACTTGGTCATTGGAAAACCAAAGCGTTGAAGAAGTTCGTGCAAGATTTTGATCCTGACATCATCTTTGTGCCTATCTTCCCATACGCCTACATGGGGCGCATACAGGAGTATATTATCAAGCTCACAGGCAAGCCTACTGTTTGCTATTTGGCCGATGATAACTACAGCTATGACGCTTGTCAGGACTGGATTGACTACACTCATCGCTTCTGGACGCGTCAGTTCGTTGGTCCTCTTGCCCGTAACAGCAAGCAGATGTTTGTAATTGTGGATATGGAAAAGGAGGATACCGACCGCCGTTTCGGAACGGATAGCGTCATCTTGACTAAGGGTATCGATTTCAGCAACCGTCTGTTCGTGGATCGTGTACCAAATAAGCCTCTCCGCTTTGTATATACCGGTAGTCTGGCCATTGGACGTGACAAGACTCTCGCTATAGTGGCAGATGCTATCAATAAGGCGAATGCTGAGATGGGTGAGACGCTTGCAGAACTCTTTATCTACTCTCAACATCAGCCATCGGACGATATCAACGCTCGCATCAATGTGGATGCTGCTCACTATTGCGGTTCTGTGCCTCATCAGGAGATCAAGGGTATACAGGAACAGGCTGACGTAGTGGTCTTTGCAGAAGGAATCGAGGGTAAGGAGGCGAACATCGCGAAGCTCTCGTTCTCTACAAAGATTACCGACTATCTGGCTAGCGGTAAGTGTGTGTTGGCTATCGGCAAGGAGGACATTGCACCAATGGACTATTTCCAGCGCAATGATTCTGCAGTTATCGCTCACAATGCTGATGAGATCGAGTTGCAGATTCGTCGTATCCTCTCATCGTCTGAACTAGTATCGGAGTATAGTCGCAAAGCTTACGATTGTGCGGTTCGCAACCACGAGAGGGGGATGATGGATAAACGATTTATTGAGACTGTGTGTAATGCTGTCAAGTAATTTTTGTATCTGCTCGCACAAATAGTCGCATAGCGATATGGTGCGATACCATCGGGCGGAACAAGGAATAAAATCAAAAATATAAATATGAAGATTTGCTTTATAACAACTATTCATCAGTCCATGGGATGGTTTGTTGCTGATGCAGCAAAGTACTTTCATGAACAAGGCCATGATGTGTATTACATTTGCAATATGGATGAAGCTTTTATTAATGAGCATGAGGGCTATGCTCATTGTATTAACGTGAATATGGAAAGAGGCCTGTCTCCGATGAGTATGTTGAAGTCTATGTTCGTTATGTATAAGATATTCAAACGTGAGAAGTTTGATTGTATTCAATATGCCACTCCAAATGCCTCCTTCATTGGTTCCATAGCAGCTTGGCTTGCAGGAATTAAATACAGAGTGTATGGTTTCTGGGGTATGCGCTATGAGGGAGCCCTGGGCATGAGTAGGAGAATCTTGATGATGTTTGAGAAAATTACCTGTAAGCTTTCAACTCATGTGCGTATTGTTAGCCCAAAGAATATGGAGATTGTTATAAAGGATGGTGTCTGTCCTCGTAATAAGATCGGTGTAATTGGTCTTGGTGGTACTATTGGTGTGAACACAAAAATATATAATATTTCAAAAAAGGACGAGTTCCGTAAGGAAACAAGGGCAAAACTGGGGCTCAATGACAATGAATATCTCTATGCTTTTGTAGGTCGCATCAATGCTGATAAGGGAATCAACGAGTTGATCGAAGCCTTCAAGATGGTGTCTGCAAAATACAACAATGTTAAACTGTTGCTTCTCGGTATGGAGGATAAGGTGAATCCTGTCAAGCCTGAAAATTTGAAGTGGGCAAAGAGTACGGCAAACGTGCTGATGCCTGGACCTGTTCACAAGGATCTTGTTTGCCGATATATTGCAGCATCTGACATGTTGGTTCACCCTACCTATCGTGAAGGTTTTGGTAAGATTATCCAAGAGGCTATGTCTATGCAGTTGCCTGTGATTACAACGGATGTTCCAGGCCCTTCGGAAGTAGTTGAAGAGAACATCTCCGGAATCCTTGTTCCTAAGGCTGATGCTAAGGCTTTGGCTGATGCAATGTGCAAGCTTTATGAAGATAAAGAACTGGCAGACCGAATTGCAGAGGCTGGCTATAAGCGTTTCTCAGAAAATTTCACCATGGAAAAGATGGTGAAGAACATTTATGACGAGTATAGCAAGATCACAGGATTGTGTTAAGGTCTGATTTATTTTTTGAACTTATACAAATCAGCATAGGGCTCAGAGATAAGTGTACTCATATACCTTCCGTCACTGAGTGGATAGACTTGTACCTCATGAGTCAGAAGTTTGCTCTTGTAGGAGTTTGCTTCAATGGTGTATAGAAACTGCATCGAGCCCCCCTAGAGCATACTGTCCATCTAACAATCAATCGAACAAAGGATGGAATGGCTTGAATAGTCGGCCGCTTTGCAGGGGTAGAACGAAGTGGTGAACGAGTACACCACTAAGTCGCTTCTGCTTTTCCGGAGCAAAGGCTTCCCTTGTCAAGTACTGAAGGGATAGGGAATAGCGAGGCTTTATGGAACGTTGTCTCCCTATCGTCAATCTGGAGAGATTGATATATGGTTGACAGGTGGTCGTGGGAAGGTGTATACTCTCAGTATGAGGCATTAGGCAAGATAACTGGAGCCAACTATCATCATATTCATTTCCCGATGTGGGAGGAGGTGGAAATAGAGGCTCGTATCTGTCCTCCATTTTTGTCCAGCCCGATACGCAATACGAACCTGTACAAGTTTTGTGAGAAGTATTAGCCTACCGAAGGGTGTGAGGATTACCCCTTTGTTTGCATTCAATAGAGTGTTTATCTTGTTGCATTGCTATTGTCACCTTTGTGGCACGGTGTGGGGTATGCGTCAGCTCATGGACTATTACTTTGTGCTCAATAAGGGCTTCTCCGCAGAGGAACGTCAAAATGCGTTCTATTGGTGCCGAAAGTTGGGCATGGGTAGATTTGTGGGAGTTGCTATGTATGTCATGAAGGAGGTCTTCGGTCTGGAGGATAAATATTTACTCTGTGAGCCAAAAGATAAAGAAGGTCGTTTTCTGTTGAACGAAATTATGCAGACAGGCAATATGGGACGTGGAGAGACTCGCTTCCAATGGGGACAAAAGTCTGCATCGGGATGTTTCGTTGCTAATCAAAAGCGTGATCTACATCTCCTAACCTAATTATCCGTACGAAGTATGTTGGAGACCAATCTTCAATGTCGTTCGCTTTGTATGGCAGAAGATCAAAGGATTGTAATACACAAAAATTGGTAATATTTGATAAGAATATGAAACATTTGAAATTGATGATTCTGGCTGCAGACCCAAAGTCTGCTTTGGATGCACAGAGAGCCGGAATTGATCGTATTTTCTATGACTTGGAATGGATTGGTAAGAATGAGCGACAACATGGGCGCAATACAGTCAAGTCGAATAATAGTATAGAAGATATTCTTGCGGTACGTGAGGTGTTGACGGAGAGTGAGTTGCTGGTTCGTACTAACCCAATTCACGCTTACTCGAAGGTAGAGATCGATAAAGCCATTGCCTACGGAGCCGATGTGTTGATGTTGCCTATGGTGATGGATCAGCACGATGTGGAGCAATATGTGGAGATGGTCGGTGGTCGCGCTAAAGTCTGTATTATGATTGAGACAGCAGCTGCTATGGCTCGATTGGACAAGATTCTTGCAGTTTCAGGGGTGGATGAACTCTTTATTGGTTTGAACGATTTGCATATCTCGATGGGCTTGACCTTTATGTTTGAACTTCTAAGTGATGGTTTGATGCAGTACATTGCCGACAAGTGTAATAAGGCCGGTATGCCATTCGGATTCGGTGGTATCGCACGTATAGGTGAGGGTGATTTGCCATCTGACAACATTCTTGGAGAGCATGTGCGTCTTAGTTCTTCTTCTGTTATCTTGAGCCGTACCTTCAAAGGTGTGGAGGGTGTAGATAAGAATGCTCGTAAGATTGACCTGGCTGAAGAAGTTGCAAAGGTGCGCAATCGTCTGTTGGAAATAGATATGTGGGATGAAGAGCAGCACGCAGAGAATAGCAGAAAGATTGCTAAAGCTGTAGATGTAGTCGTTAATAAAATCCAAAACAAAGGATAGTTCTCTAATTTGTTAGCATTGCTATATTTACGACTAATATTGTTTCTTCTTAGTCTATTTGTTGTTTCCATTCGCTTGAGGATATACAAGTTGTAGGTGTGTTTTCTTTTGTTCAAAAACTATTGCTCAATAGGTCTTACGAACCATAATTTATTCATCTTCTTCAGGTATTGCTTGATGATGAAAGTCTTGCATAAAACAATTTGGAATCCTTTTTTCATGACTAAATAAAGTAAATGGTGCCATCCAGATGGGTTTTCATGTCATTAGCTGTTTGCGAGATGATGCTTCACTACGATACCTGACTACACAATTACCCTCCGGTGGTAGAGGTAGACCTAAACAATACGATGGTAAGATTGACATGAAGAATCTGGATGAAGGTAGATTTGCAGTTATTGTTCTGGATAATGGGCAAGGTCGTTATCGGTTGTGGTGAATTCTGTTTCTTTGAAAAGAAATATTCGTTTATGTGTTTGGGAGAGTGCAGACAGAAAGATACGCAAACTATACTTCTCAACTGATATTCAAATGGAAGCTAAAGAGATTATTGACTATTACAGAACACGTTTTCAAATTGAATTTTGCTATCGCGATGGAAAGCAATTTATTGGATTAACCGACTGTCAGAGTCGCGACTTGAATAAATTGCACTTTCATTTTAACGCTTCGCTTACCAGTGTTAATCTGGCTAAAGTCAAAGCGATAGAAAAAGGAAGTGTGTTATCAATGGTTTCAGTAAAAGTGCTGTGCCATAATATCTTCCTCATGCAACGATTTATTTCTGTGTTAGGAATCAAACCGAACGAAGAAATAAATCGAAGGTTGTGGGAGGAAGGAATCAAGTTTGCAGCAATTGCTGCATAAATTAATGGAATGTTTAACGAACTATTGTCAATAAATGGGGATGGAGATAATTCAATAATCCTTGATAATTCTTTGTGTAATCAAATGGCTGATTTCTCTTTTTGATTGGAAAATATATTAGAATTATGAATACATGCTTAATTTACGTAATCATCTTTGTGCTTATCCTTGTCTTGGAGTTGGCATACTTCAAGATTGCTAACAAGTTCAATATAATCGATAAACCGAATGAGAGAAGTTCTCATTCAAGCATCGTTCTTAGAGGTGGCGGTCTTATTTTCCTGTTGTCACTATGGATTTGGAGTGCTTTCTTCGGTTTTCAGTACTTGTGGTTTCTATTGGCTGTAACTCTCATAGCGGGAGTTAGTTTCATTGATGATATTCGTTCGTTGCCGGATAGTGTACGCCTAGTGGCTCAATTTGTAGCAATGGTAATGATGTTCTTTCAGCTGAATATTCTGCATTGGGACATGTGGTGGATTGTGGCCCTCGCTCTTATCGTGTGTGTTGGAGCATCTAATGTAATTAACTTCATGGATGGTGTGAATGGTATCACTGGAGCGTACGCTATGGCATCGCTTGTACCTCTGGCCTTATTGAACTCTACTATGGGCTTTGTTGATCAGAATCTCATCTATGTGGTAATTCTTGCTGATATTGTGTTCTGTCTCTTCAATTTCCAGCCTAAGGGTAAGGCAAAGTGCTTTGCTGGTGATGTAGGTTCGATAGGTGTTGCATATATCCTACTGTTTTTGATAGGCTCGCTGATTCTCGTGACAGGCGATGTAACATGGCTAATTTTCCTCTTAGTATATGGTATTGATGGCTGTTTGACAATTTGCCACCGCATGATGCTTCATGAGAATTTGGGTGAGGCACATCGCAAGCATGCTTATCAGTTGATGGCAAATGAATTGAAAATTGGTCATGTAAAGGTTTCGTTGCTTTATGCACTGTTACAGTTAACTGTTTCACTTGGATTCATTTATCTTTGCCCGAATACAGTATTAGCTCACTGGATTTATCTTGTATCAGCCATAGCAATGCTGGCTATCCTTTATATTTTATTCAAGAAGAAATACTATCATCTTCATGAGGAGTACCTTGCTTCTCTCAAAAAGTAACCACTATGATACAAATAGACCAGAAACTTATATCAGAACTCTTTGACAAGGCATTGGTTAATCCTCGTCTTCGTCAGAACTATGATCTCCGCACAAGTGCAGATGATGGAGGTCAACGGATGCTTAATGCCTTGATGCCAGGTACAGTAGTTCCTATTCATCATCACCCTAATAGTAACGAAAATGTCATTCTCCTTTGCGGAAAGCTCGTCGAGGTATTATTCGATGAAGAAGGCAATGAGATCGAAAGAATCCACCTGAATCCAACAGTTGGAAATTTTGGCTGTGTCGTACCTGCTGGTGTATGGCATTCTGTAGAGGTACTTGAACCGTCAGTAATTTATGAAGCAAAAGACGGTCGATATGGTGGGGATGGCAGTGAAACACTTGACGAGTACAGAGCAAAGCAAACTAGAAAAACAACCGATAACAAACCATTTTCAAACTCTCTTGGTGACTTGAAGAAGAATATCGAGTATTTCATTGGAATGGAAAGGCGGTCTGGTAGTATGGATGCAATCTCTCCTCTGTACGTGTCTCGTATGCTCAATGTCTCTTTGGAAGAAGTTGAGAAAGTCATGAAAGAACTGCAAATAATCTAACAATCGTATTATAATCCTTTTAATCAATAGTTTATTATGATCACAGAAGAATTGTAAAAATGTGTTGCTGATTTCGTAGAAATGGAGCAGCGTTTTGGTTCTATGCAGTTGATGGCAGCCAAGTACAATGCTCATTGCATGCAGATTGTAAAGGAAGATGGCGCTGAAGATCTTGAAGCATTGAAAAAAATAATGTTTATTTGTCCGCGCAAGTATAGTTAATTCCTGCGGTTAGACAGAAGTCTATTAATATCAACCACAATGAATTTCTCCTACATTTCCCATAAAAAGACGATGAGCATAACCTCGTTTACATACCGTAGCTGTTTGGGTTTGGTTCATAGGGGGCACTTTTCCAGATTTCTGCTTTTCTTGGTGTGTCCGGCGGTAAATCTGCCGGCGAGCGGATGTCAGATTACGAATACCATTAATAGCGAATGAATGTTAGAAAAAACGATCAGAACTTTATTGCCTTCTGTGACGAGTTAAGGGCATATGTTCTGGAAAACCGTCACTTCTCGAATAAACATACCCGGCTCTTGAATAAGATAAAATTTATCCGTCGAAAGATCAATCAGGGTACGCTGGAGGAGTGGAAACTGAAAATGTTCCTCGACATAGCGGGGATGAGGGATATGGACGGGCATACCGGAGGGCGAAAGAAGAAGCAGAAGGAACAATAAAGGTATCCTACGTTTGTTTATTTCGACATAAAAGAAAATATGAAAATATCTTACCTGAGAATTCCAATCATATATCGTAGTGGTCGTGCTAAATGGGGTACCCGGCCTTACGAAGAACTATATAACCCCAGCAAGTAAAGAAATATATGAAACGATTGAAACAATTATTCTATTGCGTATTGGTGGCATTAATGTTTACAGGCTGCCAGTCCTACAAAAAAGTACCTTACCTACAGGATGCTGAAGTTGTATTGTACAATACCCAGGATGCAGAGCTTTATGATGCTAAGATCATGCCCAAGGACCTGTTAACGATAGTAGTGTCATGTACCAGTCCCGAACTGGCAGCACCTTTCAACTTGACAGTGGCTACGCAGAATAATGCAGCTTTGAGTTATACAACTACTCAGCCAGTCCTTCAACAGTACTTGGTGGATAATGACGGCAATATCAACTTTCCGGTATTAGGTGAACTTCATGTAGGCGGATTAACAAAGAAGGCAACCGAACAAATGATCGTTGAAAAGTTGAAACCTTATATTACTGAAACTCCTATTGTAACAGTACGTATGGTAAATTATAAGATTTCTGTGATCGGAGAAGTTGCCCGTCCCGGTACATTCACGATTTCCAATGAAAAAGTGAACATCCTGGAAGCTTTGGCTATGGCAGGTGATATGACCGTATATGGTTTGCGTGATGATGTAAAACTAATACGGGAGAATGCTAATGGCAAGCAGGAAATAATTCCATTGGATCTGAATAAGGCTGAGACTATTCTTTCCCCTTATTACTATCTGCAGCAGAATGATATCATATACGTTACTCCGAATAAGGCGAAAGCACGAAACTCAGATATCGGAAATAGTACAAGCTTATGGTTCTCTGCTACTTCCATACTTGTTTCTATTGCCAGCTTGTTGTTTAACATCTTGAAATAAAAAGAAAGAGTCATGAAAGAAGAAAATCAAAACGGGAAGGAACGCCAAATGGCTGAAGAACAAATAGATTTCCGGACATTGCTTTTTAAATATATTATTCATTGGCCTTGGTTTGTAGGGGCAGTGTTGCTCTGCCTTGTTGGTGCATGGTTTTATCTGCATTGGGCTACCCCCATTTATAATATTTCAGCCACCGTTCTAATAAAAGATGAGAAGAAGGGCGGAGGTTCGGGAGTTTCTTCGGAATTGGAGGATATGGGATTAAGTGGTCTGATGACTTCTTCTAAGAACATTGATAACGAGTTGGAAGTTCTACGCTCAAAAACGCTTGTAAAAGAAGTTGTTAATCAATTAAACCTATATATAACTTATAAAGACGAGGATGAGTTTCCGGCTAAAAGTTTATACAAGACATCTCCGGTACAAGTAAGTTTGACACCTCAGGAGGCTGAGAAACTAAGTTCTCCGATGGTAGTGGAAATGATACTGCAGCCTAAAGGAAGTATAGATGTGAATGTGACTGTTGGTGAGAAAAGATATCAGAAGCATTTTGAGAAACTGCCTGCTATCTTCCCGACTGATGAAGGTACATTGGCTTTCTTTCAAGATGTTGACTCGGTAACTTTGCAGGATGGCACGAAAGTACCTCGGTTAGAGAAGAACGTACGTCATATAACTGCGACTATCAACAAACCGATGAGAGTGGCAAAGGGGTATTGCAGCAGCTTGTCTATTGCGCCAACTTCCAAGACTACTTCTGTGGCTGTGATATCATTAAAAAATTCCAGTTTGCAGTGTGGACAGGATTTTATCAACCAATTACTGGAGATGTATAATCGTAATACGAATAATGATAAAAACGAAATCGCCCAGAAGACTGCTGAGTTTATTGATGAACGTATTAGTATTATTTCAAAAGAACTGGGAAGTACAGAAGCGGATTTGGAAACCTTTAAGCGTGACGCAGGTATCACGGACTTGACGAGTGAAGCTCAGATAGCCTTAGCCGGTAATGCTGAATATGAAAAGAAGAGTGTGGAGAACCGTACTCAAATCAGTCTGGTGAATGACTTGCGTAAATACTTGAAAGGTAATGAATATGAAGTATTACCAAGTAATGTTGGTTTACAGGATGCTGCCTTGATTGGTGCGATTGAACGTTATAATGAAATGTTAGTGGAACGTAAACGTCTGCTACGTACATCAACAGAGAATAACCCGGCTATTGTGAATCTGGATACGAGTATCCGTGCTATGAAAGCTAATGTACAGGCCACTCTTGAAGGAACTTTGCAGGGGTTGATGATAACCAAGTCAAATCTGGACCGTGAGGCAAGCCGCTACTCTCGTCGTATCAGTAACGCTCCGGGGCAGGAACGTGCTTATGTAAGCATTGCCCGCCAGCAGGAAATTAAAGCAGGGTTGTATCTGATGTTGTTGCAGAAACGTGAAGAGAATGCAATTGCGTTAGCTGCTACTGCAAATAATGCGAAGATTATTGATGAAGCGATAGCTGATGATACTCCGGTATCTCCCAAACGCTCTATGATTTATTTAATTGCATTGGTGTTGGGTGTTGGGATTCCTGTTAGCATCATTTACCTGATTGAACTGACGAAATTCAAGATAGAAGGTCGTGCCGACGTAGAAAAACTGACGAGTGTTCCTATTATAGGTGATATTCCATTGACTGACGAAAAGAATGATAAGAATGGTTCTATTGCTGTCTTCGAGAACAAGAATAATCTGATGAGTGAAACCTTCCGTAATATTCGTACCAATCTTCAGTTTATGCTCGATAATGATCAGAAGGTTATCCTTGTAACCTCAACAGTCAGTGGAGAAGGAAAATCGTTTGTTTCGGCAAACCTGGCTATCAGTCTTTCTCTTTTGGGAAAGAAGGTCGTGATTGTCGGACTCGATATTCGCAAGCCGGGACTGAATAAAGTATTCCATCTCTCCAATAAAGAGAAAGGCATTACTCAGTATCTTTCCAATCCTGAAACGGATCTAATGGAACTTGTGCAACCTTCTGATATCAATAAGAATCTGTTTATTCTTCCGGGTGGTGCTGTGCCTCCTAATCCAACGGAGTTGTTAGCTCGTAACGGTCTGGATAAAGCCATAGAAATCTTGAAGCAGAACTTCGACTATGTGATAATGGATACTGCCCCTATCGGTATGGTAACCGATACTTTATTGGTAGGTCGTGTGGCTGACTTGTCAGTATACGTATGTCGTGCCGACTATACTCATAAAGCCGAATATACATTGATCAATGAGTTGGCTATTGAGAAGAAGTTGTCTAAGCTTTGTACCGTAATTAACGGTGTGGACTTGAAAAAGAGAAAATACGGTTATTACTACGGCTACGGCAAGTACGGTAAGTACTACGGTTATGGTAAACGTTATGGCTACGGCTATGGATATGGAGAAAAGTGACAGATAAATCTGTGATATATGAAAAAGACGGTAGTCGAATATATCACCAATACGCTTGAAGATATTCCCAAGCAATCTCTTCAAACCAATAAAAGGCGTTTACATGCTTTTTTCTCAGAACAGGAAACAATAGAGAAGCGGGGGACACATTTTGTATTCAGGTATGCTTTCTATTCTGTTGAAAAATTACGAAGACCTACGAAACAACGCCTCTTTAAAGAATATAATATGTTGTGTTCTGACTTGAAAAGCACTCCTTCTGGGGAAATATCGGATATGGAATATAAAGATGTTGTATTATATGGTAATACTTCCTCTCCTGTAGTACAAGAACGATTGACAGAATATTTGGAACGGAATAATTCGTTAAAGATTCAATTGTCTTTTTGTGATGAAGAAACCTCAGAATGTAAAACAGGAGAAAATATTGCCTATGCAGAACTGCAGAAAGCATTGTTTTATTGTAAAAGGAAGAAGTATTTGCTTCTGTTCATTTCAGTTCGTGAGTTGATGCAGGATATTCGCTTTTACGATCTGCTTGATGAATATCGTGTTGATTTCCGTTGTGTTGACTTTCCTTGGTTTTGCAGGGAGAATCTACGGTTGATAAAAGCAGTTATGTTATATGAGAAGCTATCTTCTTAAATAGCATATTTAGTATTATATGTTACATTTTATATTGAATTGCTATATGTAGGTCCCTAACTTCATGCTACAGGATGAAGAACCCTACATCTTTCGTTGGTTAAGAAGGGCACAGCGGTGTATCTTAACCGGCACTTTCATATCGGTTGATTTCCGATATGCTTTTTTTACCCCATATATCAACTGTCTGTGAAGATCGTTGATATATATTTTCATAGATAATTCGAAATAGACTTTACAGGGGAATTTTTGTTGTTGAATAGGAGAAGGTGAGATATGGATGCCTATGAAGAGAATCAATCTTGTAATTTCTAGTACCTCTATAAAACAAAAAAGCAGAGAAGACAGCTATCTCTAACTATCTTCTCTCTTGCTTTAAAATGTCAATCTCATCACCACTTTCTCCGGTTGGGGCATAACCTTAACTCTCTTTACCTGATCCGCCCCAAGCATCACAGCCGAATTTTTATAACACCCTATAAATTCTCTCTTCGGCATGGAAAACGTGTATCCGAAAGGAACGCCTCCCCAGTAATCCGGTATCCTGAAGCCATTAAAACTATGCCCTGTGATTATGTTGGCATCAATATTATAGATCAGCTTTGGATCATAATTCAGCCAGTCTATTTCCCTTTCCCTGTACTTACGGAGAAATGTCAGTTCCAATGTTTTATCCGATACTTCTCTAAGTTTAAATTTAACTCCTCCGGCATTAAAGACCTTATCCAGATCCGCCTGAACTAGTTTTTCAACTTCATTGACTTCCAGTGTACCCAAATCATACACCTTACCCATTGTAAATATTTTCTTTTTCATATTACTCCAGGTCTCTTTCAATTAATATTTTAACTTTCCCCGTTCCCCTAGTCTGTATATAGATGACACTCGATATCCCCAAAGTAGCCAGAGCATCATTATACCAGTCTCCAATCCACCGGACCGGTACAAAAAGGTTCTTGTCTTCGTCCGAATACAACTTATTATCCCTTCTTGCCTCTTCTATGATATCCTCCTCCTCTACATTCAATATGTCAGCTGCAATAAGAATGGACAGATATTTGGGATCGTCCGCTTGCGGTATCTCCTCTGAATAGGTGTAAAGCAGATACAATGCATCCTCAAAACTGCTGACTTTGTGTCTGCTCAAGTTTCTGGCCTGTATCCTTGTATCGAGCATCAGTTCTACAACGGAATATGAAAAGTACTCCTCATTGCCCGTATAGTATTTCTTCAGTTCGTTCTCATCGGTGAAACTTAGGATAGCTAGATCTCGTAACGGCATCTGCGTTAATTTAGGCAGGACCGTTTTCCCGTCCGGAGTTATATAGTTCTCGCTGTCTATGTCTTTCACACGGTTATAGTCATTCTCTTCTATTGTACCTTTATAAATTATCTTCTTCATGGTCGTTTGGTTTAGTTTTTTGTGAATAAATGGTTAGTGTAATTCCGTATTCTTCTTGCAGATACCTGGTCAGCTTGTCATATGCGTCAACCCTTTTTCGGTTACGTGGCATCATCCCCAGTGCTTCCTTCAGTGTAATCTTGATACAGAGTCCGGTTATAAAAGAGTTTCCGAATTTCTCCTTGAGTGCTGTAATATCCTGTTCGTACTTCTCGTTATGCCTGCTTCCCGTTTTTTCGCTAACATCAGGACCGGAAGCCTTTTCTCCAACCTGACGCTTCAGTGATTCCTCCGGGGGACCACCAAAGAATAAATTCATAATACTCCACATAGCAGATATGCTGTTTTTTATCATTAGTTAGGAATTGGCGGGATACTAAGAGCGTTTTGTCATTTTTTTTAAGTGAGAAGAAAAAGAAAAAATAAAGAGTACCTTCCGCCATTGTATTCTCTTTGCTTCTTGATCAGTATGGTAATTCAAGTAGTAGGATACTTTTGGTTTCAGGTACTCTTTTTGTGTGAGTATTGTTTCTTCATGGATAAGGCTATGGGATGATTGGGGACGGAGGAGAAACTACACCCGAATACTTTATTCTCCTTTCAGCTTTTGATTTCTATAATTCCTGCCCTCTTCTTTTTTCAGGTACAACCTCATTCTGTCCTTTCCGAAGTCTCCTCTGTTGGCATTATAGTTATTGATAACCATAGCTTCTATATCAGCTTTATCAATCCCATGCAAGCCAAATGTCCCGGTGAGATATACTAATGCATTTTCATAGAGCACACCATACTTGCATAACCATTTAGCTCTTGACAGGATAGACTGATGCCTGTGACCGTCCTCATAAGATTCAGGATATTCCAGGCGCCACTTCTTATCTATGTAATTGATCAGTGTCTTGTCTTTCCATTGTATCTGAAAACAATTATTCTGGATTATTTCTGCCAAGGTATGAGTGAAACTATTGCTTACGTAACCCTGATTATAGCTTTTCATAGGAGTTGCCCTCACTGACGGGGAATGCTCAAAATGGTAAGGGGTAAGAGAATCCCGTTGCGGATTGATATAGATCTCCGGATCCGAACTTAAGAAAAATGTCCGGCTAAGATTACCGCATTTATCATCAAACTCTGGTATTCCTGGGTAGAGTTGTTCTCTAATACATCTGAAAAGTTCATTATGATACATAGGGTTTGTGTTATCATGGGGCATTACCACTTTTACTCCTGATCCACTCGGTGAAAACCAAAGTGCATAGATGTAAAGACGGTCTGCATTATCAATTAGGTTTCTTTTGAATTCTCCGGCATCAAGGTGGCTTTGGAAATGGTCAAAATCCAGAACCAACATATTGGAATATTCCCTGAGATTTTCCGGATCATCATTCCGGTAATCAAATACGCCAGAGGGAGCAATCATTGGTAACGACTTTTTCGCCTGCTTGTATTCTTCTTCTGTCTGCATAGATCTGACTCTTACCGTTTGCTGGAACAGTTCTTGATTATCCCTGATCATACCCAAGACATAATCAAGGTTATAGAATCTTTTACTCTTGGAATCATCCGCATTGTTGTAGTAACTGACTGTTTTGTTAATCATCATATTGGGGATTTTTATTATTGTCATTCTCTCTACACATAACCACTCTTTTTTATTGGAGGTGCTATGTTCAGTATTTATGGTAATAGACTGGAATAAAAGTAATGTAGATACATAGCAAGATAAACAAGAGAGAGACCACTTCGTGCTCTTTCTTAAGTGATAAGAGAAGGGGAGATAAAATGTTTAAGTTTTTCTCTGTATCACTTTGAGAGACAGCGTAGCGGTCTTTCTTATTTAATCTGTAAAACTTGTATATCTATGATTTATCATATTTATTGCTTCTATCTATCAATTCTATTATTATTTATCTACCCCCTTTTTTTTACTTCTTATATAATTTAACTAGTTTATCGAAAAATAGGGGGTAACTTATAATGTTATTAATTTCTATCTACTATTTCTATTTTTAATTCAATTTACAAACTATCTACTTACTTTTTTTTGATCCTTATATAATTTAACTAGCCCATCGAAAAAGAACGGGTAACTTACAATTGTTATTAATTTCTGTCTACTATTTCTATTTTCAATTTTATTTATCAATTCTATTTATTATTTTATCTACCCGCTTTTTTTTACTCCTTATATAATTTAACTAGCCCATCGAAAAAAAGCGGGTAAGGTATAGTATGGTTTTAGAGAAGGAAGAGCAGGTTATAACATCATACCCAATCCTTCTTTACTTACTCGATAAGTAAGGTTATTTTAATTTTTTCTAATACCTTTATCAGTTTATTGTACCTACGTCTTTCCCTTGCACTTCTCTTTATCCCCGAATTCTCCAGATAATCAAAGCTGACCTCTTTTGTGTATTCCCGATCCATACCGATAGCATTCCTCATATCCTCATCATCCATAGCCAGTTGTATAATTTCATTCTTAAGGTTACTCCGGATATTCATTCTATCCAGCCTGTTTTTCCAGTCAGATGATTCCCGGCTATGTGACGAACTGATTACCCTGTTCTCATTGAAGTACGCATACATCCTGCCTATGAAATCATACTTGAAGTCATCCGTATAATATACCGTATAAGTACCACCGTCGTGTTTTCTTATGCCTATCCTTGTAATTAGCTGACTGAAGAACCAGTCTTTCTGATTCTGTGTATCGGTAGTGGTTCCATAAGCCCGACGTATTCTGGCTGATTCTATATTGGGCAAGGTCCAGTCACCGCACATTACAATCTGGTCTATATCCCGGTAGTTATTGGTACTCTTGTTATCTGAAGACCCATAATAGGTAACAGTGAACAGTTCCTTGGGGACACCCTTTAGTAGTAAAGCCTCACTGAGTTGTTCTGCATATTCTGATTTACCCGGACCGTCGTCACCCCCGTTGATATCCTTCCAGCATACGACCAGGGTAGGTTTGTTTATAAGCATGGCGATACGGGTGGTAAACTCGTCAAAACGTCGGGGATTGAGATTTCTTCTGAACAGTCCGAAGTCTATTTTCCGGAATTCAGTCACACAGTTATATTTCCGGTCCACATCAAGAAGCCTGAAGTTTCTGGAGTCCTTGAACAAAAGATCCCCTGCACCTTCGAAGATCAGTACATGCGTATTTATGTACACTCCCAGAGGGCACAAGTCAACGGGATAGAATGTAATGCCTGCCTTGTCACTGTCGGAGAGCATCCATGAGTCATAATACTTCGGAATCAGGTTTAATGCCACGTCACGCTTAATACGGTTAATCCGGTAAGACTGGTTAAAAAGATCATTCCTGGTATTCCTGATGAAATGGTCGTAATAAATCCCGATTTCTTCCGGTGACATACAGGTTATATTCCCCGTATCATCGGTTTTACTGAATACCCCCAGTACTGTTTTATCAAATTCCACGAAAGGTCTGATAAATGTGGGAGTCTCGTCAAACAGGAGATACCGTCTAAGATCCGGTCGTACCATTAGTTTCCTGAAATCCCCGTCAAATGAATCTACGGGTACTTGGGGACGGTAAATGAGGAAATAATTGATCAGGTCAGTCCAGAAACGTACATGTGTGATCAGGATGATCTTTTTCTCCATAAGAATCTCGGGATTGTCCCTGTATTGATTCAGAAAGGATGAACGTTCCTTGTCACTGGATATGATCATAACGTCGCTTTCTCTCAATATATCACCATACCCCAATTCCCTGTTCACCAGGTTAGCCAGAATCCAGTCATACATCTTGCCCAGTTCGTCACGGGTATCGACACAATACAGAATCCCCGAGTTGTATTTCTGTCGGATCAGGCTCTTTATGCTTTCAGTCTTACCGCTACCACAGCCGGAGGAAATGATATAGCCTCCGTTATCATCCGGGACATCGATAACTCCCGTACTGAGTTTCATTCTGAATCCGTCACCAGTCGAATTGGGGATTATATTGAAAAGCTCTTTCATACATCACCTCCTTCCTGTGTGTCATCTATGACAATCCATTCGGCATGATGTCTTTCTATCAGGAAATTCAGATAAGACTGTACGTCCTCTTCGTCAAAATAGCCTTCGTCGATATCCGGTGACATTTCTTCCCAAAGTTTAAAATCCTCTCTGATCTGTTCTATGAGTTCCGATTTCTTAATTACTATTGCATCCATCTGTGTATCTATTATTTTTGTGTTATGTATCTGCCCAGTTCGTTATTAAAGGCAAGAATATCTTTTTAATGTAATTTTATTCATTGTTTCACTTTTAAGATTAATGGGGTAAGTCGGAGGCAGAGGGTATACGATAGTAGAGAGTATGTAATACATAGCCAGTAGGATAATGTAGATGTTATAAAATATACTACAAAAAACACTCTTCTTTATACATTTTACCTATTTTTGCACACTTTTTTATAACACTTTGTCTCCCTCCGGGGAGTTATGTATGTCACTTCACTACGTTCCTTTACTCTTTGCCTCCAGCTAACCCCGGTTATACAAAATTTATGGTTCATCTATCGTTTTATCCGAACCACCCTTAGTCTTTTGTGAGTGTATATTCAGGGTTACTCCGAAAGTACGTAACAGGTATTTCTTTAATCCCAAGTAAGCTTCAATCTTTGGATAATCCCTCTCACATATGCCCTTGAACTCCTTGAGAGATACATTAATGACCAGCCCTTCATGTAGGTCATATCTCTCCTGTAATCTCTTGATATCCTCTTTGTATCTTTTGGGAATTCTCTGTGGAACTGTTTTTTCGTTGACATCAGGACAATCCCTAACCTGACGGTCTAGTATAGAGCTATCGTTCTTACCTGACAATATTATATTTTTTGCTTTCATACATATATCAAGCTTTCGGGGGATTTGAACGGCAAAACAGACATTTTTGAAGGAAAGGGTAAAGATCAGGCATAGACAGATTTTTGAAAGGGGGGGACGGACCTCATACCTAGTTGTCTTCACCTGGCATGGAAAGGGGCAAGACTGTCTGGCAGTTTTAGGAGCAAAAGGCCGGGGAGCAGCATCTTATCAGCCTTGCGGTAAGCCGTGCCACTGCGGAGAAAGACAAGGTCATTCACATGCTGCAAGATGCGTTGAGAACGAGTAGGGATATTCTGAATTTGCTTGCGGATATTCTCAATAAGGCAAGCGAGATCTTCAGGTGGGCCGTTGATGCGATTATTTTTTGGGGTACGGAGCAGCACAAGTCAATCTTCGTCCCGTCCGTAGCCGCCGACATCAAGAAGGTGATGCAGGAGTATAGGGCAACTACCGAACAGCAGAAAGCGGTTGGTGAATGGTTATGTGGAACACAGACTGACCTTTGATGAAATCAAACATTGCCATGCATTCAATGAGGTTAGCGATATGGCAGATGGGACGTATGATTGGCAAATTGAGCGTATGCAGGAAAAAGGAATAAAGATATGATATTGACACTGAAACTAGATAACTATGACAATTCATTTCTTTCGTTTACAAACACGGATAAATGGGATTACCAAAACCTTCTTCGATACGAAAAACCACCAAAACGGAATAATGAGTTGAAGGATGTGGTATAGGTAGATTGAGGTGTATTGCGCCCATAATATGCGGCAGAGTTGATTTGCGAAGAAACAATCATCGGATCATTACCGTTTTGTACCGCCTTAGCGAATAAGTTCATTATCTCGTATTTGTTGCCGAAATTGGCATTGGGCTGCAATAAAATTTCAGATACTACCTGTTGGATAGAACGAGGATATATAATAAAGGTATTGCTAGCATTACAAGTAACATTCTTAAATTCACTATTTCCGAAGAACACGATAACAGAATAAATTGGAATGCCGGGATTTTGCGGCAAACATTGCCTAATGGTTTGGATATGTCCGGCATTTTGCATAACGGGATTATAAAAGCGGTGCTTTTCTTTACCATACGCTAATAATTGCGTCCAATATCTCTGATGTTCATTACCGAAAATCCAACCGCTATAATCCTTTACTTCAAACACTATAATACCCGCTTTTGTTGCAACGGCTACGTCTACCTGTGTGTATTCACCACTCGGTTTCAGAATATACAAGTCATGAAATATGGCTTTAGGGTTGATACCTCCTTTCAATAAATTCAATACCACTCTACGTTCCGACCACTCGCCACGAGTAATGGGCGTAACCTGTTCGATGAGTTCACGTTCTTTCCGTTTGATATAAACAAGATAGGCAATACCTGTTGTCAAACAAATTAAGAATATGGTAGGCGCGAGTGACATAAATGATTATTCAATAATTTGTAGGAAATGTTAAAAAAAACTATTTGAGTGCTGGAATCGCAACGCTAAAAACTTATTTGAAAGCAATAATAGGAATTACTTTTGCATTTCCATACTGTTGATACTTATAGTTTCCAATTTGTCTTGCGCATTTTCCTTGAGGAGCTTTTACTATTTGGTTATTGTAAAAATTGCTACCCTCTTGAGCTAATATTAAGACTTCTAAATCAGAAGTAAATATATGTCCCGAAATGGTTTCTCTAATTTCCAACGCAATAGCATCACCAGACTCCAATACTTTCTGCACTTCAAAATTCTTCCTGCTTACACATTCTCCAGGCTCATCAAATAATGTTTTTCCATCAGCAATAGTTTTATTTGATTTCGGCAATTTTACACCATCAATTATTCTAATAGCCGGTACTGTTTTCTCTATTTCCATTTTGGTGCTGTATTTATAGATTCCCACATGTTGAGCGCACTGATCGTTTTTAAGAACGATTTTTTGATCATCATAGAACTGTTGTTTTTCATTTGGTATAATAAAAACTATTGCACCAAAAGAGTCATCGGTGTGAGCTAATGCACACCCTGATTCTAGTACTTGGAACACCTCGAATTGTGAGTATTCCATATAATCTCTGGGTTCTTCAAACATTTCAAGTCCAATAATCCCAGAATTGTTAGACAAATTAATGCAAAATGCGAAAGCGAATGTCAGTATAATACCTGTGATTATACCAAGCAAGTAAATAAGCCATTTTTTCATAATTGATGATAACTTTTATACAATAGCAAAACCTCTACGCCATCCCCTGCGAGACTGACCAAAGTCTATAGACAGCGAAGGGATTTGTATGTTGTGTTATTTTTATTCATCAGGTTATTAGCGCAGTTATATTTAGACTACAAAGATAACATTTTTTCTTATATTTTTTTGCGTAATCCAAGAAAAATTGTATAAGTGTGGCGGAAATAAACATCAATTTATTGATTTAAGCCTTTCTTGTAAGATATTTACGCGGTTAACAGAAAACTTGCCTTGTAGATATGAGGTATTCTTACACCTAAGTCATCTTTTAGTACCTTGATTGTACATTGAAAGTCACAACCTTCTGATTCTTAAGTCAGGAATATGATTCCTTGAATGATACTTCTTTGCGATTTTAACATCATTCCAACCTGCCATTTCTAAAATAAAAAACACTTATCGGGTGTTAAAATCCTGTTAAGTCTTTCATCCCAAACACACACACATTTTTTCTTCGGTTCACATTGTCAAAACTGTTTTTATACATTCTTTTTTCTTAGTGAAATTTTTGTACTGTTATTTTTTTGTGATTGATATTCGGTAATCAAATTCCTCCCATATAAAATATATAGTTAATATACTTCCACAAATAATAATGTCTCCGGATATAAAAAATTAATGCTATAAAAGACAAAACCCCTATCGTAACTGACAGGGGCATTATGTTTTTTTCATTAGAGGAATGTAGAATTTAAAGCAAGTACTTATAAACTAGAATTGTCTATTTATCTAAATGATTAAAGTATTTCTAATAAGTTCTGCTACTGAAATAGATCTGAAACAATCATGCTTTCGTATTGAGGTTGATTCTCTTCTTTGTATTTCAATTTACAGATTGTTTGTTTTTGGTGGATGATACCGGGGCTGATTCTCTAGATTTCATACAGTGCAGTATCATATATCAGATTAGTACTTAATCCGAGGATGTCATGAATGGCATTAGGGTGTGTTTTTCGTACTATTGATCGTGACAAAAATAGCAATTTATTTCTAATATTGTTCTTCCGGAGGTGCATTATTTTATCTGTGGTGGGGATATTTTATATTTGATAGTTAGTGATGAGATATTCTTCTGATTCTGTTTTTGATAGCAGCTTGTTATAAGTCGCATTTTTAGGCTGTTATTTCTTTGTAGATACCTGGGGAATAAATTTCTTTGTAGATACCTGGGGAATAATTATTTTTGTTCTCGGTTTAGTATCAGTGTGAATCTTCCGTCGTAGCTACTCTTTGTGAAAAGAGTTACGACTTGTTATAGTTTTTTTAAGCGGTGCGAGTTATAATACTTTCATCGCTTTGTTTTTTATTAGATACTTTTGAAAAGTCGTATTGCCTTTCACAAGTTTCACGGCTTAGTAGCACGAAATAATACTCAACCATAAAGAATATCAATTATCGATGTTCGTCCCTATTCCTAATGTAAGCACATCCGTAGATTTTATTTTTACCATATTTCCAGATGTAATATAATGCATGTACCTTTCCTTCGTTTTGAATGATAAAATCATGTAGTTGCCTGTTTACATCATTTTCCACACAAGCTATAATTTTCCCATTGTCTTTCCTCTTTATTATAATGGCATTGTCATATTGATTATTTCCCTCTGCTATTGCATATCCGTGATGTATTCCATAATCAGTCTGCTTTAGGCATTTGTATTGCATCCCGGTAAGTTTGTAACATCCGTATTTTTCATACTTAAGTAACTTGACACATTCTTCGCTGAAAGTTTTATTGGATCTGTGCAGTCTGCAGGTGTTCTTGAGTTTCTTGTTTTCTTTTCGTATAATCCATATGGCAGCTACAATGGTAATGCCGATAAGTAAAAAGGTTTCCATGAGAGTATTGTGATTTAAGATATTCTGTAACAAAAGTATTCAATATTTTAATTATTTGCAAATGATTCATACATAAGATTTATTCCATTGGATTTTTGAGTAGGATAAAGTTTATGTTGTTTCTTAAATTCAGGAAGAAGTTGTATTTTTGCTTGTCCTAAAAATAAAATGGAAAGTGATTCATTTTCTTTCTGTAGCATGCTCTTTGTGAAAAGGGTCTCATGCATTAAATTGTTTACAAGCGGTGTTAGTCGTTGGATTATCATCGCTTTATTTATTTTCTCTTATTTGAATAGTAATTATTTTCAAGAGGAGAGGTTGTCTATATGAAGAGGAATAATATAGTGGAGAAATTTGCAGATTGATTTGTTTGATAATGTCTTTGTGGTTATCTATTGCTTAAAATTAAGGCTTTCTGTAAATAATGATTTTTTAAGTAAACCAACGGACTTTGTTTTTTATTTATTTTAGAAATAAGAGATTTGTCTATTGTTTTTAGAATCTCTAAATATTGTACCCTTTGTGAAAAGCGTTCCAGTATTTGTCGTGTTTTATTGTGCGATGAGAGTCAGCGGATTCTTGTCGCTTTATTTTTTCTTTGGTTCAATAAATACTCCATAAAATATTAATGATGTTTTATTGAGCGGTATACTTCAGAATTTGAGATGTATATGATGTTTTTTGTGTTAATAATTTGCGATATATAAATTTCCATTATAATTTTGTAGGACGTAAACATGTGGGTTGTGAAACTCAATAAATGGAATAGTTAGTAAAGTCAAAGTTAAGTTTTTGTATTAAGAAAGGGCTTCTACTTCAGCGGAGGGTTATGGGGCTCTTTTCGTGTTTTAGGTAATGCCAATGATGTTTCAGGTTATCTAATAATTTAGAGGTTGATATGGTCCTATGAGAAAAACGGCAAGATATAATATTGTTTTTATGATGCGCTAAATAAAATAGCCACAGTTTTTATTCAAAGGATGAATTTCTCTATGAAAGAAACGTTTTATTTGAGAAATTCATTTATGTGCACTCTTTTTTTGAATTCATTATGCTTTAAGAAGACAGCATTCAAAGTAAACAGCCTAGATTTTATCATCGAGTTAGCTGGAGGCAAATAGTCAGTAAACGAAGTGAGTGGTAATATACATAACTCCTGGGAGGAGACAAAGTGTTATAAAAAGTTGTGCAGATTGAGGTAAAATGTATAAAGAAAAGTGTTTTTTGAAGAATATTTTATAACACTATCCTGCCTGTTTGACTTTTGGTTATAGCTTCTCAATATCCGTAAGTTATTTCTTTATTACGGGTGGTATGGCGGTTCCTTATGTTACTCATATCGGTCAGTTTAACAGTCTATACATTGGATCTTTTTGTATAGAACCATATTGTCAAGAGAGCTTCGCACTAAACCATTATTGGTAATGCACGCTTTTTTAGGCTACTATTGACGGAACAATGAGTTCAGACGCAATGTTGAACAATTACTTGTGCGACTTTTTGTCACAAGAAATACTTAAAGATGCAAAAAAGTTATTAACTCGCGATGAATTAGTTGTCTTACATTTTATTATTTTAGGAATATTCCGATTTATTTTGAGAATATCCCTAATGTGAAATAAGAATATAATTCGAATAATTTTCTGCTAGTGTTCTGAAGTTCTATATCTGAATCTCTTCTTTTCTATAAGCTTGTGGAGTTACATGATATTTTTTTTTGAAACATTTACTAAAATATTTTGGAAAGCTGAATCCTGTTCGGTCAGATATTTCGGATATATTTAATTCAGGATTATTCTTTAGCAAATATGCAGCTCGTTTCAAACGGATAGTCATAATGAGGTCACTTGGAGTCTGTCCTGTTATTGCTTTTAGTTTGGTGAATAATTTAGTTCTGGCAATTCCCATTTGGGCAACAAGTTGGTCTACACTAAAATTCACATTATCAATTTCATTTTCAATAATTTCTGTGACTTTATCCATAAACTTTTTATCCAGGATATTATTGGTCAGAATTAGAGTATTTATTTGCGGTTGTTTACTGAATTTCTCCTGTAACATAATTCGATTATTAACGAGATTATTGCATCTTGATAATAAAATATTGATATTAAATGGTTTGGCGATATAATCGTCTGCTCCCATTTTCAAACCTTCCAGATTGTGTTCAATTGTAGTTTTGGCAGTTAACAGAACGACGGGAATATGGCAAGTATCGAAATTCTGTTTGATAGCCAGGCAAAGTTCTGTACCTGACATTTCAGGCATAATGATGTCACTGATAACAATATGAGGCATTTCCGAACACGTTTTTTCCAACCCTTCTTTACCATTAACAGCAGTAATTACTGTATAAAGTGATTTGAAAATGTTGACTAACATTTCTCTAAGCGAGTCATTGTCTTCTACAATTAGTATTTTGTATTTTCCTTCTTTTGGTATACTTTCGTTATCTATATTTTCCTTTTCCTGCTCTAGAGGCTGTTGATAGACTAAATTCAAGTTAGTGACTTCATTTGAACAAGAAGTATTGGAATTTGTACAAATTTGGTCGTTTGTGAAATGCTCTTTTCCTGTCATTAGGTGGATGCGGAAAGTTGTTCCCTCTCCAAGCTCGCTGGACACATCAATATTTCCATGATGCAATTCGATGATACCCTTAGTGAGAGCCAGACCAATACCAGTACCTGTATGTGATGGGGAATCTATGTCTGCTTGATAAAAACGATTGAAGATCTTATCAATATCTTTTTCAGCAATGCCTGAACCATTATCTGTTATTTCAATTAACACTTCCTGATTTCTCTTCCTGACTGCGATAGATATTGTTCCCCCTGCTTTGGTATATTTGAATGCATTAGAAATAAGATTATTAATAGCTTTTTGCATTTGTTTGGCATCAAACCATACACTGATATTATTACTGCTTTTTTCAAAATTAAAAGTGATTTGGCGTTGTGCCGCGTATTCCAGAAACAGCAGGTAGTGTTCATATATAAAATGAACCATATTGTGTTCGCAGACTTTGATGGTCATATGTCCTTGTTCTTGTTTCCGGAAATCCAGTAATTCGGTTATAAGTTCTCTTAACTGCAGGCAACTTTTGTAAACTCCCAAAATCTTATTGTACACATTGGGGTTGAAAGAACGTACTTGCAGTAGCATTTCCATTTGGCCGATAATAAGTGTCAACGGTGTTCGGAACTCGTGGGATATGTTGGTGAAAAAACGTAGTTTTGCCTGATTTAGTTTTTCGATATCTTCGATATGTCTTTTTTCGTATTTAAGAGATTCCTGTAATTTTAGGCGATGATGATATGTATGTATGATATAATATGTAAGTATGATGATACTTATAATGTATGCTAAATAGGCCCATATTGTACGATAAAAGGGAGGTAATATTTCTATTTGTAATCGACTAGGGGGAACTAGCTTTTCGTTTACGTTTTCTGCTTTTACAATTAATGTATAATTGCCGGGAGCAAGATTAGTATAAGTAATAGTGTTTTGCTCCAATACATTCCATGTGTCTGAGAAACCTTCCAATCGATAAACAATTTTATTCTTATTGAAAGGTATGTAATCTGTAGTTGTGTATTCGATATTGAAAATGTTCTGAATAGATTTTAGGGTTATTTTTGGGGTATATGTAATATTCCGGTGTAATATTCCACTTTGGTCTCCAGTCTGAATATTTTCTCCGTTCACTGTTAGACGATATGGAAGTATGCGATAAGATCGTGGCGCCTGTTCCAAATCTTTTTCCTGGAAAGAAATCATTCCGGTGGTTCCACCAATAAATATTTCTCCTTTCCGGCTTTTATAGAGCGCATTTTCACTTATACAGCTTAAGGGCAATTCATCATAGTTCCTGAATTCTTTATGTTGATAATCTAATATTGAGAATCCTTTATCCGTTGTCACTAACAATTTTTCAGGTGATAGTTCGCAAATATTATATATTACATTGCTGGCAAGCCCGTTTTTACGTTTATCGAAATTGATAAAATCATCAGTCTCTTTTCTATATAAATCTAGTCCATTTTCGTTTGTACAAAACCAGAGCCTTTTTTGACTGTCCTCGTAAATGGAATTAATGCTATTGCTACTGAGACTGTGTTTATTACTGTTCTTATGTTTGTAAATGGAGAATTTTTGACTGTCAAAATGATAAGCACACGCTCCGCTGTTATTGTTGGCTATCCATAATGTACCTTCGTGGTCTAAAGTCAGCCCTATAGTGGATATCGTATTATAAAGCGCATTCTTATCCTGAAATAACAATTTGCATTTGCCTGTTTGTGGGTTAAATAGCGTGACTCCATTTGCTGTGGCCAATATCAATTGTTTCTGATAAGGAATAATATCCTCCACAAGATTGGACGGAAGAGAACTGCTATCTCCTTTTTTATTTTTATATTGAGTGAAATGCCCAGTCTTCATATCTAGTCTGTTCAGTCCTTTTAGATGTATACCAAGCCATAATACTTGTTGCAGAGAATCATAGTAGACAGCCCTCACATTATCATGTGGTAGATTACAGGAACTACTTTTGCTTAGATAACGTTTGTAAGTCCGGGTAGCAGGATTATATTTATTGATTCCTCCCCGTTCAGTACATATCCATAAGTTTCCTTCGCAATCTTCTAGCATACGTCCGATAATGGGAGAACTTAATCCTTCCTCCTCTTTGGAAGAGGCCTGATATTCGCGATAAATCTGTTTTTGTGGATTGAAATAATTGATGCCGCCGGAATAGGTTCCTATCCAGATAGTTCCTTGTTTGTCACAGTATAACCCCCAAATAGAGGAATGGCTTAAACTTTTGTTATGTTCCTGTTTAAAATATCTGTAAAATTCTCCTGTATTTTTATCATATTTGTTCAACCCGTTAAAAGTTCCTATCCATATGTTGCCTTCTGTATCTTCGCAACACCTGTGAGTAAAATTGGAACTGATTGTCGTCGGATCTTCCTCTTTACACTGAAACCTGTCAATTTGTTCGCCTTGAATGCGGTACAGCCCATGACCGGAACTTGCGGTTATCCAATACTCTCCGTTACTATCTCTGAAAATATCAGAAATATTCCCTGCTGTAATAGGATGGGTTAGTTCTTTTTGGGGAGTTAGTATATATACTCCCCGGTCACTTCCGATGAGTATGGAATCATTATGTATATATAATTTTCTGATATATCCTTCGTTATCCGGAAATTTATAGAAAGGCTCCAGCTTGTTGCCGTTGTATTTAAATATTTGTTTGGATGTTGCAGCGTATAAATAACCGGAGAAGAACTGCGCTTTCATATTATTTCTGGTTATCGTACTAAATAAATCTTTTTCTATATCATAAACGGAGATACCTCTGTTGGTCATAATAAAAACGTGTCCGTTCCGGTCACCGGTAATATGATATATATCATTGTATAAAATGCTGTTGGAAATATCTTTCTCCTTTTGATAGATTTTAATTTTTTTTCCGTTATATACGCCGATTCCATTGCGAGTACCGAACCACATGAATTCACGTTCATCCTGATAAATGGAAGAAATGGAATTATTAGGTAGGCCATCGTCGGTTGTCAGATGAAGAAATGATATGCTTTGTGCTTTTCCTGATAATGTGTATATTAGTAAATAAAAAATGATTATAATCCTGCTTTTCATATTCTAGATCTTATTATACAGATTACAAATATATCGTTTTTATTAAATAAAGAGTATGTGTGTATTTTCTTTTTTTGTCGTTTATTGTACATTTTAGGTCGTTTATTGTACATCGCTGCTTTTTGTCTCATTGTATATATTTGACATCCTCTTTCTGTACATATATTATCCCTTTTTTGTGATTAGCATGCGTATTTTTGTTTTCTCAAAATAATATGAATTATTTATGAAAACTATTATTTCAATTTGTATAGCCTTGTTTTTCACTTTTGTGTGTGCTTGTGAAAGGGTAGAGGAAAATTATCTTTCAGAAAACGTTGAGTATGCAGCGGCGCAATATGATTTGTTGATAGAAAAACTGGAAAAAAATGGTAAACCTTGGGCACCTCGTACGGTAGATACTAAAGGAAATATAGTATATGCCCGTAACGTATGGGACTGGACTTCGGGCTTTTTCGCGGGAAGCCTTTGGTATTTGTATAATCTTACGGGAGATGAGAAATGGAAAACATTGGCGAAAAAGTATACGGAAGCTCTGAAACAACAACAATATATAACTTCTCATCATGATATCGGCTTTATTATAGGATGTAGTTATTTAAATGGTATGCGTATGGGGCAGGAGGCATATGATACAATTATCGTGCAAGCGGCCAAGTCCCTTTCCACTCGGTTTCGTTCTGGAGCCGGAGTTATCCAATCATGGAATACCCGTACAGGATGGCAGGCACAAAGAGGCTGGGAGTGTCCTGTTATTATTGATAATATGATGAATTTGGAAATTCTTTTTGAGGCAACTTCTCTTTCCGGTGATTCTACTTTTTACAATATGGCGGTTTCACATGCAGATATGACTTTAAAGAATCATTTTCGTATGGATGGGAGCTCTTATCATGTAGTTGATTATGATATGAGAACAGGTAAGGTGCGAAGTCGTTGCACAGCTCAGGGATATTCCGACGAATCAGCTTGGGCACGTGGGCAAGCCTGGGGTATTTATGGATATACAATGTGTTATAGGTATACACGTCAATTAAAATATCTTGAGCAGGCAGAAGCTGCCTATGAATTCGTATGTACACATCCCAATCTTCCTGAAGATTTGATTCCTTATTGGGATTTTGATGCAGTGAATATTCCCCATGAATTAAGAGATGCTTCCGCTGCTGCTATTATGGCTGCCGCCTTGTATGAATTGAGCATGTATTCGAATAAAGCAAAGTATAAAGAGACGGCAGATAAGGTAATGCATTCTTTGTCATCATCGGATTATCGGAGTAAGATTGGTGAAAATCACAATTTCTTATTGATGCATTCTGTTGGAAGTTATCCGCATGGAAACGAAATAGATGTCCCTTTGATTTATGCAGATTATTATTTTCTGGAAGCATTGAAGCGGAAAAGGGATTGCGACATTGAAGCTAAGAGTAAATCAGTGCAGAAGTAGTGCTGTAATGGTGATTTTTTTGTACTAAAAGGGTGTTTTTTTGTACAATGATTAATAGAGAACTTGGGAGGATAATTTTTATACTTCTTATGTACGTTTTTGGTTTTTGTTTTTTGGTTTTCTAACTATATTCGCAGTGTGAATAAACATTTTTGTCAGGTCGTTTTTTTAGTCAATTTGATGAATTTTTAATCATTCTAGTAACTTAAATTTAAATGCAATGAAAGACTTTTTCACTCCAATGAAGATACCCCAAAAATGGGTATGTCTGCTAGCGATGTCTTTTGTGTTTGGACAACAGGCATTTTCTTCAGAGAACTATGTGACGGAAAGTATAGCTGTTTCGGCAGATATTATGCAGCAGAAAAGTAAGACGGTTGTTGGTACGGTAACTGATAATGGCGAGCCTATAATAGGTGCCAGTGTCGTGGTGAAGAATGCCGGTAAAGGTGTTATAACAGATATGGATGGGAATTTTAAACTGGATGTTCCTGTTGGTGCGACAATTGTCATATCTTATGTCGGATATGATAGTAAAGAAATTGTTTATAAGGGCGAGTCTACTTTAAAAGTTGAATTATCTGAAGATGTTTTGCAGTTGCAGGAAGTACAAGTTGTAGCGTATGGCGTAACGAAGAAAGTGACAGTGACGGGTGCTATTTCATCTGTGGGTACAGAAGAAATTCTTAAATCACCAGTCTCAAGTATATCCAATGCATTGACCGGCAAATTACCGGGGTTGTCTACTGTGCAGCAGACTGGGCAGCCGGGAGCTGATGATGCAACAATGTATGTCCGTGGTGTCGGTTCGTTGACAGAAGGATTATCGTCACCACTTGTTTTGGTAGATGGAGTAGAACGTTCGTTCAACCAACTTGATCCTAATGAAATTGAAGATATTTCTATTTTGAAGGATGCTTCGTCAACGGCTGTGTTTGGTGTTCGTGGTGCTAATGGTGTTATTTTGGTAACAACGAAAAGGGGACAAGAAGGAAAACCTAAAATAAATGTATCTACTTCTTATTCTTTACAAATGCCAACGCGTATGCCGGAATTTGCCAACAGTTATGAGTATGCAAGTACATATGTCAATGCCCAGCGTCGGGATGGAATAGAGAGTAACTTTGCTTTTACGGATGAAGCGATTGAAGCCTACCGGACACACAGCAATCCTTTAGCTTATCCAGATACGGATTGGGTGGATATGTTAATAAAGGACGTGGCTTTGCAAACGCAACATAATTTTTCTATTTCCGGAGGAACAAGAGGAGTCCGTTATTTTGCTTCCTTGGGTGTGTTGACGCAAGATGGTCTATTCAAGTCGTTTGAGAAAGAGTATGATGGTAATTTCAAATATAACCGTTACAATTATCGTATAAATCTGGATTTGGACCTGACGAAAACCACATTGATGCGTATGAATTTAGGTGGGCGTGTTAATGATAAGCGTACGCCGAATTATGAAGGAAGTAGTGATATCGGATTATTGTTCCGTGATATTTATTGGGCTATTCCAATGTCGGGGGTAGGTATTATGGATGGAAAATGGATATGGCCTGATACAAAAGAATTTAGTCTGCCGGGTACTGTAAGAGACGGACTTTATCCATATTATGGAAAAGGATATAACACTTCAGCAGGGAATATCCTGAATTTTGATTTTATGCTGGAGCAGAAATTGAACTTCATCACTAAAGGTTTGAAGGCACATGTAAAAGCATCTTATAATAGCGGTGTGACTTTGAAAAAGTTGCGTAAAACTTCTTATCCTCATTATGAGACGATAGTAAATGAAGATGGTACAGTGAATTTGCGTAAAGTGGGAGATCAGACCAATCTTCAATATTCGGAGAGTACAAGCCGGAGCAGAGACTGGTATATGGAGGTCGCCATGAATTATAAGCGTGATTTTGGTGATCATCATGTTTCAGCCTTGGCTATGTACAATCAAACAATGAAATATTATCCGGATAGTAATCCGGATGAATTTAAATCTATTCCCCGAAGCTATATCGGTTTAGTTGGGCGTGCTACTTATGACTGGAAAACACGTTATATGGTTGAAATGAACGTGGGGTATAATGGTTCTGAGAATTTTGCGCCAGGTAAGCGGTTTGGTCTTTTTCCCGCAGTATCAGCAGGTTGGGTTCTGACAGAGGAAAACTTTATGCAACCTTTAAAACCGTGGTTGAGTTATTTTAAACTTCGTGCTTCCTATGGTGTAGTGGGGAATGATCGTGTGAGTGGTAACTATCGTTTTCTTTATCTGCCGGATTCTTATAATCCGTCGACAGGTAGTTATTATTTTGGAAATTCCATATCTACAGCATGGCAAGGTGCAGTGGAAAGTAAGATTGGTAATCCCGACGTAACTTGGGAAACGGCTGCAAAGCAGAATTATGGGGTGGATGCTTATTTCATTAACAGCAAACTAAAAGTTAATTTTGATTATTTTATTGAGCGTCGTAAGGATATTCTCACAAATCGTAAGGTTCTGCCAACTTATTTAGCAGCAAATTTGCCTATTGCCAATATTGGCAAAGTTGATAATAAAGGATATGAACTGAGTGTAAACTGGAGAGATAGAATTCATGATTTTAGATATCATATAGGTTTCAATCTGGCTTATGCTAAAAATAAGATCGTCTTTCAAGATGAAGTTCCCTATCCTTACGATTATATGAGAAAGACCGGTAAGCCGGTTGGGCAACAGATGGGGTATAAATACGATGGATTCTTTTCGGAAGAAGATGTGGCAAAGTATGAGACCGAACGTGGTAAATCAATACCGGATCATGGAACAGGGTATATTCCTAAGCCGGGTGATGTGAAATATAAGGATTTAAATAATGACCATAAGATAGACCAGTACGATGTTGCCGCTATCGGTTATCCAGTTTACCCACTTCTTACAGGAGGAATAAATTTGGGATTTTCCTATAAAGGATTCGATTTCAGTATGACATGGTCCGGCGCAACAAAAGTTTCCCGCTTATTGGATGATATTTTTCGTGAACCGTTTGGAGCCACAGATTCTCGTTCGTTAATGAAATATATGATAGATGACATGTGGACGCCGGAAAAAGGAAATTCAGCTAAAGCTCCTGCCATCTCGTTTACGAATAAAGTAAATAATTACAGAGACTCGGATTTATGGTTACGTGATGCTTCCTACTTGCGTTTGAAAAATGTGGAGATTGGTTATAATTTTCCTAAAAAAATATTGAGCAAAATCAATATTGGAAGTCTGAGAGTTTTTGCAACAGGTTATAACTTGTTGACATTAGATAAATTGAAAATTGTAGATCCGGAATCTCGTCCCAACGGTAATGCAATGTATCCGGTAGTAATGGTGATAAATATGGGCTTGAAAGTAGGATTTTAATTTATAAAAATAAAGTTAGTCATGAAAAAGATAAGAAAATATATTTATCTGTTACTGATCTTCTCATATGTTTCTTTTACATCATGCGAGGATTTTGCTTTAGGGGAGAAATTTCTTCAGAAACCTCCTAGCGGGGATGTTACTATCGACACTATTTTTTCGACGGCAGAGTATGCCCGGAGAGTATTATGGTATGCTTATTCGAAATTGCCTTATGGCTTTTCTACCGGTTATAATAATTCGACTTCGATGCGTGTGGGTTCAATAGAATCGTTGACTGATCTGGCACAGTCATATGTTGGTTATGCAGGAGCGGATAAGTTGTATTATCCGGGACTTTATAATGCCGGAAGTGAAGACGAATCAGGTGGAGAGGATCATGCAACTAAATACAATATGTACGCACGTGATCCTTGGAAAGGGATTCGCCATGCATGGGTCTTTATTAATAATGTGGACCGAGTACCGGATATGACGGCGGAAGAGAAGTTGCGTTTGAAGGCGGAGGCCAAAATTACCATTGCTGTGCAGTATTCTGAAATGTTGCGTCATTATGGAGCCTTACCTATTGTTGACCATGCTATTATGCCGGAAGAAATGGGGTTACCGGAGCGTGCCACTTTGCAACAGACTGTGGATTTCATAACCCGGTTGTTGGATGAGGCTATTGCATGCAAAGAATTACCTTGGGCTTTGCCGGAAGATGATCTGAGTAATGAGAGTGGACGTATGACAGGGGCGGCTGCCATGGGATTAAAGCTAAGAGTACTGTTGTTCGTAGCCAGTCCGTTGTTCAATTCTGACGAGCCTTATTTTCCGGGGGAAGCCTCTGATAAATTGATGACTTGGTTTGGCGGGTATAGTGAACAACGCTGGAAAGATGCGGCAAAAGCGGGGGAAGATTTTTTCAAATCTTGGAAACAAGGTGGTTTTTATGAATTGGTACAAAAAGAAACGGCAACTAAAAATACAATTCGTCAGGCATTTCAGGATGCATATTATACCAGGGGTACTACAGAGAGCCTAATTTCTGTACGCAGGCATTTTAGGACAAATGGTATCAGGACGTTGCTGCAAAGTTTACGTTGGGGCGCATGGTGTCCGACAAAAGAATGTTTTGACTTGTTCCCGATGGCGAATGGTGATGATTTTGATTGGGATAATCCTGTTCATAAGAAAAATCCTTTTATAAATCGTGATCCTCGGTTGTGTGAAACAATCTTATTGGATGGTGACGATTTTCAAGGTAGAAAGGCTGAGGTATTCAAGGAAGATGCTAATGATAAAAAGAATTATCCCAAAGGTGCGGATTGGAATAAGAACAATTTGGATAGTAAGAGTTTGTCAACAGGGATTGCCGGACGTAAATTCGCTCTTGACCGGAAAGGGGAGTACAATAACCGTGTAATTCATTGGCCTTATTTACGTTTGGCTGAAGTATATCTTGCTTATGCAGAGGCATTGAATGAATGTGGGCGTACCAGTGAGGCATATCAGTATATCAATGCAGTTAGAGCACGCGTTGGTTTGCCAGGGCTGGTATTGAAAGGAAAACTGGATGAGAAAACAGAGTTTCGCGAAGCAGTACTTCGAGAACGCGCTTGTGAATTTGTATGGGAAGAAAACCGTTTCTTTGATTTGATACGTTGGAAACGTGAATCTGATTTTACAAAACATTTGCATGGAATTAATGTGTATCGCCATAAAACTACCAAAGAATATAAATTTGATTTTCCGCAGTTGCCGGAAAGAGCATGGCAAAAGCCGGGAGGATTTTCTGCAAAATGGTATCTGAGTGCATTTCCTGATAAGGAAGTGAATAAAGGATACGGGTTAGTACAGAACCCGGGATGGTGATCATGAAAATCATTCAATGAATAAAGAAATAAAAGAATACTATGAATAAAGCTATAAAATTAGTAATGACAGGTTTGCTGGTGTCGGCAAATATGCTGGCACAGGAAACGGACAGCATACAGCAGTACGGTCGAGGTATTTCGGTTGACTGGAAAGAATCTACTACTGCGGGAGGAATGGTGACAGCAGGGCAATTATCCCATAAAACGAGTGTTAATCCTTCTAACTCATTATTTGGTTCTGTTCCAGGACTATATGTGTTACAGAATGCCGGCAGTTCCTGGGCAGATGGTGCTACTATGTATGTACGTGGTTTGGGGACTACAAACAGCAAAAGCCCGCTGATATTGGTTGATGGCTTTGTACGTTCCATATCAGACCTGACAGTGCAAGAAATAGAATCTGTGGTTGTCTTGAAAGATGCCGTAGCTTTGGCACTGTATGGAATACGAGGAGCTAATGGGGTCGTTTATGTTACCACGAAACGTGGAAAGACTGGCAAGCCGGTAATTAATTTCAATTATGAGTTTAATATGGGGACTCCGGTCCGTTTACCGGAAATGGTAGATGGATATACTTATGCCCAAGCTTTGAATGAAGGGTTGAAAAATGATCATCTTAGCCCCCGTTATACTCAACGTGAACTAGACGCGTTTAGAGATCGTACTTACCCAGACTTTTATCCGGACGTAGATTGGTGGGGAGAGGCTTTGCGGAATCATAGCCTTGGTCAGAATGCAAACTTTTCCATTCAGGGAGGGGGTGATAAGGTACAATATTATGCACAGTTGAATTATCTGAATGATCAGGGAATTCTGAAGCCGACCAATGACAATGAAGATTATTCCACCCAGCTTAAATTCTCAAAGTTGAATATACGGACTAATCTTGATATACAGGCTACCAAAACCACGAAAGTGCAATTGAGTATGCTAGGTAATTTCTCAGAACACAATCGTCCGGGTGCACAGCTAGATGATATCTTCACAGCTTTGTACCAGGTTCCTTCAGGAGTGTTTCCTGTTAAAACAAAGAATGAGGTATGGGGAGGTTCTACTATTTATTCCAATAATCCTATTGCTCTCATTTCAGGTAAGGGATATGCGCGTTCACAAAATCGTGCTTTGTATGCCGATATGAATATTCAACAGGATTTGAGTACTCTTACTCCCGGTCTATCTGCTTCAGTCCGAGTGGGGCTTGACAGCGATGCTAGTTACTGGGATTCCAATACTCGTAACTTTGCTTATGAGTCTTCAGTGAAAGGATGGGATGGAGAAGAAGACCAATATAAAAACTTGCGTAATGAATCTGCTTTGAGTTTTAGCAGCAGTACAGGAGAAATTGTCCGCCGCTTTAACTTTAATGCCCAATTAAATTATGATAGAAATTGGGGATTACATCGGCTGAATACAGTTTTACTTTATGCTATGGACCGGATGGATCGTGATGGACAGAATGCTTCCCGGGCATATATGGATATGGTTGGACAAGCGCATTATAGCTATAAAAACCGTTATTTACTTGATTTTGCTTTATCGGGTTCGGCATCCAGTGTTTTGGAACCGAATCATCGTTGGGGAATATTTCCGTCAATAGGTGCTGGTTGGATTCTTTCAGAAGAAAGCTGGATGAAAGGAAAATCGGTTGATTTCTTAAAATTGAGAGCATCTTATGGTATAGTTGGAAGGGCGGATTTTGGGGTAAATCTGTATAAGTATTATATGGGAAGTGGTAATAGTTATTATTTCAAGGATACTCCGGCCAGCCAAAGTGGTATGACTGAAAAGCAAATTGCTGTAGACGGGCTTACTTATGAAAAGTCGCATAAGTTGAATGTTGGTATGGATTTCATGGTATGGAAGAAGTTGTCATTAACTATTGATGGATATTATGATCATCGGACTGATATTCTGGTAGATGGTGGTAATGCGATTTCTTCTGTGTTCGGAATGACCGTTCCCAAGCGTAATGATGGTGTTGTCAATAACTATGGAGTGGAATTAATGGCAGGTTGGAATGACCGGATAGGTGAGTTCAGTTATCAGATAAACGGGCAATTCTCCTTCAATCGGAGTAAAATTATCAATATGAATGAAGAATATCGTCCGTATGATTATTTGGAGCGTACAGGGTGTCGTGTCGGTCAAATATTTGGTTATGAAGTAGAGGGAATCTATAAGAATCAGGAAGAAATAAACCAACGTGAGGTAAAACAATATTTGTCGGAGGTACGTCCCGGTGATCTAAAACTCAAAGATCAGAATGGTGATAAACGTATCGATCAATATGATCAAGTTGCCATGGGATATAACGCTACCTGTCCGGAGATTTATTATGGTTTCAATTTAGGTGCTGAATACAAGGGCTTGGGAGTTTTGGCGCAATTTCAGGGAGTGGCCAATTATAGCGAGGTGCTGGATACACGAAGTGTGTACCGACCATTGATTAACAATAATACAATTTCCAGATATTATTGGGAAAATCGTTGGAGCGAGAATAATCCGAATGGGACATTACCCAGGCTAACTACATTAGGATCAGCGAATAATTATAATAATAACTCATTATGGGTGACAGATGCTTCGTTTTTGAAATTACGAACATTAGAAGTTTATTATCAATTACCTGATAAATGGCTACGTAGGCAGAATGTTGTGAAATCGGTGAAACTTTATGTTCGCGGACACGACCTGTTATGTCTGGATGGCATTGATATTGCTGATCCGGAGGCGTTGGGAGTTACTCATCCTGCGATGAAACAATATACATTTGGTTTTAATTTACAATTCTAAATTGGAGAGACAATGATAAAAAAAATAAAGATTAAAAATATAGTACTGCTTCTATCTTTATTGATGATGACAGGATGTGATTTTATGGATTGTGATGAGTCTGATAACTTTACCAAACAAGAGGTGCTTGATAGCTATAATCGTGTGAAGCAACTGGCAACCAATGTATATGGTTTCTTAAAAGCGGACTTTTGTTCTATAGATGGGGCCATGCTGGATGCGGCTACGGATGATGCCGTCCATATTTACAAGTCTTCCAATATCCAGCGGTTTGTGGATGGTACATGGTCTGCCAATAATTTGGTGGATAATGTATGGGGACATTATTACGAAGGAATTCGGGCAGCCAACTTCTATTTGAAGGAAACTGCCGGACTGACATTTGATGAATGGAAATATTCGGATGATTATGAGGCTATAATGAAAGAGTTTACTAATTATCAATATGAAGTCCGTTTCCTTAGAGCATATTTCTATTTTGAATTAATCAAGCGTTATCGCAATATTCCTTTTGTACTAGATGTCTTGGCACAGAATGAAGCTAACGGGGTAAATCCTGAATCTTATGAGAAGATTGCTAAATTCATCGTGGATGAATGTTCGGATCTTGCACAGATTTTGCCTGTGAATTATGATAATTTCAGTACAAAAGAGAAAGGACGTGTTACGCGGGCAGCTGCTATGGCATTAAAATCGCGTGTTACGTTGTATATGGCCAGCCCTTTATTTTCAGAAGATAGTGAAGATAAATGGAAACAAGCCGCAGAAGCTGCTTATGATATTATTAAACAGAAAACAGATTTAGGCTTGGACTTGGTTCCTTATCCTCAAATATTTAATGACGTTAATAATCAGAAAGCTGAGGTGATATTGTATCGTCCGACAGGTGAGAGCGGTGACTTTGAGAAGGCTAATTTTCCTATTGGAGTGGAGGGTGGAAAGACATCTACCTGTCCGACACAAAACTTGATGGAAGCGTATGATATGAAGGATGGTACTCCTTTTGTATGGAATAATCAGTCAAATCCATACGATAATCGTGATCCTCGTATGAAATATACGATTGTTTGCAATGAAATGAAATGGCCTGTAGACCCTGTGGAAATATGGGAAGGAGGAACTAACGGATTGCCATTGCAGAATGCCACTACTACAGGATACTATTTGAAAAAGTATGTAAATAACACGATTAGTTTCGAGGCTGGCAGCACTGTTACGAAAAAACAGCATAATTGGGTATTGTTCCGTTATGGTGAGATTTTGCTTAATTATGCAGAAGCTATGATTAATGCTTTTCATGATCCCAACTATAAAGATGCTGTTTACAATATGAGTGCGCGTGAAGCGGTAAATCAGATTCGTGGTCGTACAAATATTTCGTTGCCCGGTTTTCCGTCGGATATTACAGAAAAAGATTTCGTTAAACGCCTGAAGAATGAGCGTCGTGTTGAGTTAGCTTTTGAAGGTCATCGTTTTTGGGATGTACGTCGCTGGAAGGAACTGGGACAGACGGCCAATATATATGGAGTAAAAATAACGAAGAATAATGAGGTAATCAGTTATGAGAAATTCTTACTCGAAACCCGTGCGGTAACTGATAATATGTATTTTTATCCTATACCCAATACAGAACGCTTTAAAAATCCGAATTTGGGACAGAATCCCGGATGGTAATTATAAAAATAATATTGGAGTGTCTCCCCGGCAGGAGAGAATACTCCAATATCCTGTTCTTAACTACAGCAATGTGATCTGATACTTTTTTTATGAAATATATTCTTTTCTTTCTTATATTATTTTCCTCAAAGCATATTCTTCTTGCTAATGAAATTACAATGGAGCAGGCTAGAAAAGTGGCTATGAGTTTTTTTTGTGAAACGATACGATCCCGTGGTGGAATTCCCAGACTTCAGCTCGTCTGGGATGGTGAAAGTACTACTACGAGAGGTGGATCATCTCCCGCATTTTATGTGTTTAACCGTATGGATAGTGATGGGTTTGTGATTATCTCGGGAGATGATGTTACCATGCCGATATTAGGATACTCTTGCTCGAATCATTTTGTAGTTGAAAATATGCCTCCCAACTTGCTTGATTGGATGGATGAATTACGCAATCAGATTAATGCGGTCCGGGAGGAACATGTTGTGGGCACTTCTTATATTTCGAAAGCTTGGACGCGGGCATCAGACGCTATTGGTACGCCAATAGTGAAATTAACCACAGCCTTGTGGGACCAGCAAGCGCCTTTCAACAGACTATCTCCGACAACCAGTGACGGAAAGTCAATTACCGGCTGTGTAGCTACTGCAATGGCGATTATTATGCAATATTATCAATGGCCGGATCAGGGGTAGGAACTGTACCTGCTTATACTCTACAAGCTGATAAGAATACCCAGATACCAAGCAAAACTTTTGATCGTCCTTATGTTTGGAGCAAGATGCCGGTAAAAGTTGATAAGAATTCGGATACTGATATAAAGGATGAGGTTGCAACTCTTATATATGATTGTGGCATTATTTCAAAGTCACAGTTTGGCAGGAAGTCTACGTGGGCATATTACGAGAATGCACTGGAAGGTATGATAAAGTATATGAAATATAATAAGGGGACTCATATGCAGAATCGGGCTACCCGTGTTATGAGTGAATGGCATCAGATGTTAAGGAAAGAACTTGATGCAAAAAGGCCGATTCTATATACAGCTTCTACTAAATCCGGTGGAGGGCATATGTTTGTAATAGATGGCTATACCCAGGAAAATTATTATCATGTTAATTGGGGGTGGAGTGGAAGTTCGAATGGTTATTACTTATTGACTGTTATGGATCCGTCAAATCCGGGTTCCGGCAGTTCTAGCGGTGGATACACTCAAGAGCAAGCTGCTTTTTTTAACTTGATACCAGATAAGGATGGCACCTCTGCTTTTACAGATAATTTGGTTCTTATTAGGAAGGAAGTGAATGGTGTCTATTATGAAGGACTTGTAATGGATGCTGTTAATATTCAGCCAGAACAAGAATTTAAAATAAGTATAGGAGCTGTTAACAACATCGGACGGTCAGCTTTTGACGGAAACCTGAGAATAGCTTTAGTAGGCAAGAACGGAACTATAAAAGAATATATATCCGAGGAAATCCCTGTTAAGTATCCGGCAGACTCTTACCATAGTGAAACAGACTGTTTCTGTAAAATAACCCTACCAATAAAGGCCGGAGATCGGATTAGAGTATATTACAAGGGTAAATATTCAGAGGATTGGGAATATTTGCGGGGTGGCTCACTATTGAAATCTGAAATTATTCTCAAGGAGGAAGATATGCCTTTGGAAAAAATGACCAGTTTTGCTTATGATAAGAAAAATAAGAAGATTAGTCTGAAGACTTGTCCCCAGGTAGAGTATCAGGTGCTCTCACTAACTAATAACGTGGTATTTTCAGGAATTACTAATGATGATAACCCGGAGATTCGGATTGATACAAGTGAGTTGATTGACAGAGAGTATGTCATTGTGCTCCGGAAGAAAATAGAGGATGAAGACGAGTATGAAGAAAAAAGAATACGTTTTGCAATAGGTAATCAAAATAAGAAATAGGAGAATATGAAGGAGATATTGAAATATATTGGACTGACTTTAATTTTTTTCATGGTATATTCATGTAGCGGTGGAGAGGATATTTTGCAGGAGGGACCGGAAGAAGACCCTTTTAAGGACTATTGCCTTGTAACAATAGAGCATAGCGGGAAATCATTTGGTTTTCTTGAATTTACAGGCAGTAAACTGTCTGGTAATATTCAATGGGGAGATGATAAATCTGAGATGTTTGCAGGAAAAAACACTCCGTCACATGTATATCAGACCGCGGAGGAACATATTATCGTCATAAAAGTTCAACAGGCTGATGGGATTATGTTGCCAAGTATCGAGGGGGTATCTCGGATAGATTTATCTGATTTTTAGTTAATTGAAATATTCTAAAAAAGGAGAAAATGAAAAGAATAATTTTTATATTTATAGTTTTGTTGATGGGGGTGGAAAGTGTATTTGCCCAGTCCTGCACATGGATCTACAGCACGGAAGGAAATATGTGGAAAGAATCGAAAATCAGATTACAATTAAAGCCTGATAAGGAACCCGCTTTAAAGGTGGATACAACAGAAAGCATTCAGGTATTCAAAAGATGGGGAACTTGTCTCAACGAACTGGGATGGGATGCTTTGAATTTGTTGCCCTTTGAACAACAGAAGGAAGTATTAAGTAATCTTTTTTCGAAAGAAGGCGCTTTACGTTTTTCCATGGGGCGTATACCGATGAATGCCAATGATTATGCACGGGACTGGTATAGTTGTGATGAAGTGTCCGGTGATTTTCAGTTAAAGTACTTTTCTATAGAACGTGATAAGAAGACAATTATACCTTTCTGTAAAAGAGTTCTGCACTGTAATCCTGATGTAATCTTTTGGGCATCTCCTTGGTCACCGCCGTCCTGGATGAAGGTTAACCATTATTATTCAGTACGTAGTTGGAATGGACAGAATAAAATGTCTCCTTTGTCTGATGTTGTTCTATATGAAAATACTACGGGGAAGGATGCTGCATATTATCCAAAGCAATTGGCTGTGAATGATTATTTTATTCAGGATTCTCGTTATTTGAAAACCTATGCCAATTATTTCTGTAGGTTTGTTTCTGCCTATCGGGAAGAGAATATTTCCATATCAAGAGTGATGTTTCAGAATGAACCATGGGCATATACCATTTATCCGGGTTGTGCATGGACGCCTGAGGGGATTATAAGATTTAATGTCGAATATTTGGCGCCGGAGTTAAAGAAACAACACCCGGAGGTTTCACTTTTTCTTGGAACACTCAATACCAATCGTTTTGATGTTGTAGATAAGATTCTGTCAGATTCTCGTATGAAAGATGCAGTGGAAGGATTAGGATTTCAATGGTGGGGAGGACAGATTTTGCCTGCTATCCGCAAGAAATATCCGTATTATAAGTATATGCAGACAGAGAGTGAATGTGGTTCAGGAACGTTTGATTGGAAAGCGGCAGAACATACATTTAGGTTGATCAATCATTATATAGGTAATGGTTGTGAGGAGTATACTTTTTGGAATGCGATTTTATCTGACGAAGGAAAAAGTAGCTGGGGATGGAAACAAAATGCTTTGATTCGTGTAGATTCTAAAACCGGGACTATTACGTATACACCAGAATATTATGCGGTGAAGCATTTTTGTAATCAGGTTGTTTCAGGTACAAGGGTTTTACAATATAAAGAGAAGGGGGAGGATAATTTGTCTGTTATTGCTTTCTTGACTCCAGAAGGTAAATATTTGATAGTAGCAGGTAATTATGGTGATGTTGCGCAGCAAATGACGGTACAATTAGGGGAGAAGTATTTAAATGTAACTTTACAGGCGCACTCTTTTAATACATTTATTGTAAAATAATTGTTTATATTGCATTATTATAAAAGCAAGATTAGATGTCCTCTGCCGAATCAAGTGATAATTCGTAGCTTCGGTAAAGTTCTCCTGTAACTTTAGCCTCTGAGAGTTTAACGGTATTTGTCTAAATGTTATAATTGGACACTATAAATCTAATATTTTGCTGATATATTATTGATATAGAGACCGATATATTTCTATTTACATCGAACTCATGTTAATTTAAGTGTTCCTCAACTTTATGAAATGAATAAAGTGACGGAAAAAGAAAATGTTGCTTCTTAATACCCCGATAAGGTTTTTAAATTATAGAATGTTCTTCGCAGAGTACGCCTGAAGTAAAGTGAGTAATGTAAAGTAGCCTTTGTTTTAAATTAAAATAGAAATGAAACCAATTTTATACAAACTTATTTGTAGTCTTCCTGTAACTCTTTTTGCCGGAACAGGTACACAGGTCTTTGGACAGGAACAACGCCCGAACTTGGTCTATATTTTTCCTGATCAATATAGGTTGAATGCATTGAGTATATGGAATGATGTGGCATATCGTAATGTTCTGAATACGGTAGGTGATCCGGTTCATACCCCTAATTTGGATAGACTGGCAAAACAGAGTGTGATTTTTAATCGGGCGTGCAGTACTTGTCCGTTAAGTAGTCCTCATCGTGCTATGTTGATGACAGGTGCATTCCCTGAGAAGAATGGAGTACCGGGCAATTGCCATGTGAACAATCAAAACGGTATTCCCGACAGCTTGGTTTGTTTCACTGATGTACTTGCGGGAGCTAGTTATGAAACGGCTTATGTGGGAAAAACGCATTGGCATCGTACGGAAGCCCTGTTTGACAAGGAGAATAATTATGTAGGTACAACTGAAGCACCTGGCGGACATTGTGTGTATCCATACGATACCTATATTCCTGAAGGAAGAGGGCGCAAGAGTAATAAGTACTGGTTTCAGCAATTGAAAGACAATCATTTTAATGCTACTGCCTATTCCAATCGTCCTGAATTGGTGGGTGGAAAGAAAGATGGTGAGCCGTTCCGTTATCGTCGGCTTACCTTGGAGGTTGAAGCGGATGTAGTGATAGGTTATCTGCGAAATAAGCAAGGACAACGAGACGCTTCCAAGCCTTTCAGTTTATTCTGGAGTTTGAATCCACCTCATACCCCTTATCATAGACTTACGGATTGTAAGGAAGAGGTGTTTAATCAATATTATAAAGATTTGAAACCGGAAGAAGTATTGCTACGTCCTAATGTGAAATTTGGTGAGGGTACACATGTGAAAAACTTGGAACAACTGACACTTCAGGCAAAAATTTATTTCTCTTTGGTGAAGAGTGTGGACGATGAGATAGGTCGGGTGTTGAAAGTTTTGGATGAAGAAGGATTGACTGATAATACCATCTTGATATTCACTGCCGATCATGGGGAAATGATGGGTAGCCACGGTCGTATGGCAAAGAGTGTGATTTATGATGAGTCTTTTTCTATTCCGTTCTTTATACGTTATCCCGGTCAACTGAAACCAGGAGTGAACGATCTGATGTTGGGCGCTACAGATATTATGCCTACTTTGCTGGGTATGATGAACCTTGGAGACCAACTTCCTGAAACGGTGAAGGGAAAGGATTATTCACAAGGTATTCTTACGGGTAAATATAGGAAGGTAAAGAAACCTGTTTCTCAGTTTTTCTATCAGCAGAAAGAGAAAGGTGTACGCACTGACCGCTACTCGTATTTGGTGACAGGGGATGGAAATTATCAACTTTTTGATAATCTGAAGGATCCTTATCAGATACATTCTCTGAAAATAGAGGAAATTCCGTCAATTCAGACAAAGTTACTGAAAAAGGAACTTGGAAACTGGTTGAAGGTGTCGGAGGATGGCTGGGCCAAGGAACACAAATTTCCAGATAGGATAACTTATTAATAAAATACCATATATGGAGAAAAATACAGTTATCAACACATTTTGTCTTTAATCCATATACTTTTGTTACAATCCTCCACAAAGTTGGTGTATTGTCTCGACAGTACCTTCTGTGAATTACATATTTCTTTATCGTTTGCCATTAGTGGTGGATGATATACATTGCTTAAATATATGTTACAGCGCTGTGGACCGATTCTCACAGGGTTGTTTCTTTATTGCTTCCAATACGACGGTTATACAATTGCATCTATTAGGAATAAATCCGCTCCTGAATGCACTTGTTATTGTAATAAAGTAATACTTTGCAGAAGTATGCTGTAAATCCCTTTTTTATATCTAATACAGACGTTTTATTTAGGGAAATTTATAAATAATAATTAATCTATTAGGGTATGAGCACTCTGGTATATGTCCGGCGATTATCTGGATAACACGACGCAAACAGGCCGTTAATGGGCTTTGGCACTGTTCCCACCATATGTGATGCAGTGTTTGATAGCAGATATTAGCCGATATGACGGGGTTAGCTGGGCATAAAGGTAAAAAACGAAGTGACATACATAACTCCTGGAAGGAGATAAAAGTGTTATAAAAAAGTTTGCAAATCGTGTACATTTTATAATAGAAGTACATTTTTTGTAGTATATTTTATAACATCTACACTGTCCCTACTGGCTATGTATTTACTATCGTATACTCTCCGTCTCCGACTTACCCGATGAAGAAAGAAAAAAGAAGCCGGGGCATCCCTCAGCTTCTCTTCTTATAAAGATTTTCTGTTACCCAAAACTCATGTTACCATTGATTGTCATATAACAGATTATAAACTTTCTTATTTCAGATTATACCTTCTGATTAATTTGTAAACCGTTGATTTGTAAAACCTGTATCCTTTAGACGTTACAAATCCTTCTTTATTAAGAATATCCGCTATCTCCTGCAGGGTATGTTCCTCTTTTACTAATGTACGCAACATGGCGACAGCTCTCCTGTTATTGGGATTGTTATCCGCTTTCTCCCTGCAGGTTCTGATACTGTTCTGAATTGCCTGTTCATGTTTGTCCATTAAGTGTTCCGGATTACCCAGCCTGAATCCCCTCGTTTTCTTTGCCTGCAGGGCGGATTTTGTTCTTGCCGCTATCAGTTCCGCTTCGTATTGTGAGATTGCCGACAGGATATGCAATACCATTTTATTGGCTTGTGGGAAATCACAAAACACGATCTCCACATCATTCTCCAGAAGGTTTGACAGGAAGGAAACATTTCTTGCCAACCGGTCCAGTTTGGCAACGATCAGTGTCGCTTCTGTTTTTCTGCAAAGGCTTAATGCCTCTTTAAGTTTGGGCCTGTCCTTTTTTCGGCCCGATTCAATTTCAACAAATTCAGCAACCGGAGTTTTGTCACGAAGATATTTCTGTATAATTTCCCTTTGTGCTTCAAGTCCCAGTCCTGAATATCCTTGTTTCTGTGTGCTTACCCGAAGATAAGCTATATATTGATTGTTCATTGAATTTAAATTTTAATAGTTTTAACAGTAGTTCCGCTGACTAGATGGTCGTCTAATCTATGGAACCATTCACATTATTACATAAAAAAGGGCTTTCCATGAGATTTCAAGTTCCTATAAACTCTACTTTTTCACAGAAAGCCATCTTTTCAAATTCTGAATATCTCAAAGATTCCCTATTACCTTATAATATCGTATGTATCAGAAATCCTTTTTTCATAATCATCCGTTTTTTCTATATTCTCGTCTATCACAGAAACAAGCATGTCCAGATAAACGTCTTCTATTATTTTTTCTTCTCCTTCAGAATCGGGGATAAGATGTACTTCAAAGAGATCTTTTCCTTCATCGAGAACAATCTGTACCATTCCCGTATGCTTGAATCCCTGCACATGAAATTCCAGTCCGCCTTTAACTGGTTTTATCGTATCCATATCTACTCCCCATGACATGACTATAATGGGCTGTGTCTTTAAGATTGACCATATATATCCGGCCAGTTTCAGATCATAATTTTTGTTCTCCATATTCATTCGATTGTATTTAAGTTGTAATATTCAGTATATATTCTCCTGTAATCCTCCATATCTAGTTCCGGGAAAACGGAGTGATACATATAATAGAGATCTTCCGTACTCCATAATTCCCCCTGGTCGAACAGGGCAAATATTTCATCCATCGCTTCATCGAATTCATCATAGATACCTCTTCGTCTTCCCGGTATTTCTGCTTGGTGTGGATAAGTGTCAGTACAATTCTCAATGATATGCTCTACCAGTGACAGACAGTTCATGAGGTCTTTCTTTATCGTAAACTCATGGTCCGTATGTGGTTCGTAATATCCACAGCTGAGATTGATGCAACTGACCTGAAGCCCCCGTTCCTTTAGTTCCTGCACATCCGTCATCATTCCATGTGTTTCCTTGTAACCGAACTTTTTATATCCGGCAGCTTTTAGGAACCCGGGAGAACATAGTGATGTCCAACCTATTTCATTAATAATATCCTGATATCCCCGTCTGTCAGGCTGTATAACAAAGCGGCAGTCATTGAAAAAATCCATCACCGCTTTTCCTGAACCGACACATCCCACCTCTTCACTGACAAAGAATGCCAGTTTTAAGGTATCATACTTTTTCAGACATTTGAGTGCTATCCATATTCCGTTCTTGTCATCGGCTCCGAGTCCTTCCTGTCTTTTATTCCGGGAACTGTAACCGAATATGATTTCTCCCGTTTCAATAGGCAGGAAATCCTTTGAATGTAACCTCTGTACCTGGTCAAGATGCGCTACGATACAGGGATATGATTCTGCTTCCCCCTTTGTTATATATAAGTTCCCGGCTGCGTCCGTTTCTATTTTAATACCGGGAATTCTCTTGGTATAATTCCATATAAACTTGATCATCGCCCGTTCTTTTCCGCTCGGGCTATAAACCTTGTATAATTTCTTAAGCAATTCCATAATTCTTATTTTTTGTGGGTTAAACATTTATTTCATTCATCTCGTATGCATAAGGCAGTCCTGTTTCTTCATCTATCCCGTCATAAAGTTTGCCGTTCAATTTATGAAGTTCTTCCGCTTCCAGCAGTCTTTGTGCTGACTCTACGGATATTGTCTTTCTTTCATATTCACAAAGAATATTGTTCCATACCCGGTATATGATTATGTCTTCTGTATGCTCATAGTATTCCTCATCATAGTCGGAATAATGCCAGTTTTCCTTTTTGTACTCCTGTTCCGCTTTCTTCCGGCATTCTTCACAGCAATAGTCCTTCTCTGTTATGTCTGAATAGTATTTATCCTCTTTCAGGAAATCCTCTTCACATTCGGAGCATGATAGTACGTCGGAGTCATGGTGGTATTCTTCCAGTTGCTCTATCCATGTAAATTCTCCCAGATTCTCTACATCACAATAATATTCCTGCCCATGATAATATACGGTGGTGGTTTCACGACAATGGTATTCATGGAAATCATCATATTCCTCCTCACCATTCAAAGAACCGTCAGTAATATCAAGTGCGATGTCGCCACTTCCATAATTGTCCGCCGTTCCTTTAGATTCATTGTACCACTTGAATGAATCCTGGTAGCTTAGCGTGTCATCCCAGTCCAGGTCACATTCTATTCTGAATTTCCTGTCTGACAATGAATTCTCCTCCAGGTCAACAAAAGCCCTTGAATCACCACATCCGGCACCGACTTTCTTGTAACCGTCAATGTGTCCCCCCTTTATCAGAGCATCTATTAAAGCACGTTTGAGGGAATTGTTCTCATCGGTAGCGTATTGTCTTTCCGCCAGTCTCCATATTTTTCCATTCTGGTCTGTAACCCTGTTGTAGATGACACACCTTGCTGTCACCTTTCCTTCTTCATTGATCAGGTATGCCGCGCTTGCATCGACTGAATTCGTATAGAAATAATGCAGTTTCCTGTCTACCATGCAGGAATGAAAATCTCCTTTACAGCAGTCTGATGAATAGATTCTCTCAAAGTCTTTGTCAACATGTAGTTTATTCTTCGGTAACCTGCCGTGAGTATACCCTTGCCAGTCCGCCGAGAATTCCTCGCACAGATAAGTCACTACCTGTTCAGGGAGGGTTCTGCCGAATTCTGTTTCCAGTATAAGGGAACGGTAGAGTTTCCCCGCTTTCATTTTAAACACCTTTCCTCCGTTTTCATGGTTAATGTAGCGGATTGATCTGGTATCCCCGTCTTTACACAGCCCTTTCAGTTCGTCCGTTTCAAAGTTCCTGGAGTAAAAGAAGTCTCCGTCCAGCTCCAAGACATAACGTAATGACATATCTGAGTGCCCGCTTATAATTATTGTCCGGGTAATGGTCTTCTTCAGTTCCGCCATTGAAGAAATATGAAGCAGCGTATAGTTGTTTGTCTCTATTGCTTCATGTAGTAATTTCTTGTTCCTGATATATGCCAGCAGTATCTTGTTTTTTCTGCTGCATACCCCGTTTCCATGCTTGATAATTCCAAACATGTCCTTGAATTCTTCATAATTTTTAAATTTGTAGTATAACATAATCTTTCTTGTTTTAAAATGTTGGTAAATAAAAAAGGAGGACACCACGTTGATTGTGATATCCTCCTCAGATATAATTCCGGTATGTTTCAACCGTCTCTCAAATGAATGGAATATGTAGTTCTTCCAGCACTTCCATTAACTTTTTTGCACCTTTTTTTGATGCTTCATTTCTTAGGTCCGTCCTTCTTTGAGGATCTGCATACACTTTCAATATCTCTACAATAGTCCTGAATAATGTCTGTTGTAGGGTTTGGTGAAATGTTGTCGTTGCAAGTGCGAATCGTTTTTCATTCCACCCGTAATCATTCAAGGCTCTTTCCAGCTCCTGTGCCGCCTTGAACTCTCTGCTGTTTTCAATTTCAAATCTTTCCATTTTTCTTTCTGATTCGTTTTTAGTTAAAATATAGTTGCATTGACCGGCCATTTTTCTGCGTCAGTATCAATGAGCTGGCGTACATATTTATCTGACGGATATATCTTTTCGGCTTTTAAAGTGGCTGCAATATAATTTGTTGCTTGTACTGTCAGCGAGGGCATCATTTCTATGAAGTCCTTGTACGTTTCCCCCTCTTCGGTAATTAAGGTATATTTGATTATATCGAAGGTGTAATGTGCCATACTTTATTCCTTTCCATTTTATTCAGAACCATTCCCGTTTTACTCACCGGTGTGCTCTGTCCGTTCATTTTCTTTTCTTAGCAACTGAAGTTCCACCTTCTCCGCATCAAATTCATAATTCATGCACTTTTTAAAGTTTCCCATTAAAAGAAGCAGGGGAAATAACATCCCGTGCCTGCAATTCCTTCCGTGCTCGTCTAGTGCTGATTTACAGGTGTCACAATGGTATATGTCCTGTATACATGTTACGCTCATATATTTTCTCCTTTCTGATTTTAATTCAACAAAAGAAGGGAGAAAGACCTTGTTTGTTATTTTTAGATCTTTCTCCCTTCATAGGATTTTTAGATGTTCCGGTTTATCTCAGAAACCATCCGTAATTTTCAGTGTCTTCTCCTTTCAAGGCTTTCTGAATGCCCACTGCAAAGTCTGTGGCGTTTTGATTCCTTTCGAGGAATTTGTCAATATAGGACTGTTTGGCCGCCTCGTTAAGAAGCTGCATCAGGTCCCAGCATGAAATTTTTGCTCTTCCGCGTAAGCCGAAGTTAGGGTTGTCAATATAGCCTTTGGTGGCTGCATTGATGTTTGAATCACCTAAGATAACTTTCGGTAATTCTTTCATTTGTGATGCCGGTAATACCTGGTAAAGTCGTAAACGTCCGATTATTTGGCAGAACTGTTCCTGGGATATCATTGTTCTTCCCAGATTCTCAAGAAGCCTCAGATTTTGTTCGGGGTTGAATTCCCGGAACAGTTTTAGTGCGGCTATATAGATATCCGTATCGCCCATCACTTCCAGATGTCCTGTCAAGCCGTCACATGTCAACATAAGATTACTGCATACCCTGACTCTCCATCCGATAAAGATTTTAAATTTTTCAGGGGATTTTTTCCCGTACAGGTTCTCTTCGTTCAGGCTTCTTACGCCGCCGATACAAAGATGCACTTCCTCACCGTTCATTTCCCGACATATGGTTCGGATATGAAAACAGAATGCCATTCTCTGATAATAGATGGTTTCGTCTTCAGGTTTGAGTTCTTCCTTCCTCTTTGTCAGTGCGGAAGGATGTCTACCTAAAATCTTATGTGAGACTCTGATTTCCGTATTACCGAAAGTTTCTCCTGCAAAAAACATGCTTGCCGCCTCCTCAATACGGTGTATAAAAGTCTGGTGGCTGATTGTAAGCTGATTGTCTCCAAAGCTGGGTACAATACAGTTCGTTTCCAGTTCTTCAAGTGTAATGCCTGAAGTGTTTGATTCAATAAAATTGGGATGTTCCTTCTCCTGTTCCTTTTCTGATACGATTACTGCATCTTCGATAAAGGTTGGGTTGATCATACCCATTCTTGTCATCCTTGTGGATGGTAATAATAAATTGGTTGTTTCCATATTTTTATAGTTTTTAATTAGTTAATAAAATCCGATAAAAGAAAAAGCCAAGAGGGTTATTTCTTTGCTTTTACAAATATTCCTCTTAGCTTCTTTATTCCCTTGAGTATGGATGTGGTTACCTCAAGGATTGTTATAATTACGTCCTGTGCCTTATCATAATCCATTCACTAGACGTTCTATGGGTTTTCAGTTGCTACATTGCCTGTATCAACTTTACTTGCGACAGGTTTACGTTTACTCCTGCCACTATACTTCTCTACAAGTTCCACAATAGTTGAACCTGCCACGATGATCTCAGCAATGTATGCCGCGATTCTGATTCCTTTCATTAAATGTTTCATTTTTCTCTTGTTTTTTGTTGTTGGTTAATTATATGTTCTTGTTCTCTTGTCTTTTGTTCTTATTTCTTATTCTTGTCATATATAAGGGTTTAAGGTGAAGAGGGAAGGAGAAGAAGGGAAATGAGAAGAGTGATAAGGAAAATGAGAAGAAAAAAATAAAGAGCCGTTATCAAGACTCTTCGTCCTGACTTGGCTCTTTGATAGGCTGTCATACTTTCATTACCCAGACTGTAGCTGTGATAATTACTGGTATCGCTGCTATCCTTCGAATTGAATCGCCCAATGATCTTCTAAGTATTGGGATCAACCCGGAAATTGTTTAATCTTGTTTGAAGCTGTGTGCACCATATAGGGTTGGTGCAATCTCTGTACTTCTATTTATTCTCATCTATAAGAGTTTGAGGGGGTGAGAGAGGGAGAAATCATACCCTATCATGTCAGGATGGATGACAGGGTAAGATCTTATGAATTATGTAGTGCGCTTAAACTATTATTGTACCTTTGTATGACTTCATTTCGAATAAGTGCTGAATTTCTCTTTTACTCATAGTTTCAGGCAGATAATATTCGGAATTCAACCCGAGAGTTATCACATTATCTTGAAAGAACTGTATCAGTAATACATCATTTGCTGCCTTACCTATTTCCCAAACAATGCTACATATAGCCTTTACTTTATGCTTCAATTCTTCATCTCCTTTGTATTTATTTATGTCCACTTCATTAATACGATTAGTATCTTTAAGGATGGCTATGGCCTGTTGGGTTGTTGGAAGTTCCAGAAATCCTTTGTCTAGATCTTTATCCAGGACCTCATGTACTTTAGTCGCTTCGTATTTTTTTGCAAGTCCCAATAGTAGATCACCGGCGAAGATATAGTTGAATACATTGGCTTCCGGCTTTGTTGTCACTTGCTCTTTATGGGCGACAAACATGCTACCCTGGGCTTTTTCTATAATTGCCTCACTTAATTTATGTGCTTTGTCATGGGAGGAAACATGCAGATAAACCGCATCTATCATTTTAGTGTTTTCATGGGCAGTGGCGATGATGACAACTTCTTTGGGAATTCCCATTTTACACATCAGGGTTATAAAAGTATGGCGGGCAAGGTGAGTGTGTATGAGTTGGTGTAATTCCTTCTTTATAACTTTTTTCTTCGTTCCGCGTTGTTCCGTATAGGTAATTTCTTCATTGAAATGGGCACTTTTACATATAGCCTTTATACGTTCATCTATCTTTCTCACATAATCACGGCTCTCTGGTTCACCTTCAACAGAATCGGTGGAAATTTTAAGGTATTTGAATCCGCCACTGTATTTGTTTAGGATTTCTTTGGCGATGGGGAACAGATAAATGATAGCCTGCTCACCGGTCTTCTGCACTGTTATTTCAACAGTGTTCTCGGTAATGATTTTATAATTCCCTGCGAAAAGTTTAGGCATGTCGGAGATTCTTTGACCAAGCAGGCATTGGGCTACAAATACATCTCGTACCTCCTCGTCACGCCCGGAAAGTTTCAGGTTATATAGTTCATAAATCTGCTTCTCCGTTAGTGGAATTTGTTTGGATTTCTTTTCCTCCTTACTGCGGCGATCTTTAACCTTTTCTACTTTATCACAACCGGAGGTATGAAAGTCAAATTTGATATCCTTCTCCTTATCGGCTTTTCTGAGTACAGTTTTGATTCCTCCTAAACAATTATTGATTGTTGCCACAACTTTCCCTTTAGCGATAAGATATTTCTTGTATTTTTCCAGGTTTTCATAGGTGATGCTGCTCCAAGTATCAGGAATTTTTTCATCATCCAGAAATCGTTTGAATACACTGATATTGCCACGATAGATATTTCTGGTACTGTCTTTATCCACTGTGGAGAGTAGCAGAGTCATTTGAGTGGTAGCTGGTACGCTGTCTTTTGTATTCTTCTTTGCTGCCATATTGGGATTGATGTATTGTTTTAGCACTTCATACAAATTGAATATGGATTCTATATGTTCGCAAAGATAAATCTTACTTTGCTCAAAAGAAAGGAGAATCTGTTTTAATTTATCATTTACAATCGTGTTGTTATAATTATCCAGCTTGGTCTGTTTAGCACTAATAACGGCTAGCTGTCTTTTCTTGTTCCACTGACTGGGGTAGACCTTAACCCCAGTATTAATTCGATACTGTTTTCGTTTATAGTAGACTACAGCATAGATTGTAGTTGCTTTCTTGGTGTTCGAATTGAGCAAGTTAAAATTCAACCTGAAATCAAAAAATATTTGCTTCTGATTCACCATAATGATTAGTTTTTATGATTAATTATTATGGTTAGTTTTTAGGGTTAAAACTGTCCTTTTCTCAAATAGCATACTGATATCCAGTGCCCTTTATAAAACTTCTGACTAATTTTGTCTAAATGAGATAAAACTAATACCTTTGTACCATATTTACTAATACAAAGAGTATGACTTATCATCATTTATCTGTCCTGGTCCATCGTCAGGCCGAAAAATATGGCGACAAGGTAGCCTTAAAATACCGTGACTATGAGACAGCTCAATGGATTCCTATTTCATGGAAGCAGTTCTCCGGAACAGTACGGCAAGCAGCTAATGCTTTCGTGGCATTGGGAGTGGAAGAACAAGAGAATATCGGTATATTTTCACAGAATAAACCCGAATGGTTCTATGTAGACTTTGGTGCATTTGCCAACCGGGCGGTTACCATTCCGTTTTATGCAACGAGTTCACCTGCGCAGGCGCAATATATCATTAATGATGCGCAGATTCGTTTTCTTTTTGTCGGTGAGCAATACCAGTATGATGCCGCTTTCAGCATCTTTGGTTTCTGTTCTTCTTTGCAACAACTGATAATCTTTGACCGTTCGGTGGTAAAAGACCCTCGTGACGTATCATCTATCTATTTTGATGAATTTATGGCGACGGGAGAGGGATTGCCTCATAATGATACGGTAGAAGAGCGTACCGAACGGGCTTCTTATGATGACTTGGCAAACATTCTCTATACATCCGGCACAACGGGTGAACCGAAGGGCGTCATGCTTCATCATTCCTGTTATCTGGAACAGTTTCATACACATGATGACCGTTTGACGACGATGTCGGATAAGGATGTATCGATGAACTTCCTTCCATTAACACACGTGTTTGAGAAAGCATGGTGTTATCTCTGTATTCATAAAGGAGTGCAGATTTGTATCAATCTCCGTCCGGCAGATATACAAACAACCATTAAGGAAATTCGCCCGACACTGATGTGCAGTGTTCCCCGTTTTTGGGAGAAGGTGTATGCAGGGGTACAGGAAAAAATAAACGAAACAACCGGGTTGAAGAAGGCACTGATGCTGGATGCTATCCGGGTAGGTAGAATCCATAATCTGGATTATCTGCGTCTGGGAAAGACTCCTCCGGTGATGAATCAACTGAAATATAAGTTTTACGAGAAGACTATCTATTCTTTGCTGAAAAAAACAATCGGTATTGAGAATGGTAACTTTTTCCCGACTGCCGGTGCTGCCGTTCCCGATGAGATTAATGAATTCGTTCATTCGGTAGGAATCAATATGGTGGTAGGATATGGACTGACGGAATCTACGGCTACTGTATCTTGTACACTGCCGGTTGGCTATGATATCGGTTCGGTAGGTGTTGTACTGCCGGGGATTGAAGTGAAAATCGGTGAAGACAATGAAATCCTGCTTCGGGGTAAGACGATCACAAAAGGCTATTACAAAAAAGCGGAAGCCACAGCTGCCGCTATTGAGCCGGATGGCTGGTTCCATACAGGTGATGCCGGTTACTTTAAAAATGGACAGCTTTTCCTGACGGAACGTATTAAAGATTTATTCAAAACATCAAACGGCAAATACGTCGCTCCGCAAGCTTTGGAAACGAAGTTGGTCATTGACCGTTATATCGACCAGATTGCCATTATCGCCGATCAACGTAAGTTTGTCTCGGCTCTGATTGTTCCTGTATATGGATTTGTGAAAGAGTATGCCAAAGAAAAGGGTATTGAATATAAGGATATGACGGAACTGTTGCAGCATCCGAAGATTGTAGGATTGTTCCGTGCGCGGATCGATACACTTCAGCAACAATTTGCGCACTATGAACAAATCAAACGTTTCACTTTACTGCCTGAGCCATTCAGCATGGAACGTGGAGAATTGACTAATACACTGAAACTGAAACGGGCGGTGGTTGCCAAGAATTATAGTGAGCAGATAGAGAAGATGTACGAAGAAAGTGAGAAATTGGCGATAAGCGGTTTATCGTTAAAAATGAAACGATAAACCGTAAATGATAAATCGGAAACAATAAAGAGTGTATTGGAGCTCTCTTTAAAAGTATTACCCCTGTTACAGTTCAATTTGTAACAGGGGTAAACTTTGTGTTTAGGGGGGCTTTTGACACCTGCTAATTATTTATGGCCGGCTCGTTTCTTTTTAGTATCCGAAAATCTGTTCTTGGGTCAATTCTTCAATAGGACCTACAGCTTTCAATTTATCCAGCTCCAAATCTTTCTTATCTCCCAGGATGCAATAAACATACGTACGTCCTTTTACCCATTGCTTTTGGAAATCGACAATATCTTTTAGCGACATGTTCTGTATGTCGTTGTAGAGCTTGATGCGCGGGTCTACGTTTTGCCCTAAATCTTGTGCATTGATATAACTCCAGATAATGTCACCTTTGATGATACGTTCGGTGCGCAGACGGTTGGTTAATCCATCTTTAGCCAGTTTGAAAGCAGCTTCGGATTCCGGCATATTATTGATGATGTCATTAAATGTAGTGACGGCATCAATCATTTTGTCGTTTTGCGTGGCAATCTGTGTACGTAGTACATAGGGATACTTCAAGTAGCTCGGCGGCATTATGCTAGCCCAGGCGGAATAAGCCAATCCACGTGTTTCACGCATTTCCTGGAAGACGATAGAGTTCATGCCCCCTCCGAAGTATTCATCATATAATGCGCGGATAGGTTCAATGGCAGGATCATACTTCTTATCGAGATTGGATATCTGTGCCATGTATATTTGCTTGGCGTCATAAGGAGCTACTAGAACTTTAGTAACGGGAGTTTCGAGATAAGCATACTCGTTTCCGGCAGGAATATCCTTCAGGACTGCCGGAACCTGATGATATTGGTTGATGGTAGCCAGTAAATCTTTGCTGCTGCTTGGGCCGTAGTATAAAATACGGTGCTTGTAGCTGTTCTGATTGTGAATCCGGTCTACCAGTTCCTGTGGATTCATATTTGTCAGTTCCGCCTCCGTCAGTAGATTGGTGGCAGGGGATTTGGGACCGTACATGGCAAAGCTCATCAAACGGGAGAAGTTCTGTCCCTGATTCAGTTTGGCGTCCGAACGGGCTTTCAGTATATCGCTGGTCATATTAGTATAGGCTTCCTTATTAACCTGCGCATCTGCCAGTAGCTTTTCGAATAATTGTACGGCAGCAGGCATATTCTCATTCAGTCCGGAAAGTACGACATACGTGCGTTCGTTACCCGGAGAAACATAGAAAGTACAAGCCAGGCGATAGAATTCACTTTTCAGTTCTTCCGGTGTCATGTCCGAAGTACCGAGATATTCGAGATAATCGAATGCTGTTCCCAAAGCTTTGTCATGGTTGTTTCCCATATCAAAGACATAAATCAATTGGAACAGGTCATTGGCTACATTCTGTTTGTAAAGAACCGGAATATCCGATTTTGCCTTTAATTGGCTCATATCCTTTTGATAATCGAGAAACACTGGTTCAATCGGTTTGACTGCGCTTTCCTGTACCTCCACAAGGAACGGGCTGGCTACATCACGATTGGTTATGATAGGAGTAATCTCCGGTTTCGTCATCTTCTTTTCGTTCGGGTCTTTTCCTTGCTTTTTGTAGATAACGGCATAATTATCTTCTTTCAGGTATTTGTTGGCGAACGCTACGATGTCTTCTTTGGTCAGTTTGGCCATACGGTCGATGGCAGTAACTTCATTTTTCCAGTCTGTGCCGTTAATAAATGAGTTGACAAACATATCGGCACGTCCTTCGTTGCTTTCCATGTTTTGCAGTTCACCGAGCTTGAAATTGTTGATGTTCGCTTCCAGCATTTTCTCGTCGAACTCTCCGGCACGGAGCTTCTTGATTTCGCTGAGTAGCAAGTCTTTTACCTCTTCCAGTGTTTGTCCTTGTTTAGGAAGTCCTCCTAGCAGCAATGCAGAGTAATCTGCCAGTCCCATCGGGTAACCGTAACTATTCAAGACCTTCTGTTGCTGGTTCAGGTCAAGGTCGATAAGTCCTGCCTTTCCATTGTATAATACTTGCGAAACGACTTGCAGGATTTCAAAATCCTTGTCGGATACACCGGGGAATCTCCAAGCCAATGCGACGCTTTCGGCATCCGGACCTAACACCTCTTTTACAACAGGTTGCGTGATTGGCGCCTCTTTCGGAAGGTCCAGTTTCGGGAGTTCCGGATTGGGTTTCAATCCACCAAAATATTTATCGATTAATGCAATTGTTGCATCCGGGTCTAAATCGCCAGACATACAGATTGCCATATTGTTGGGCACATACCATTGTTTATAGTAGTTCTTGATATTCGTGATAGAAGGATTCTTTAGGTTCTCCTGTGTACCTAACACAGTCTGCGTTCCATAAGGATGCTTGGGAAAAAGAGAAGAAAAAATAGCTTCCTGTACTTTGCTGTTGTCACGGGTGAGTGACATGTTTTTCTCTTCATATACAGCTTCCAATTCAGTATGGAAACCACGAATTACATTGTTTTCAAAACGATCTGCCTGAATCTTCGCCCAGTTTTCTATCTGGTTGGAAGGAATGTCTTCCTGATAGACCGTCTGGTCATACCAGGTATAAGCATTGCTGCCGGTAGATCCGATGGCTGCCATTAATTTGTCATATTCATTAGGGATAGCATACTTGGAAGCTTCGTAAGAAAGGCTGTCGATGGTGTGGTAGATCGCCTTACGTTCCGCTTCATTCGTAGTCTTACGATAAATTTCGAACTGTTGTTCGATTGCATCCAGCAGAGGCTTTTCGGCCGCGTAGTCTTTTGTGCCAAACTTGTCGGTGCCTTTAAACATGAGATGTTCGAAATAATGGGCAAGTCCCGTCGTTTCTGCCGGGTCATTCTTCCCGCCCACTCTTACTGCGATAAATGTTTGTATGCGCGGAGTTTCCTTGTTTACGGTGAGGTAAACCTTTAGTCCGTTGTCCAGTGTGTAAATGCGGGCTTTTAGCGGGTCATTGGGCACTGTTTCGTAGCTATACTTCTTTTGTGAGCTACAGCTGCAAATCACTAATGCCAGGAAGAGTGACAAGCAAGAAAGTTTCAATCGTTTGTTCATAATATGACAACATTTTAATAACAAAAACAAAGGTAGCAGAATTTTGCTTATCTTTGTCCCCGATATCTGAAATTTGTAAATAATAAAATTGTAAATCAAATGATTACTATTGAACAACTTAAAGACGTGAAAGAGCGCACTGATGCGCTGAGGAGGTATCTTTGACATCGACGGGAAGAAAATTCAAGTCGAAGAAGAGCAATTAAGAACACAAGCTCCGGGATTCTGGGATGACCAGAAGAGAGCCGAAGCTCAAATGAAACTGGTGAAAGACCTGCAAAAGTGGATTGAGGGTTACAACGAACTCAAAACGCTGGCAGACGAACTCGAACTGGCATTTGATTTCTATAAAGAAGAACTGGTGACTGAGGAAGATGTAGATGCTGCTTATGCAAAAGCCAGTGAGGCGGTAGAGGCACTCGAACTCAAAAATATGCTTCGTGATGAAGCCGACCAGATGGATTGTGTGCTGAAAATCAATTCAGGTGCCGGTGGTACGGAAAGTCAGGACTGGGCTTCCATGCTGATGCGTATGTATCTGCGTTATGCCGAGACGAATGGTTATAAAGCTACCATTGCCAACCTTCAGGAAGGGGATGAAGCCGGAATCAAGACCTGTACTATCAATATCGAAGGTGACTTTGCTTATGGTTATTTGAAAGGAGAGAACGGTGTGCACCGTTTGGTTCGTGTTTCTCCCTACAATGCGCAGGGTAAACGTATGACCTCTTTTGCTTCTGTGTTTGTTACTCCGTTGGTAGATGACAGTATTGAAGTTAATATTTTGCCTGCCAATATCTCTTGGGATACGTTCCGAAGCGGTGGTGCCGGTGGACAGAATGTGAATAAGGTGGAGTCCGGTGTCCGTTTGCGTTATCAGTATAAAGACCCTTATACCGGTGAGGAAGAAGAAATCCTGATCGAGAATACCGAAACCCGTGACCAACCGAAGAATCGTGAGAATGCAATGCGTCAGTTACGTTCTATCTTATATGATAAGGAATTGCAGCACCGTATGGCAGAACAGGCGAAGGTGGAAGCCGGTAAGAAGAAAATCGAATGGGGTTCTCAAATCCGAAGCTACGTATTTGATGACCGTCGTGTGAAAGACCACCGTACCAACTATCAAACCTCGGATGTGAACGGCGTGATGGATGGCAAAATAGATGGTTTTATCAAAGCTTATTTGATGGAGTTTTCTTCACAAGAATCATAAAAAATAAAATTAGCAAGAATTATTTT
>ERZ839767.402-NODE-402-length-76573-cov-19.941151_pt1 | contig 76573 bp, 62 predicted proteins | sample MGYA00519879_ERZ839767 | MGnify/ENA primary metagenome ERZ839767 (study PRJEB31850, sample SAMEA3708852) | human gut metagenome | biome: human gut; feature: human-associated habitat; material: faeces | place: China | collected 2014 ...
GCATTTCGCGCCGGGCCCTTACCTTGCTGCCGGATGAAAAGGAGCTGAACTCACATCCCCCAAACCGTTTCATTTACAACATTCCTCAAACAATTCAAGTAGAAAAATCAAAAGTGCAAAGTAGTTCAAATAAATAACAACCTCCTCATTATCTGAATTTATTCAACTTGAAAGAATATTACAATTATCAATCAACAGCCGATATCAGTATCTATTTTCACTCAGGATTTGGAATTATGATTAAAAAACATTATGTTTGTTATGCATAATTATTTCGGATATGAAATTTGTTGATCGAACTGATGAAACTGCACGATTAAAAGAGGCTCTTTCCGGGGAAAGATCCACATTAGTCGTAATATATGGACGACGCCGATTAGGTAAGTCGACCGTCATAAAACGTGCTTTAACTGAGGATGATGTCTATTTTCTAGCAGATCGTTCTGAAGGACAACATCAACGATCCATGCTTGCCAAAGTGGTAGGACAACTCTTTCCAGATTTTGACAAACTCACCTATCCAGACTGGGAGGCTTTATTAAGAGCTATTAATTATCGTACAATCAACCATTTCACACTGTGCCTGGATGAATTCCCTTACCTTGTGGAACAATCTCCCGAACTGCCATCCGTCCTTCAAAAACTAATTGACGAAAAAACTCTGAAGTACAACATTGTAGTTTGCGGTTCATCTCAAAATATGATGTATGGTCTATTCCTGGACTCTACGGCTCCTCTTTACGGACGAGCAGATGTTATTATGAAATTTATGCCCATCCGATTACCATATATCCAGGAAGCATTGGGCTTTAATGCCACAAGCGCAATTGAAGAATATTCCGTATGGGGTGGAGTTCCTCGTTATTGGGAGCTAAGAGAGAATAATGCATCTCTTAAAGATGCCTTATGGTACAATATCCTATCAGTCAATGGAACTCTTTATGAGGAACCTATAAAGCTTTTTCAAGATGACGTCAAGGATGTTGTCAAGACTTCTACGATTATGTCATATGTTGGGAGTGGCGCTAGTCGCCTTTCAGAAATAGCATCACGCTGCAATGAACCTGCGACTAACCTTTCACGGCCATTAAAGAAGCTTATCGACCTCGGATTTTTGGAGCGTGAAGTGCCCTTTGGTGTTGACGAAAAAAGTTCAAAAAAGAGTCTGTACAAAATTGCTGACCCGTTCATGGCTTTTTATTACCAATTCGTTGTTCCGAACCGATCATTCATCGAATTGGGACGACGTCGCCCCATAGAACAAGCATTGAATACGCATTTCTCAGAGTATGTAAGTATGCAGTGGGAGCGAATCTGCCGAAATACCGTCACAGGTAATCAGATAAACGGAGTGCTGTATGACAAAGCGAATCGTTGGTGGGGTTCGGTACTCAACGAAGAACATAAGCCAGAACAGGTAGAATTTGATGTCATGGCCGAATCTCTCGACAAGAAATATTTACTTGTAGGAGAATGTAAATGGACCACCCAAGAAAATGGGAAATTGCTTACGACAGAACTTCTCCGTAAAGCCAATTTATTACCATTCGCAAAGAATTATACGATAATACCTGTTCTATTTCTTAAAAACAAGCCTCAAAATGATGTGAAGAACACAATATTGCCAGACGACATCATCAAGCTTGCTGAATAATTTTACCCAATCTTTCATTGAAGAAATTACATTCTACCTACCAACCTTTATAATACATGCCTCGGACTAAAAATGCCCTAATCCGGCAAAAAACCATCGATAAATGTTTGAGTAGTAGAAAGAACTACTCAATCAGAGATCTAATGGACGCATGCAATAGGGAGCTTGAATTAATCGGCGAATACCCTATTACTGCAACAAATACGATTCGCGAAGATCTGGAACAGATTATGGCGAATTATCCAGATGCGAAGATTATTTCCCGAAGAGTTGGCCGACACCTGTATTATTCCTATGAAACCGAGAATTATTCAATATACAAGATACCACTGAATGATGATGAGTTTGCGCAAATCACGCAAACACTATCAATACTATCAAGATTCGAAGGAATGCCACAATTCGAGTGGCTGGATGAAATCAAATCTGCATTAAATATTAAAATATCATCTGACCCCATCGTTGGTTTTGATGAGAACATTGATTTAAAGGGTAGAGACTATTTCTCTCAACTTTTTTCAGCTATCAATAACAAGCAACCGTTAGTCCTGACTTATAAAAATTTCAAACGAAACATCAACCAACAATTTATTGTCCATCCATATTATTTAAAACAGTTCAATAGGCGATGGTTCCTAATTGGGTTTTCTGAGAATATTGGTCGATTATCACTCTTTGCGTTTGATCGCATCGAAGATATAACCGCCTCGGACTGTAAATATATCCCAAACACAAAGTATAATTTTAAAGACTACTTTGATGACATGATTGGTGTTACCAGAATCGATCATACAGACATAGAAACAGTAAGAATCTGGGTGTCAGCCAATCGTTGGCCATATGTAGCGACGAAACCGCTACATGGAACCCAACGCATAATATCAAAAGATGTTAGCGGTGTAATTATTCAAATCCAGGTATACATCAATAAAGAATTAGAACAGTTGATTCTCTCATTCGGAAAAGATTTCAAAGTCCTTGAGCCGGAAAGCCTGAAACAAACTATTGCTCAGCAATTCTGCGAAGCATTAAAAAATTATCAATAGTTCACCATGAGTGAACATATGGCGTATAATTTTGTAATCCGATTGATGTTAGACTGTAAACTGTAGCAATATGGAGTTCGTATCTAGACTTATTGTATCAATTATAAATATTTCTCGCGGTTGCCACTTTCCAATAGAGCAGGATCCTTTTTCTATTTTTTTCCTATTGTACGCAAAGAAAGTAGGAATCCTAAAAAATATGGATTTAGAGCGTTTGGCATTTTGGTCGGATAAAAATACCAACTATGGTGATAACATATTATTGGAGTTATACGGCAAATTCCAGAATGTAACCCAACTTAGCGTTAGCGATAATTACGCCTATCGTTCTCTTGTTATAATGCTGAACAATATTGATGATAAGTTATATCAGAAATATTATTGTGATCTTATAGAGGGCCTCATATCTCATCTGGCCCAACAATCTGGTATGGCCTCCGCAGAATTTTGTCAGCCAAAAGCAATTACTCGCCTTGCAGGAGAATTAGTAAAACGTATCAACCCTCGATTTATATACAATCCGTTTGCTGGCTTATGTTCATACGCCCTAATTTCCAGTAAATATAAATATTATGGGCAGGAAAAAGATACTGGAATCAATTTACTTGCGAGAGTTCGTCTTGATGCACACGGCCGAGATGCAGACACTCTAGCCTGGGCCGACTCTATCCAAGGATGGAATGACCATCAAGCTGACATGCTGGTAACAACACCTCCTTTTGGAGTTAAAGCAACCCGGGCCTTTTCGTACCACAGATGGAGGGAATATCGTTCTCTTAATGAGTTCATCTTGCGCAACTTCCTATACTCTCCTTCATTAGATAATGCGGTCATCATATTACCTGCAAGCGCCTGCTTCGGTGCGGACACGCTGGAGATCCGAAAGTCAATCATAGAGAAAAACGCTCTCGATATGATTATCGATCTGCCTGCCGGAATCTTTTATGGGACAGGAATCCGAACTGTTGCCATCGTTTTGAAGAAGCACAGACATCTAGAAAAAGTCACTTTTGTCAATGGGAGTGATTGTATCAATATAACTCAGAAGGCAAAAGATTTAGATGTAGACTTGTTGTTAAGTTATATTGACTATAATACACCTCGTGTAGTGGCCAATGTCAATTATACGGAAATATCCGAACGAAACTTTTCTTGGTCTCCATCTGCATATATAACCACCCAAGATGCTTTAGCAGAAGGGCAAACATACGTCCTTCTCTCGGAATGTATTGTACCAGGTAAAAATATTACTATCGAAGCCGAGAAAGGAATTATACTATCTCCATCAGATTTCTCTGATGATGTGAACTTACTATTCACTGCGCAAAATTTTACAACCGCGCAGATCTCACCCAATATGAAGGCCTACCAAGGCGAACATATTGTATTATCCTTCTTGCAAAACAAGATAAAGATATGCAAATGCTCTTTTGATGAACCATTTTTCGTCAACCAGAATCAAGTTGCATTTGCACTTAAGGAGGATTCCCCCGTAACACCTGACTATCTTGTATATACCTTGCTTAATAGCAGATCATTCGGAAACTTATCATCGCTAATGAATGGTCTTCATGCTCGAGTAACCCGGCAAATCACCCAATACATTTTAGAGTGTAATGTTGCCATTGATGTAGACAAAAACAAGCAACACGCCATCATTGATAGCTTAAAACAGCAGTACACCCAAAGGAAACGGGCCGAAATGCAAGCAGAAATGGCACGTCTTGGAATTAGAGATGCATCCTCTGATTTATCGCACATCCTGGGAGCCTCATTCGATAAGATAAGCAATGCCCTTGCATCAATACAAAGCGAAACTATATCAGAAGATTTGATGACATCCTTACATGTCATCAGCGATAACTTCATGTATATGAAGCGCATGATAAATGCTGTTGGTGCAGATTTTTCCAAGGCGAGATTACAAATACGAGATGTTGAGATCAACGCCTTTATCAATAATTATGTTTCTTCATGGAGAAACTACGGTTCCTCGATTTTTAATCTGACATACAATTCAGAAGTATCTGATGATACAGTTCTAAGAATAGATGAGGATATGTTTAGGGTCCTATTGGATGCAATATTAAGAAATGCCTATCGACATGGCTTTGAGAATAAAAAGTCCTCTGATAATCAAGTCCTAATCAGCACTTCTTTTTCTAAAATCGAAGATACTGAATATGTTTTAATTACTATTGCCAACAACGGCAATCCATTTCCCGAAGGCTTCACCCTCAAAGACTACGTCACCAGAGGGAGCATCGCTGGCAAAATGGGGAATACAGGATTGGGAGGATACCACGTATGGTCTATCGTGGAAAGACATCACGGACATATGAATATTTCCAGCAGTAAGACTTGGAGTACCATTATTGAAATCTTGATTCCTGTCGAGATCTACGCCGAATCTGATGCAGATAAATTTATTGAATATGGAGGATCTGAATATTTATAACGTCATCTGGGTTGATGATGAGATTGACGAATTATTATCACCCGTAGAGATAAAACGGCTCTTGCGAAATCAAGGCATTCACATCGAACCAGCGCATAACTCCACGGAATATAGGGAGATTATGGAACACAGTTATGATCGAATAGATGCGGTCATAACAGATGCCAACATGGCGAGATCCTCAGATAGTCCTAGAAATGAAAGAGATCTATCCGGTTTTGAGGATGTCAAATCGTGCATTGAGAAATATAATGTAAAACGCTCCATCCCCTTTTATCTATATTCGGGCCGAGGAGAGTTTCTTGAAGAACGGTATGAAAATGATGGATTGGAGTATTTCGTGACCAATAATCGAATATTTTCAAAAGGAGAATTACCTCGACTACTGGAACAATTGAGAAAAGACGTAGCACATATCAACTCTCCGTCATTCCGAATCAGGAATAAATACCATAAAGAATTGGAGGCAGCCCGACTGATTGAAAATAACGAAGAGACATTATTCTCAGCTCTCCTGTATGAATATACGGATGGATGGAACAATACGCAAGCCTATTTTAATCCGGCAAGAAAAATGGTCGAGCGAATATTCCATGCATGTAAAAAGCGGGGAATTATCCCCTACTCACTATCCGAGCTAAACTCTTTCAGCGGGTTCCTGCAGGGGAAGGACTGCTATTTCGAAGTAAATGAGGGATGCGAAATAATGCCCAAACCGCTTATCCACAGTTTAGAATATTTTCTAAACATCACTCAGGATGGTTCGCATGGAGCAGGAGATCTCAAACTGAATGTAGATAACTATGTTCGCAACACAAAAAATATCAATCTTTTCAGGACCATTTTATATATCGCAATGGATCTATGCCTATGGTTCGCAAAAGCCAGCCAGTTGCCCCCTGAAGAGAGGGTATCCAAATGGCATCTTAAACCCAATTGCGAATTTGTATACAGAGGAACAATCCGTGATATTGAAGGTAAAATGGTCTGCGGAGAATACTTGCTTCAAAACAAAGAGGTTGATTATTCCACTGGCGATGAAATAGGTATCCGTCAATACAAAGGCAAAGCAATATCTGAGAATAAGTATCCATTTGATTATCAGGAAGCAGAGACAAAGATTACCGTCAGCAAGTTTGCGTATCCTACAAACGTGATCATTATTCGAAAGAGAGAGACCAAACAGGCCCTGTAAATATATTTTTGTACCTTCGCAGTAGGAAATCAAACATAAACAATGGCAAAAAAAGTTAAACAACAAGAGTTGTCTGGGGCTCAGGATTTGTATAATTTCCTGTTTGAGGCCTGTAATATCATACGAGGCCCCGTTAGCCAGGACAATTTCAAAGACTATATAACGCCGCTACTTTATTACAAACGCATCTCCGACGTATATGATGAAGAGGTCGAAGAGGCTCTTATCGCCAGCAATGGCGACGAGGAGTATGCCTCTCTTCCGGAGCAGCATCGATTTGTCATACCGGACGGATGCCATTGGCAGGATATCCGCGAACGTTCGGAAAACCTTGGCTCTGCCATTGTCGAGGCTATGCGCAAAATAGAAATAGCCAATCCCGATACGCTGTATGGGGTTTTGTCTATTTTTTCGGCACAGAAGTGGACCGACAAAAAGGTTCTCTCCGACGAACGAATACGGAATCTTATCGAGCACTTGTCCAAACGGCGTTTGGGCAACAAAGATTACCCGGCCGACCTGATGGGCGATGCCTACGAGGTACTACTCAAGAAATTTGCCGACGATAGCAAAGCGCAAGCTGGAGAGTTCTACACACCACGAGCCGTTGTCCGATTGCTCGTGCGCATTCTGGATCCTCAACCAGGCGAAACCGTCTATGACCCAGCCTGCGGATCGGGAGGTATGTTGATCGAAGCTATCCGCTATATGCATAGCGACGATCTTTGTTGTGGCAGCATCTTCGGACAGGAGAAGAACGTAGTCAACGCAGCCATTGCCAAGATGAACCTCTTCCTGCATGGCGCATCCGATTTCAACATCATGCAGGGCGACACGCTTCGCAATCCGAAAATCCTGCAAAACGACGCACTGGCCCGCTTCAACTGCGTGATTGCCAATCCGCCTTTCTCGCTGGAAAAGTGGGGTGCAAAAGAGTGGTCAACGGACAAATATGGACGCAATCTGTGGGGAACCCCTTCCGATTCATGCGGAGATTACGCATGGATCCAACACATGGTATGCAGCATGTCCTTCGGCAAAGGGCGCATGGCGGTCGTAATGCCACAGGGCGTCCTGTTTCGCGGGAATCAGGATGGAGAGATCCGCAAGAAACTGGTTCTAAGCGACCTTGTAGAGGCTGTCGTGACCCTCGGAGACAAGCTCTTCTATGGCACGCAGCTCTCACCCTGCTTTTTGATTCTACGCCGTACAAAGCCCGCCGAACACTCCGCTCGCATCTTGATGATCGACGGCAGTCGAATTCTTACCCCTAAACGGGCCCAAAACGAACTGTCCGATGCCGACGTCGACCGCCTGTACGAACTCTATGCCAATTATGCCGACGTGGAGGATTTCGCAAAGGTGGTGACCCTGGCCGATATCGAAGCCAAAGATTTCTCGTTGTCGCCCAACCGCTATGTGGAATACCATCGCGAGGAGGTAAAACCCTATACCAAGGTCAAAGCAGAATTTTTGGCTGCCTACGAAACGTTAAAACGCTGCGAAGCACGTTTTGTCGAACTGATCAAGCAATAAGGAATGTCTGACAACCAACACATAACAACCCTGACACTCGAGGAACTTAAAACGTTCCTTTGGGGTGCTGCAGTCCGTCTGCGCGGACAGATCGACGCCGCCGGTTACAAGGAGTATATCTTTCCGCTGCTCTTCTTCAAGCGCATCAGCGACGTCTATGACGAACAATTCAACGCCTTCGTTCAGGAAGGAGGCGAAGAGTATGCCCGCGAACAGGCCCAGGACCTCGCTATCCGTATTCCGGACGGAGCCCACTGGAACGACGTGCGCCAGGTCACCGAGAACGTCGGGCGACGACTGGTCGAGGCTTTCATCGCCATCGAACAGGCCAATCCGGCCGTTGAGAGCGACGGTCGCCGCATCGGAGGTCTCGAAGGCATCTTCGGTCCCAAGGACGGATGGACCAACAAAGCCAAGATGCCCGACCACATCATCACGTCGCTAATCGAGGATTTCTCCAAACACAACCTGTCACTGGCGGCCTGTCCAGCCGATGAGATGGGACAGGCGTATGAATACCTGGTCGGAAAGTTCGCCGACGATGCCGGTAATACGGCACAGGAATTCTACACCAACCGCACGGTTGTCACCCTCATGGCCGAGATTCTGAATCCGCGCCCCAACGAGAGTATTTACGACCCGACCTGCGGTTCCGGAGGCATGCTTATCAAATGCCTCACCTACCTCAAGGACAAGGGCGAGGAGTGGCAGGGAGTCCACGTTTTCGGGCAGGAGATCAACGGTCTGACATCCTCCATTGCCCGGATGAATCTCTACCTCAACGGCATTGAGGACTTCTCGATTGTCTGTGCCGACACCCTTGCCCACCCGGCCTTCCTCGACGGCAGTCGGCTGCGTCAATTCGACATCGTCCTTGCAAATCCGCCCTACTCAATCAAACAATGGGACCGCGACGCGTTTGCTCACGACAAGTGGGGCCGGAATTTTCTGGGCACACCGCCGCAGGGCCGTGCCGACTACGCGTTCATCCAGCATATCATCGCCTCAATGAATCCCGAGACGGGCCGCTGCGCAATTCTTCTACCCCATGGAGTATTAAATCGCCTTGGAGAAGAACAAGAAATACGCAAAAAATTTATACAACTCGATATAATTGACACAATTATTAGCATTGGGAAGAATCTTTTTTATAATTCTCCAATGGAAGCATGTATCATTGTATGTAGCAACGCTAAACATAAGTATATCAAGGATAAGATTCGCTTTGTTTATGCAACAGATTTAGTAAGTCGTAGTAATGGCGAAAGTTTCCTGACTAACGAGCAGATTAACCAAATCATTAGCTATTATCACTCCTCCTCTAATATACAAGGGCGTGTTGCCATAGTTGATAAAGATACGATTGCAAACAATGATTTCTCATTGTTTACTAAACGCTACATCCAAGTACCAGATGTTCTATGTGATTTCTCGCTTGAAGAAAGTCTTGACAGCTGGGAAGACTGTTCCAGAAGACTTCGAACAGAGTTAAGCGACTTAATAAAAATGTTGTAATCTCATGCTGAATAAGGTCAAATTCAAGGATGTCGTTAAACGATGTCATACTAAAGAAGATAGATTTAATACAGATAAAGTTTATTATGTTGGAGGTGAACACATTCAACCGAACGAACTCAAAGTCTTAGAAAGGGGTATAATACAAGGGTCTACGATTGGTCCTATGTTTTATTTCGGATTTAAAGCAGGACAGATTCTTTTTGTAACAAGAAATCCCCATTTACATAAAGCTGCTCTTGCAGATTTTGACGGGATCTGTTCCGAAAAGACATTAGTTCTAGAAACCGTTGATTCTTCCATTCTATTGCAAGAGTATTTAGAATTAATAATGCAATCGGATGCGTTCTGGCAATATTGCGAAATTCATAAAAGTGGCAGCATCAATTATTTTATAAATTGGAGCACATTAGCAAATTTTGAGTTTAATCTTCCTTCTATTGAAGAGCAAAAAAGTATTGCAGATAAAGTGTGGGCGGCGTATGAGTTAAAAGAGGCCTACAAAAAGATGATTGCGGCAACCGATGAAATGGTCAAAGCCCAATTTATCGAAATGTTTGAAGGACAGAATTATGCCACTAAACCTCTTGCTCAATTAATTAGTAAATCATTCCCAGGTGAATGGGGACTGGAAGATAAAACTGGGAACGGGATCAAAGTTATTCGAACTACCAACATAACAAATGATGGTACATTAGATTTAACAGAAACCGTTACACGAAATATATCCGACACTAAGCTACAGAAAAAATTACTAAAAAAAGGCGATATTTTATTAGAGCGCTCAGGGGGCACGAAAGATAACCCTGTTGGTCGTGTCGCTTATTTTAATGAAAATGATGCATACGTAGCTAATAACTTCACACAGACCTTACGCAGCATTGGTGACATTGAATCCTATTATTTATTTCATTTTTTGTTCTACTATTATAAAATGAACAAAATGAAAATACGAAGTATGGGAAATCAAACAACCGGGATACAAAATCTCAATATGGATGATTATATGCAAATTGCAATCTCAGTTCCACCGAGAGAACATCAGGAGATCTTTATTTCGATTGCAAAACAGGCTGAAAAATCCAAATCGGAATTACGCCAGGCAATCGAGAAAATCGACCGGGTGATGAAACGTCTGATGCAGTAATAGTTTGCTAATAATCAAATAACTTCACATGAAACTGTTAGACATATTCAATCCCGATATCGCTTTCGACGGTTGGGCTATTGGAATTATAATTTTCATCCTCGGGTTAGGCGGAACATATGTGTATCTAACCAGAAACAAAATACGGCAGAAACAAAAAGCGGGCTCTCAGGCGAGACAAAGGCAGAAAATAAAGTCCTCATCACTAAAAGATGAGAACATAATCCGTCAAAAGCAAAAAGCCGGAGATAATGCAGACCAAAGTCAAACCATGTAAGTTATAAAACGATGGATATAAAAAAAAAACAACAGGAACAAACAGCCGGAGACAACGCCTCGCAAAATCAGCTAATAGGAGACCATTCCAATCAAACGGTCATCGGCGAGCAGTATAATGTAACCGTCAGCGGTATGCCTATGCCGGATATAGTCAGATTAACCGCCACCGTTTCTGCCGAGGTAACTAAGTTGGCTGTCGACATGTGTACACAAGTCGCCGAAGACAAGGTGCGCTCTAAGATGCATGATTTTGGGCAAGTCTGGATACCCCGAATCACAAAAATGGAAAAAGCCGTGGACCATTTAATGGACCCTAAATTTCAGTTTATGCTTCGGGATGCAAACATTACTGCGGCTAAAAGCTCAAGAGAGGAAGATCTCAAAATGCTGTCCGAATTGTTAGCCTGTCATATTGAAAAAGGGAGCAATCTAAAGATCGATGCCGGAATAAACCGAGCCATCAGTATTGTTAATGAGGTTGATATGGATTCTTTGTGCGCTCTAACAGTGGTACTTACAACTCTAGGTATTACACCTAACCATGGAGACATCAAAAGCGGACTAGCTATCTTAAATGACTTATATACTAAATTAATCACAATAGACCTGCCCAAAGGCGATGCTTGGATTGATAATTTAAATGTAATAGGTGCTATAAACATTCTGAGTGGCCATTTTTACAAAACAGACAAAATACTTTCTAATCGTTTAGATGGATATATATGCGCAGGAATACAATATGGAAGTAAAGAGCATAAACAAGCAATGGACCTTCTAAAAGCGAATGGCATTCCAAGCGGGTTCTTAGCACCTAATGTCTGTCTTCCTGGATATTTGCGTCTATTCATAGCAGACACCGGCAGGCTTGATCCTCGATTAAAGCCGGTTATAGAACTATATTCTAAAGATAAGAAATTGCTTGAAACGGCAAAAAACAATTTTATGGATATGTGGGACTCCTATGACGTTCTAAAGAAAGTAAAGGATTGGTTTAATGATATACCTACTTTCTTTAGAATAAACAGCGTAGGAAAAGCCTTGGCTCAAACCTACGCAAAAAAATGTTACCCTGAATTTCCGGATTTAATATAAGCTGATTATAACATTATTGCTCATGATATTCAACGAAGAGAATACGATTGAAAAAATGTTGCTGACCAAGGCTGCCCAATGCGGCTGGAAGTATGTGGCGAGCAACGATATTCCCCGCTCGACAGACTCCGTACTGGTAGAGCCGTGGCTGCAGGATGCACTGATCCGGCTGAACGGAATCACGGCCGATCAGGCTGCACAGGTCATCTACAAGCTGCGATCGGCCATCATGAGCGGGAACTCGCAGGATGAGTTGATTCAGGCCAATGACCGATTCCGCAGGCTGCTCTTCGAGGAGAATTCTGAGCCTTTCGGCGAAAACGGCGATAACATCAACATCCGCTTCTTCAGCGAGAATCCGGCCGAGAACCATTGCGTGGTGACCAATCAGTGGGAGTTTCCCCGGCAGAGCCGCGACGGAGGAAAGCGTCTCGATCTGGTGTTCCTCATCAACGGCATTCCCATGGTCATCGGCGAGGCCAAGACTCCCGTGCGGCCGCAGGTGACGTGGGCCGATGGGGCAAACGACATGCTTCAATACCAACGGAGCATTCCGGAGATGTTTGTACCCAACATCCTGTGCTTTGCCTCCGAAGGCAAAGAGTTGCAGTATGGCGGTGTAGGGCTTCCGGCGGACAAATGGGGCCCGTGGTTCGCCGACGAGGAGCGTCATCACGGAACCCTGAACGACGTGGAGCACAACTTCCGGCACCTGCTTACTCCGGAGCGATTGATCGACATCTATCGTTTCTACACGGTATTTTCCGCGACATCGACCGGTCGCAAAATCAAGGTTGTCTGCCGCTATCAGCAATATCTGGGTGGAGAGGCCATTGTGCAGCGTGTGTTGACCACGTTCCGCAATGGATACGGCCCGAAGAAAGGTTTGATTTGGCATTTCCAGGGGTCGGGAAAGTCGTGGCTCATGGTATTTGCCGCGCAGAAGCTCCGCAAGCAGAATGAGCTGAAAGCTCCGACGGTCGTAATTGTCGATGACCGTATCGACCTCGAGGATCAGATTACCGGAGACTTTACCCGTGCAGAGATTCCCAACATCGAATCGGCACCCGACAAGGAGTCGCTGGAAAACTTCTTCAAACAGGATCAGCGAAAGATTCTCATCACCACGATTTTCAAATTCGGCGATGTGCAGGGCATGCTGTCCGATCGTTCGAATATCATCGTGATGGTGGACGAGGCACACCGTACCCAGGAGCGGGATTTGGGAACCAAGATGCGCACGGCCCTGCCCAACGCATTCTTCTTCGGACTGACCGGTACGCCGATCAATCGTCGCGACCACAACACCTTTGCGACCTTCGGCGCCGAGGAGGACGAAGAGCGTTACCTCTCGAAATACACCTTCCAGAACTCCGTAGCGGATGGAGCCACCTTGGAGTTGGACTTCAAAACGGTTCCGATAGAGATGCATCTGGATGAAAAGGCATTGCAGGAGGAGTTCGACGAACTGACCGACCAGATCAGCGAGGAGGAGAAAGCCGAGCTGGTCAAAAGAACCTCGGTCGAAGCCTTCTTCACGTCGGACAAACGTATCAACGACGTCTGCAAATACATCGTACAGCATTTCCGCGATTACGTAGAGCCGGCAGGCATGAAAGCACAGGTCGTAGTATACAATCGGGAGTGCTGCGTCAAGTACAAAAAGGCCATCGATGCGTTGCTGGGGACAGAAGATGCAACGACCATCGTAATGCACACCGCAGGCGACAAAGCCGACCTGTACAAGCCCTACAAACGCTCCCGGGATGAAGAGAAGCGGTTGCTCGACAAATTCAGAGACCCGCTGTCACCCTTGAAGATTGTCATCGTCACATCGAAGCTGCTGACCGGATTCGATGCCCCCATTCTGCAGTGTATGTACCTCGATAAACCCATGAAGGATCATACGCTGTTACAGACGATTTGCCGCACCAACCGCAAATATACCGTGGACAAGAAATGCGGACTGGTCGTCGATTTTGTCGGCGTCTTCGACAACGTGGCCCGAGCGCTCGCATTCGATGAAGAGAGCATCAAGACCATCATCTCAAATATCGAGGAGATCAAGCAACGCATTCCGGAGTTCATCAATGAGTGTATTGCGTTCTTCCCTGGCGTCGATCGCACGGTAGGTGGCTGGGAAGGGCTGCAGGCAGCACAACAGTGCCTGAAAGAGGATGCCGTAAAAACCAATTACGCCCGCCACTTTGCAAGATTGGCGAAAGCATGGGAAACGGTCAGTCCAGATCCAGAACTTTTCAAATATCAGACCGATTACATCTGGTTGGCACAGGTATACCAAAGCGTGCGTCCGGTAGGCAACGACGGTGCGCTGATCTGGACCCTATTGGGTGCCAAGACCATCGAAATCATCCATAACAACATCGACACTATCGATATTGGCACGCCATTGGAAGATTTGGTGGTCGATGCCGATGTAATTGATTCCGTAATCAAAGACGCCAAGAAAGCCCAAAAGAGAGCTGTGGAGATCGAGAAAATGCTCAGGCTTCGATTGGGTGAGCACAAGGGAGATCCTCGATATAAACATTTTGCCGAAAAGCTGAACGAACTTCGGCAGCGGATGGAGGAGAATCTCATCACAAGCATCGATTTTCTTCGGGAACTTCTGGCCACAGCGCGAGAGCTACTCGAAGAGGAAAAGCGCGAGAATCAACCCGAAGATAAGCGCGCTAAAGCACGCGCAGCCTTAACGGAACTTTTCGAGAGCGTGCGAACACCGGAAACCCCCATCATCGTCGAACGCGTGGTGAACGATATCGATGAAAATGTCGTAGCTATTGTTCGTAAATTCAAGGATGCATTCAAGAGCGTAACGGCACGACGCGAAATTAAAAAGAAGCTTCGCTCTATCTTATGGGTCAATTATCAGATTAAAGATCAGGATATCTTCGATAAAGCATATCAGTATATCGAGATGTACTACTAATAAGATATAATCTCCATTTCATTCCAGCGCGCGATTAGTGTGCTGGAATTTTTATATAGTCAATAAATTCAGTTTAAAAATTCCTACTAAGACACAATCACTAAATGAAACACCTCTTCTCTTTCATTTGGCAAACTATGACAATATTGATATCTTAGCAGAGCTGTTCTGGATATTAAAGATCCCTAAACAGCGACCCCAAAAACTCTTGCTACAATTTAGGCTATACTAACAGTATGAAACATTGTTCAAATACTAACATAAATCAGCGGCTCACTGCTAATGCTCTAAAAGAAATGATTGCCTCTTTCTTACTATCTCGTGATAATAATGGGACTATTGGCTATGAAGTTATGTATGGCAGTTCTCGCCGTGTCGCAGATATGGTTTTCATATCTAAAGGACATTCTTACGCAATTGAGATAAAAAGTGAATTTGACACCACAAATAGACTAGAAAACCAATTACAAGAATACCAGTTACTTTTTGATTATATTCTTATCTTCACCGCTCCTAAGCATCTAGAACCAATAAACGCCATTCTCCCTGAATACGTTGGTCTTTACAGCATTAGCGAATCTGGCATTCAGCAAAAAAAACGAGAAAAAATAAACCGCCACGTACTGAAATCTGAGATGTTAATCTCTATTCCGTCCGCGGCGGTAAAAAACAATTTTTCCATTAAAGGTAAACTGACATCCGATGAAATACGTTCAGTTGTAATGAAGATGTCCTATAAAAGCATCCATAATTATTTTATCAGTTATTATATAGAAAAACTTTCCGTAAGAAGAACTAGAAATAACACTAAAGTACCTACCACACCAATCGATACAGAAGAGGATTATATTATCATTTAATACGTCTAAGTCTTATCAATTGTTGATTCATGTGATTATACATCCTTACACTTATCCAAAAACCTGGAGCACTGGACGGAACGTCTCCATCTGCACATCTTAATATTTCGTCTATTCCCCATTCTCCACGTAAGTCAATTGGGAATTCAGGATCCTTAACCACATCTTCTGCAACCATTACATACGTACGCTTATATTCCGTGGTTCCCTTGGGTCTTCTACGCCAATACACTTTTGTCTTATTAATTAATGAGATTTCAATTTTAGGAATCCAACCTCTTGCCATTACAACCGTATCTTTTCTTATGGGATTAGTTCCTGCATAATCACCATAATACAAGTCCGGAAAATCTATATGCAAATTTTCATGCAGCTTTACCTCTGCATTTGAGATTAGAATTGGGTTCTCATCACTATAGTCTTGTACTCGTTCAGGATATGATGTTGCCGCCACAACAAAACGAGCTTTTCGCCCTTTAAGGATTCGAGTTCTAATATTCTGAATACGTTTTTTACATCTTTTATAAGCCAAAGTAACTGCCGAGTCTTGAAGATAGCCCCCATCAAGTACAATCCAAAGGTTACAGTCTTGAGGCAAATATTGCAATATAAGAGGTAGCTCATCATAGCAATCTTTTGTTTGAATAGAAGAGCGATACATAACTTCTCCACACTCATGTCCCAACAACTCTACTTGCTTTTTAAAATTATTCTCGAAATCAGCATCCTCCCAGTTGAACACGATAGCAGGTATTACACTGGCAAAACCATCGTTTCCAATATTAGAAGTTATAAAATGCCTCCAATTTGCGTATCCATCATGAGGGCTATATAATTGAAACACTTCAGTCGACAACAAACTTTCGTCTGTTGTTAAATCAAGAAATACAGTTTGTCCATTTAGATACTCTTTTACTTTTGAAAGGCGGTTTTCAAATGGATGAGAGACTATTTTTTGGGAGCCTTCCGTTCTCGTCCTCTGTCGCCCTCTCGTTAGTTCAATGATAGGCATTATGTCTTTAAGCATAGTAGGAGTCAACTTTGACATTGCTCTAATCTCGGCCTCTCCAGTTTTAATGATAGGAATATACATAATTAATCATTTTTTTTTACACCATATCCTAACTGTTCCAACCTATATTTCATCGCTTCAAGGGAGACATCAAACTTAAAAGCCATTTCTTTCACTGTTTTTACACCGCTCTTCAATAATGCATTAATGTCTGACTCTGGCATTAATAAACGGGCAGCAAATTGGTCTGCCATATACTCCATCGAAGATTTCTGACTACTCCTAAAGAATACGGAATCTTCAAATGATTTTATAGAGTCCCTATGATTCAAATAATGACCTAATTCATGGCCTAAAGTATAGCGTTGGCGAACACTTGGATGCAAAGAATTCACAGTCATTATCCACACACCGTCTTCCTTCGTCAATTTACCAGAAATATCAGATGCTAGCTTTTCGCGTTTGATTATAATATTGGGATACTTCTTTTTAATGAAATTTTCAATATCAAACCTGTTTCCATCCACATAACCCTCCTCAATAGCTTTATTTCGAATACTATCTAAATCTACCAACATTTCTGGCTCCTCAAAATATTCCGTTGAACGAAATTTTCTTGGTTTATTTCCTATAGCTCCCATATTTATGCCTCCTCTATTGAACCGTCATTATCTTTTTCGTCTTCGCTAATTTCCATAAGAACTTCTTTCCTCTTATATTTATCTAGTAGTAAGTGTATTTTACTCCATTCATCTTCACTCAGACGATTTTCCTGATCTATAATACCTTGAATATATACTTCCAATTTTTCTTTCACCACCTGATTTTTTCTTATAACCTCCTCTATATTTTTCTCCATCCGACTATCTATATCATTAATGATATCTCTTAATTTCTGCTTCTCTTGTCCCAGGGTTTCTTCTGCATTACTCCTCCATGCAAAGAAACCGAATAAGTTCAAAATTACCAGTACTGCTGCAAGCACTGCAATTAATGCATTATAATATCCAGATAAGTTAGAAGCATAGTCTTCCGAAGAGACAATTATGCCTTGATCCAACAAATCTTCTATTAAATCTTTCCGCCTAGTGGTTTCGTCTTCGATTACTTTTGCCACATACAAACTATCTTGTTCTGATAGATTTGTTGATAGTAGTTGTGCTAACTGGGAAGGATCGGTATTCACATAATAAGATGAATAACGGAATCCCGGAATAATAAAGGCTACTAAGACAACCACACTCAAAGTAACCAAAGCCCCTAATACTCCACTCCACAAACAGTTCTTTCCAAGATTATATTGATTCGAATCAGCTCCATTATTGTTATCATTTCCAGGGCTTATGCCAGCATCATTATTATCTGCTGTTACCCGCTTAGTATTTTCGTGCGTTAAACCATTAGTTTTAGTCTCATCAGGTTCTGTAGATGTAATATTTGTATCCCTTGCCATAATGTCACTCTTGAGAATGTTTCCCCTCCTAGCTTTTTTCTTCTTATCCTTAATCTTTCTTCCCATTATTTTTTCATTATAATAGGTTCCTATTGTGTCACAAATACCATCCAACTTCCATCCGTTTCATCTCGTTCAACATACTTCTTCTGAATGAGCTGGTCATATAGTTTCTGAATGGCAGCGATGCTAATACCGGTGATTTCTTCATATCCGCAAGAGTCAATGTTGATCGCGTCTGCATAGCATTAAGTATTTTCGCATAATTAAGCATTCAAAATGTGATTCGTTCCCATTATATACCATACATTTTTATTTCATCACTTACAAACAACATATTGATAATAGAATCATTAAAATACTTCAAAAACGGCCAGATATCCGTAATTTCGACATAAGCACCATCTCTAGGAACAAGGCCCACTTCAAGATTAGCTTGATGAAGAGTCTCCAAGTATTCACTCTTCTTACGACTACGAACTATCACCATTGGATAAATATGACGAGTTAGTATTTAGTATAAAGTTCACCATCAGTCTGACAATACGACCTGTTCCATCTTCAAAAGGGTTGATAGGTAGATATCGGAAATGGAACAATGCAGCCAACTCCACAGGAGCGAGTTTTCCTCTCTTTTTCTGCCTGATTATACCAAGTCACCAAGTTTACCATCAAGCTAAGAGTTTCTTCCGGTGACGCATATTCAGATTCGGTCACCATAGCGTGTAATGACATTATTAGACCTTGTTTTATATTGTTCTACGTGTATTACACAACTTCGTCTGTACACTACTAGGGAAAACCAATATAACATGTAATACTCACGCAACAACGCCTGATGTAATTTCCGAATAAAGTTCTCCGTCAATGGTACCCCCCTCTCGCTTCCTCTATCATCATACGCAGTCCAATATTGCTTACTGCCAACCCCAAAACATTTCTCACATCAGCCCCTCCAATCACTATTCCAAAGAGTAACAAAATTTCCATCTAACCATATGTCAATATGTCGCCTTCCATATAATTGTTGTTGTAGTTGAAATCCACAGTGAAACAACGGCTGGGAGCTCTCGCTATATTTTTTCAGATAATGGCTGTATTTCTTGTCTTGCTGTTAAAGCCTTCCTTATAAATATTTCATATACCTCCTAATTTATCATCATGTACTACAAAAATACAAAATATTTTCAACATGATTGTATAAATTGTATATATAACTTATTCATCATTTCCTATAATAAATGCTTGATAAACAGAAATTACCCTAATGAAATTTCCACGAATCTATCTTCAATTTTACAGCTTCTTCCGATGCAAAAAACACAAACAGACCCAATTTTCGTGGACGGAGTACATTATGATCAGAAAAGGCTATTTCTGTCTATTTTTCCCTCTGTTTGGAGTGCAAGTATAAAATTTAAATCGTCATTGTGAAAGATAAGTCAATCTTTGAGATTCCTATCTCCCAAGCAGTAGAATATTGAAAATGATTATAAATAGCACTCGTGAATATAAACGTGAAAATTCTCACATCAGGGTACACAAGAGTCTTAAACAAAAATAGTTTCAATCTACAAATCTATTTCACCCACCGGATCAATCAGTAGACCCCTCACCCAAAAACTGCTCAAAGAATAGATTGCCGTAAGTCAACAGATAAAATTAAGAAAAAATGCTAAATTTGTATAAAGTAATAGTCAGATACTCTGGTCCGTATTCACTTAAAGCAAAAACATCACCAGACTGAGCCCAAAAACCTCATCATGCAGGAGAATCCCATATCGAACCAACCGACTGAAATCGGAGCTGTCGAGCCGTTGAATACGACCCGTACAAGCAATTGCTCGCCTCTTCGGTATGGTCCGCTGCGCTATGCGGTTGTGGATGTTGAGATTGGACTGACAGACCACCGGATCCACGACATCGGGGCACTCCGCTACGATGGAGCTATCTTTCATAAAGCCTCAAAAGAGGAGCTGCTACCCTTCCTCGTGCGTGTGGAGTATCTCTGCGGACACAACATCATCCACCACGATGCCAAATACCTCTTCGAGGATCGACAAATTCCCTGGCGGCTGGTCGACACGCTTTACCTCTCACCCCTGCTCTTTCCCGAACGTCCCTATCATCGACTCGTCAAGGATGATAAGTTGGTCAGCGATCAGATGAACAACCCGGTCAACGACTGTGAAAAGGCCCGTGATCTGCTTTTGGACGAGATGGCCCGTTGGGATGCATGGCCCGAACAGAAACGGAGACTCTTCACTGCGCTGCTGAGGGGGCAGCCGGAGTTCGACGGATTCCTCGATCTGATGGGTGCCGGCCCAAAGGATTGTAACCTCAACGAACAAATCGCCTCCGTCTATCGAGGCCGCATCTGCCAGAACGTTGAACTCGAACCATTGATCGAACACTACCCCTGCGAACTGGCCTACGCATTGGCGCTGATCGACACAACCGACCACCGCTCCATCACGCCGGGATGGGTACTGCACAACTACCCGAGCGTGGAGTTCGTCATCAAGAAACTGCGCCATACCCCCTGCCTTACAGGCTGCACCTACTGCAACGCCCAACTCGACGTCCATCGCAGCCTCAAGTCACTGTTCGGTTACGATGCCTTCCGCACCTACGAAGGTGAACCCCTCCAGGAGCGGGCGGCACAGGCGGCCGTCGAAGGACGTTCGCTGCTGGCGATCTTCCCGACCGGTGGCGGAAAGTCACTCACCTTCCAGCTGCCGGCTCTTATGGCAGGACGCTCGGTTCACGGACTCACGGTGGTGATCTCACCCTTGCAGTCGCTGATGAAGGACCAGGTGGATAACCTCGCTGAACGGGGTATCACCGAGGCCGTCACCATCAACGGCATGCTGGATCCCATCACGCGGGCTCTTGCCATCGAAAAGGTGCAGGATGGAACAGCCGCGCTGCTCTACATCTCCCCCGAGATGCTCCGCTCGGCAACGATCGAACGCATCCTCCTTGCCCGCAACGTCGTCCGTTTCGTCATCGACGAGGCCCACTGCTTCTCGTCGTGGGGCCAGGATTTCCGGGTCGATTACCTCTATATCGGCCACTTCATCCGCAAATACCAGCAGAAAAAGGGGAGCAAACTTCCGATCCCGGTCTCCTGCTTCACCGCCACGGCCAAACAAAAGGTAATCCAGGACATCCGCGACTACTTCGAACAGACGCTGGATCTGAATCTGGAGCTCTTCGCCTCGAAGGCCACGCGCACGAACCTGAGCTATTCGGTGCTGCACGTCGACAACGACGAAGAGAAGTACCAGCGGCTGCGTGAACTCATTGCCGACTCACAATGCCCAACCATCGTCTATGTCTCGCGAACCCGCCGAACCCGGGAATTGGCTTCACGCCTCACCCACGACAGCTTTCGGGCCCTTCCTTTCAACGGCAAGATGGATTCCGACGAGAAGATCACCAACCAGGAGGCCTTCATGAACGACCAGGTGCGCATCATCGTCGCCACGTCGGCCTTCGGCATGGGTGTGGACAAAAGCGACGTGGGGCTGGTGGTCCATTACGACATCTCCGATTCGCTGGAGAACTACGTCCAGGAGGCGGGACGAGCTGGCCGCAACCCCCATCTGCATGCCCGCTGCTACGTCCTCTACGGTGACAACGACCTGGACAAACACTTCATCCTGCTGAACCAGACGAAGCTGAGTATCGGCGAGATCCAGCAGGTATGGAAGGCCGTGAAGGAGCTCACACGTCAGCGCATGCGGGTCAATTCGTCGGCACTGGAGATCGCGCGTCAGGCCGGGTGGGACGGTTCGGGCTCCGACATCGAAACCCGGGTACGAACCGCGCTGGCGGCACTCGAACAGGCCGGCTACCTCGAACGGGGCAACAACGTTCCGCACGTCTACGCCACAGGTATCACCGTGCGGAATCTCGACGAAGCCCGGCGACGGCTGACGGCCTCACCACTGTTCGACAGCAAAGAGACCGAACAGGCGGTCCGCATCATCAAGTCTCTCATCTCGAAAAAATATATCGCCAAGGCGCAGGACTCGGAGGCCGAATCGCGAATCGACTATCTGGCCGATATTCTGGGCATGAGCAAGCGCGAGGTGATCTCCGCCGTGGAGCGCATGCGCCAGGAGGGGATCCTGGCCGACAGCAAGGATCTGTCAGCCTACCTGCTCGGAACGGGCGATTCGGAACGCAAATCGCAACAGCTGCTCGAACGCTTCATCCAGCTCGAACGCTACCTGCTCCACCGCATCCCGGAAGAGGGGCTCAGCATCTCCTGCAAACAGCTGAACGAGGATGCCATCCAGGAGGGAATCAGCACCTCGAAGGAGAAGGACATCCGCACCCTGCTCTATTTTCTTACGGTCAAGGGATACCTCCGCAAACAGGAGGATGCGGATCACAACCTGCAGCTTCGGCGACAGACCGATCTGCAGTCGACGGAGGCCCGGTTCGACAAACGGGCCGAGATCTGCCGCTTCGCCATCGGTTGGCTCTACCGCCAGGCCGCCGAGTTGTCGCGTACGCTCGCGCAACCCAACGCCACCGGGCAGGAACACACCGTAACGGACAATGCCGTGCAGTTCTCGATCGTCGAGTTGCTGAATCAATTCAAGGCCGATAACCGGACGATGCTCTTCGGGCGGAACGACCTGCAGCTGGGCGAGGTCGAAGAGGCACTCCTCTATCTCTCAAAGATCGGAGCGCTGAAGCTCGAAGGAGGCTTTCTGGTCCTCTACAACGCGATGGACATCCGCCGGATCAAAGACAACAAGTCGCGCTACAAGGTCGACGACTATCGGCTGCTCAACGCCTTCTACAAGCAGAAGATCCAGCAGGTCCACATCGTGGGCGAGTATGCCAATCTGATGGTCAAGGACTACAACGCGGCGCTGCAGTTCGTACAGGACTACTTCCAGATGGACTACCGGCGCTTCATTGCGAAATACTTCCGCGGCGAGCGCATCAACGAGATCCAGCGCAACCTGACGCCCCAGAAATACGAACAGCTCTTCGGGGCGCTCTCTCCTCGACAGATGGAGATCATCTCCGACAAGGAGTCCCACTGCATCGTGGTTGCGGCTGGACCCGGCAGCGGCAAGACCCGTGTACTGGTCCACAAACTGGCATCACTGCTCCTGCTCGAAGATGTCAAGCACGAACAGTTGCTGATGCTCACCTTCTCGCGTGCGGCGGCCACGGAGTTCAAACAGCGGCTGATGGCGTTGATCGGCAATGCGGCCCACTTTGTCGAGATCAAGACCTTCCACTCCTATTGCTTCGACCTGCTGGGGCGTATCGGCAACCTCGAAGATGCCCAAGACATTGTCTCGCGGGCTGCCCGGATGATCGAACAGGGAGAGGTCGAACCCAACAAGATCGGCAAGACCGTACTCGTCATCGACGAAGCACAGGACATGGCCGCCGACGAATATGCCCTCGTAACGGCGCTGATGGCCCGCAACGAGGAGATGCGCGTCATCGCCGTGGGTGACGACGACCAGAACATCTACGAATTCCGGGGGTCTGACTCCGGCTATATGTTCCAACTGGCCCAACGACCCGGAGCTCGCCTCATCGAGATGACCGACAATTTCCGCAGTGCCCGTCATCCGGTCACCTTTGCCAACGAGTTCGTCCAATCGATCCCCGGACGGATGAAGCACACGCAGATCCAATCGATGCGGCACGAAGAAGGATGGGTTGGTGTCACCTGCCACACCTCGGCAATCATGTACCGCCCGCTGGTCGACGAACTGCTCCGTAACCGTCATGCAGGCACCTCGTGCATCCTCACCCAGACGAACGACGAGGCGGTCATTCTGACCGGTCTTCTGCACAAGGAGGGCGTCCCGTGCAAACTGATCCAGTCGATGGATGGCTTCCGCTTTTGGAACCTCTCCGAGATGCGATACTTCCTCCGATACCTGGACAAACGGGTGACGACACCCGTGATTCCGGGCGAGCTCTGGGAGGAGGCAAAGCGCGCCATAAGTAAGACCTACGCGCGGAGTCAGAATATGGACCTTGTGAAGCGCTGCTTCGAACAGTTCGAGCATCTCAACCAAACGAAATACATCAGCGATTTCAAGGAGTTCGTCTTCGAATCGTCGATGGAGGATTTCTGCGATGTTTCGGGCTCCGAGGTGGTGATATCAACCATTCACAAAGCTAAAGGGCGCGAGTTCGACGACGTCTACATGCTTCTAACCGACAACTACACCAAGAATGCGGAGCTGAAGCGCCGCTACTATGTGGGAATCACCCGTGCCAAGAACCGTCTGTTCATTCATACCAACGGACACTGCTTTGACCGTCTGACGGCCGACCGCCACGACCGCGATGATCGGAGCTATACCCTGCCCGAAGAGATCGTCCTGCAACTCTCCCATCGGGATGTCTATCTGGAGTTCTTCAAGGGGATCAAACGCGAAGTGCTGGCACTGCAGAGCGGCGATCGACTGCAATACCGCGACTTCACGCTCTATACTGAGAAGACGGACCGTCCCGTGGCCAAACTTTCAGCCCGGATGCAGAAGACACTCACCGATTGGTTTGCGAAAGGCTATCGGGTCAAATCCGCAACTGTCAGCTTCATTGTGGCCTGGAAACCCAAGGATGCCCCGAAGGAGGAGCCGGAGACTGCCGTTCTGCTGGCTGACCTTACCCTCACCTTTGATTGAAGATCCGACAAAAGTTGGCTTCCCAAAGACAGTTTTTCTCTTTTCCCCTCTGCTTGAAAGAAGATGATGAAAAATCGTTATTCTTTGTTTTTGCAAAAAAATTTTATAGCCCGAAGACCAACAGGAGCTAAGCCTCTTTCAAATTTTAATACCTCCAACTGTCAATATCTAAAAAATTTATAAGTGGCGCTACTATGCTCGTATATAATTGACTTATACTCTATTCTTTAATTGGCCGTCTTACATTTTACGCAGTGGAATACGTATTTTTACGCACTGATGTCAGAAACTCACCTCCGACTTACCCAAGATGACGGACGGCCCCCAATATCCGTGAATCCATCCTCGATTTTACAGCCCATTTTGGCGAAATAAGCCCCGGCATGCCCTTTCTTTGTAGACGGGGTGTGCCGGGACTCGAAAGGGCTGTTTTTGCCTCTTCCCCCCTCTGTTCGGAGGGAGGCAATGAAAAAAATCGTTAAATCGTCGATTTTTTTACGAAAACAAATAAATCTTTAAGGCCCCATCTTGAGTTGCAATCCACCTCATTATTAATCGAAAACACCTCTTGCTCCTAATCATATTTGTCTATAACAGATGATATCTGTTAAACAACAATAGGATTAGATTATTTTATCGGCAATAATTGAATCGTTTTATTTATTAGTAAAATTACTATCTTTGATGAAGATTGAATATCGATAATGCCCCCCATAGCGAAATAAGGGATAAATATTTGTACACAGTTAAAGGCCCAATAAAAGTATAATTATAAAAATTAAATAATAACAACTTATGATTTCACTTTCAGCAGAACAAAAAAATATAGAATTGATGTTTTGTTCCACAACAGAACAGTACATAGTGCCTGAATACCAAAGACCATATTCTTGGACATTTGATCAGTGCGCGGATTTATTTCGCGACTTAAAAAGTGCATATGACGATAAAGAACAGTATTTTCTAGGTAACATTATAATCGCGCGAAGTAAAGATTATGACATGACCGGCCAAAACTTCATCGTCGATGGTCAGCAACGCTTGATTACAATATGGATGCTCATCAAAATACTATCGCTTTGGTTAGAAGATATTAACACTCTTCGCTCTGCGCTTTCCATTGTACCTTGGAAAGGTTCTACAAACGAACCGAAAATAAAATCTTTAATCTTTGAGAATAAAGATAACGATGCAATTAAAGAAATATCATCATATACGAAGGATGTATTGGAATCTCGTTATGATGAATTAACATCAAAATCCAATGTTCTCACCGAGAATAAGTGTAAAACACTATTTGAGGCCAATATGCTATACTTATATGAACAACTTAAGTATTCTGGCCTATTAACCAATGAGCCTGAACTTACCCTCTTCGCTCAATTTTTGATGAAACGCGTATCAATGCTTCCTATTGTTCAGACAGCAGATAATGAAATAGAAGCTAATGATAAGGCTCTTACAATATTTGAGACAATAAATAATAGAGGCTTAGATTTGGAAGATGCGGATATTTTCAAAGCCCGATTATATAATAGCGCATCAACAGAAAATCAACGAGAGGATTTTATCAGTCAATGGGTGGATTTTAAGTCTGTATGCAATGAATTGAAGTTATCAATCGATGAGATTTTCCGTTTTTATTCTCATGTTGTCAGAGGCCGTAATGGGATTACTACAAGCGAAAAGAGACTTCGAGACTTTTTCACAAATGACCCGCGCTCTCCATTAACATACTCTTCATATGACGCAGTACTAACAGATTTATATAAGATTCTAGACGCAATTAAATATATTAGAAGAACATCATGTGAAGGGGGAATCGATGAACCGGGGCCATGGCTGCAAGTACTGAACGAATATACCAACCAGTACCCAATGTATGCCACAATAGTCTACGTATTTAACCATGAGATCGAATTGCCAAATGAGAAAAAGGCTTTTGTAAATTTTCTGCAATCATTGATTCGCTATTGTTTATATACGGGAAGTACTTCTTCTGTCAAATTTGGCATATATCCAATAATAAAGCAAATCAGTCAAGGTGATACGATCGATGACTATTGTCGGAGTGATATCTCAACTGAAACATTTGATCATCTTGGCAGATTGAAGAATGCATACGCCCTACTTGCATATCTTTTGGACACTCAAGCTGCAATACCAAAGAAATATAACATTGACAAGATCGTAAATTTACGTGATGAAGACTTACTTGATGATGGATGGGCCCATAACAACCTAAACGATATCTGCAATAGCATTGGTAATCTTGTTGTATTGGACATTCCCAAAAGATATATCACATACAAAGATAAATATCAATATTATAAGACATCAAAAAATAACTACGTAACTTCAATCTTAAATTCCTCTAAATTCAGTTATAATGATTGGGAAATGAGGAATAATCATATGAAAAACTTATTAGTTAATTTTTTCTTAGGAACAGACAATGAATAAATTATATCTTAAAAACTTTAAAGCTTTCTTCAATCCGGTAGAAATAGATTTTGACTCCAAAAATGCCTTAATATATGGGGAAAATGGCAGCGGAAAAAGTTCAATTTACGAAGCAATAAGATTATGGTTTTATACTAATAAAATTTTTTCCCAAAGATGTGATAATAGACTAACTTCTCCTGCTGATATTCAAAATAACCGGAAAGATATTCTTGATTCATACAACCATCAGAAATTACCAGGTACTAGATTCACCATGACTCTAGATGGAATACCGTATTCAGATTCGACAACTCCTACCGGTTATAATGTTTGCATGATTAATCGGACGAATTTGGAAATTGGGGACTCAATTGAATTAGTTGATTTATTAAAAACTACTTTAGTTGGCATAGATGATCCTTCTGAATTCATAACAACAAAACAGGGCGATATAAAAGAACTTATTAATACAACTATTTCTAAAGAATTTAATGAACCTAACATAGAAGTTAACCTACTCTTTGAGAGGCCCAAATGGTATTTGACAATCAAAGACAATCAAAGACAACTGCAAAGTAGCCGCGATCTTTCAGTATTCTATAATGAAGGTAAACTCCATATCATTATACTAATATTTCTATTAACTGCTGCACAACTTAATGAGAAAAGAGAGCCTAACAAACTTTTAGTTTTAGATGATATTATTACAAGTTTAGATGCTGCGAACAGAACATTTCTTATCAAATACATTCATGATTATTTAGGAGATTGGCAAAAAATCATAATGACACATAGTCCATCATTTTTTAATCAAATCGATAATTTTTTCAGGAAGATTTGGAGGGAAGATAATAAATGGAAATCATATAAATTACTGGAACATAAGGATGAGTCTAGTATTTATACAATCGACGACCTTCTCACCGGGAAAGAACTACGAAAACAATTCGAAAGAAGAAGACGTCCAAATTCTTTACCCAATGATATTAGAAAGCGATTTGAATATTTGGTTGCAGAATTGTCAGGATTGCTAAGTATAGGTGAAATTACCGAGACAGGGCAGATCATAAAAGCGATTAATGCATCAAAAGACTACTACTACTATTTCGATAGATCTACTAAATCCGGCCGCAACACATTTGACATGGTAGATGAAATTATTTCTAATATAAACGCTTCTCCTACATGTACTCTCAAAACGAATTTAGAGACAGTCATTAATAAATACAAGAGTCAAACGGAACTAACAAAATTACATGAGATACTGCAATCACTTATGATATACCAAAAAGTAACAATGCATGCAGGATCGCATTCATCTGGGCTAATGACACCATTGACTACATCAGAGATGGATCGTTGTATTTCTCTTATTCAATATTTGGAGATACTAATGGGCCAATTAGTAGAACATGATATGTATAGTTTTTAATAATATCATGCTCTAAAACAAAACGCAAAAATTATTTAATCAGAAGAGTGTTAAACATAGCCAAAGTAATCTATGACATTGAAATGCAACTAGCTTAGTTAAAGTTATCCTTCATCAATTTGATATTATGTCAAACATATCAAGAGCGGTAGCGTTTCAAAAAGTGTGTCTAGGAAGGTTTCTTCAGATTCTTCAGATATGTAAATATAGCGATTCTTGGTTTCAGAACAACACGCCGGGGCGTGTTGTTCTTATTTTTCTTCACTCGGGGAATAATTCCCGATCCAGATCGATCCGCGGCACCGGCCTCAGATAGGATTTCTTATCCATGGCCGTTTTGCCCATCAGCAGCAGAACCGACTCCTCGTTGGGCATGGCTCCCCGCATGCGTGTAACCCGTCGAAAATCCTTCTGCAGACGCTCGATCCAGTTCGTCGTGTAGATCATCGACTGAATCCTTGCCTCGTAATTCAGATAGGTGAAGTAGGCTTTGTAGGCCGGATCCTCCGCCCGTCGTCGAAAACTGCGGTAATCCTGCCCCCATTTCTCACAGAGCGCCTGCCATTGTTCCCAAGCTCTCTCCACCGTATAGCTGCGGTCTCCCGTACGGAAGAGCTGCCGCAGATCCTCGGCCAGCTCTCCCCTTGTCGCCGTTGCGCACGCAGCTCAGCAGATTGCGTTTCAGATGCGTCGTACAGCGTTGCAGCGGGGCTCCGGGAAAGACCGCACTGATGACATCCTCCAGACCCTTCAGCCCGTCGGCACACACCAGGCCGATCTTCCGAACACCCCGTTCCTGCAGCTCTGCGAGCATCTCACCCCAGCCCAGGGCGCTCTCCGTGGGTTTGTTGAAGATCCCAAGCACTTCACGCCGCTTGTCTTCACGCACGGCGAGCACTACATAGAAAGCTTCGGTCTCCACGCTCCGCTTGCGGTGGATCTTCATGTGTACGCAATCGATGAAGACGATCGGGTAATAAGCCTCCAAAGAGCGCGTGAGCCATTGCGAGACATCTTCTCGGAGGTAGTCCAACATTCGCGAAATGCTCGCCTTGCTGTAGTGCTCGCCATAGATATCCTGGAATACCTCGCCGACCTGTTCCTGCGTAAGACCTTTCGTGTAAAGCGTTCCCGCAAGGCGTTCGCATTCATCTTCCTGATGGCGAAGGATCGCCAGAATCCGTGGATGAAAATTCCCGTAGCGATCTCGAGGTATCCGGAACGTCAGTGTACGACCATGACCGTAACTATGCCCCGGGCGAAAGCCGTTGCATTTGTTCCCTGACGTGGAGTTTTCCCGGAGATATTCCCGGCGCTCCGAGACCATCATACTCTCCAACAAGATCTCCAACAGATCCTGAAGGCCATTTTCCCGCTCCGAATGTTTGCATATTAATTCGGAAACGAATGAGACGACGACCTTAACAAAATAGCTTCAGCCATTTTTCTTTTTAATACAAAACGGCCAACAATATCAACAAGATTCCTTTTTTCAGGGAAATAACGTTGTGAGATCCATTTCAAATCAAGATTCGGATTTTGTCGAGTCGTTAAATTCTTGTAATTTTCGTAAAATTTACGGACTAATCTCACAAAGCAATATGAAGAAAGACTTTGGATCGAAGAGCTGGCTCTACCCGATGCCCGTGCTGATTGTGGCAGCCTACGACGAGCAAGGTGTGCCCAATGTCATGAATGCCGCCTGGGGTGGCATGTTTACCGATGAGACAATCGGAATCTGCCTCTCCGCCGGGCATAAAACCACGAAAAATATCCTTGCGACACGTGCCTTCACCGTCAGCATGGCTACGGTCGACCAAGTGGCAGCCTGCGACTATGCGGGTATCGTCTCCGGGAACAAAGTCCCCGACAAATTCGCCCGGGCAGGATTTCATGCTACTCCTTCGGCGCACGTCAATGCCCCGATGATCGACGAACTGCCCATGACACTCGAGTGCGAACTACTCTCCTATGATCCCGCAAGCTGCCATCTGACAGGACGTATCGTCAACATCTCGGTCGACGAAAGCATTCTGACCGACGGACAAATCGACCTGCGGAAGTTGCGCCCGATCAGCTTCGACCCCATTCATCTCGAATATATCGAATTGGGAGCTACGGTCGACAAGGCTTTCTCCTGCGGCAAGAAACTAAAATAGTAAGACCTACAGCTATTCAGGATGTACGATCCTCGGGAAAACCGGATTATCATCGACGGAGAGGACAAAACCGACTCCGTCGAACGCTGTTGGTACACCTCAAGGCCCAACCGCTGCCATGTCATTTTCTGCCATTTCCCGAAGACCTACTCCTACGTCCCGAGCAAAGTGTTGTGGCTGAAGGATCCCGTGGTACTCGATCCGCAGCATTGCCATCTGCTCCACAAAGGCCGCCGGATAGAGCCGCTCTCCTACATCGCCGCCTTCCAACAAGGTGCGCGGCGATTCTGGTATGTGGAATACGCCAACGGCACCGGAGCCCACTACAAGGGATCGGAGGTTGAACTGGTTCGGTCGTGCTTGGAGGAACCACCCGCACAGGATCGCTTCGCCTATCTGCGCGACGTGGCGGAACTCAACCCGCTGGAGACCGACGACGGGCAGAAACTGCTGCTGATGCAGTACCAGAAGATCGACTTTGTCTCCGACCGTTCGGCGGCGGCCCTCTACCTGAATCCCGGCAAGGACTCGCCACGGCAATTCCCGGCACCACCGCTCATCTACCCCTTCGGATGCAACGCCAGCCAGCAGAGAGCCATCCAGGCAGCCTTCGGGAATCAGATCAGCATCATCCAAGGCCCTCCGGGAACCGGCAAGACGCAGACGATCCTCAACATCGTGGCCAACCTTGTGGTACAGGAGAAGACCGTGCTGGTCGTCTCGAACAACAACTCGGCCATCGAAAACGTAGTCGAGAAACTGGAGAAGCAGGGACTGGGATTTCTCACCGCCCTGCTGGGCAGCCGCGAGCGAAAGACAGCCTTCGTCGAAACACAGGCCATCGAGAAGTCCATTCCGGCCGAGATCGACTCGTGGTATTCGGCCGAAACCGACTCTCCGGAGTTTCTCCGCGCCATTCAGTCCGAAGCCGAAGCGTTGCAGACGGTTTTCGAACAACAGGAGCGGTTGGCCCGTGCCCGACAAGAGTTGACGGGGCTGCAAACCGAACAGCTCCATTTCGAGCAGGAGACAACGATTGATCCCTCCGTGACGCTTCGTCGGCAGATGTCATCGGCCCGTCTGCTGATGCTGTGGAACGAATTGCAGGCCGCTGTCGAGTGGCAGCCGAACGGACTCTTCGATCGATGGCGGGAAGCGGTCCGATGGTTTCTGCTCAAACGCCGGATCCGCCGCCTCTTCGACGGATTTTCCCGCCACCCGGAGCGGCAGGATCTCCAGCGGTTGATCCCCCTCCTCCAGCGCAGTTACTACCAGATCCGGCAGGAGGAGCTCACGGCGGAGATCGACCGGATTGAAAAGCAACTTGCCACATCGGACGCTTCGGCGATGGTGGCCCGGTTGAGCGGCGACTCGATGCGTTACCTGCGCAGCCGACTGGCCGCCCGCTATGGCAAGGGACACAAACGACCGATTTTCCAACATATCACTCCCGAGCTGCTCAAGGAGTACCCCGTCGTGTTGAGCACGACCTTCTCCTCGCGGTCGAATTTCCGGGCGGAGACGCTGTTCGACTACGTGATCATGGACGAAGCCTCGCAGGTGTCGTCCGAAACAGGGGCGCTGGCGCTGATGTGCGCCCGCAATGCGGTGATTGTCGGCGACTCGATGCAGTTGCCCAACGTCATCACGGATGCCGACCGGCTCCGGATGCAGGCCATCGCCGCCAAACACGCGATCGACACCCGCTACGACTGCGCCGCGCTGAGCTTTTTGGAGTCGGTCTGTCGGGTCTTTCCCGAAGCGCCGCAGACGCTGCTGCGCGAACACTACCGCTGCCATCCGAAGATCATCAACTTCTGCAACCAGCGCTTCTACGGCGGGCGCCTATTGATCATGACCGAGGATCACGGCGAGCCCGACGTCATCACGGCGTGGCGAACCACACCGGGGCATCACGCGCGGGGAGCGTTCAATCCCCGCGAGATCGAAACGATCCGGCGCGAGGTGCTGCCGTCACTTCCCTACGAGCAGGCCAAGATCGGCATTATCTCCCCCTACAACGAGCAGGTCAATGCGCTACACCGCGAGCTGGGCGGAGGCATTGACGTGGCCACGGTCCACAAGTTCCAGGGACGGGAAAAGGAGGCCATCATCCTGTCGACCGTCGACAATCAGATTACCGCCTTCACGGATGATCCCAATCTGCTGAACGTCGCCGTATCGCGGGCCAAGCGGCAATTCACGCTCGTCACTTCGAGCAACGAACAGCCCGACAGCCGCAACATTGCCGATCTGCTGGCCTACATCGACTACAACGGCGGCAAGATCACGGAGAGCGCCATCCATTCGGTTTTCGACCTGCTCTACGAACCCTATGCCGAGGCGCGGCGGGAGTTCCTCAAACGGCACCGCCGGATCTCGGAGTTCGACTCCGAGAATCTGACCTATGCCCTGCTGGAGCGGGTGTTGGAGACGGACCCAGCATTCCGGCATCTAGGCGTCCTCTGCCACCAACCGCTGCGACAACTGATCCGCGACTGGACGCTTCTCAACGACGAGGAGTGCCGCTATGCCTCGAACGGCGCCACGCACCTCGACTTTCTGATTTACAACCGGGTGAGCAAGCGGCCCGTCCTGGCTGTCGAGACCGACGGCTACCAGTTCCACAAACAAGGCACCCGCCAATCCGAACGCGACCGGATGAAGGATCGCATCCTCGACCGCTACAGCCTGCCGCTGCTGCGCCTCTCGACCACGGGCACCGACGAAGAAGCGAAAATCAAAGATCAATTATCGAAGATTGTGGAATAAATCCGTAGGACAGGCCGCAAATAGCCATGACCACAATTATTTTTTGCTAACTTTGTAGAAACCTCATACAGCTATTGCCTTGTTATGAACGAATATATCCAATTCAAACACCTTCTGGAGTACTTTGTCTCCCATCTGGAATGGGCTGTCAACCAGAATCCATCTCACGTCGGATACCAAACTTATATCGCCCCTATCCCCAATTTTAAATATTCCGGACAGGGGTATGCCGGCGCCAATATCCAACATCAAATCGAGAATTGGTGCCAGTATGGCAAAGATCTGATCCACATCAATATAGATGCAAGAGGATATACGACGACGCGCTGCTACATGAATTGGAACTGGACCTGGATCAATGTCAGACCTCATTGGATCAACACGGGTGACACGTACCATATTGATTCCTTGTTTCTGACCCAGGAACAAGGCTCAAACGCCAAAGCGGAATTAACCCGCACTTTGAACGAATTGGGACTTTTCGACAATCAGGAACCGAATGATACATTAAAAGATTTTTTCAACACCTACAAGGATATGCTGGAATCATTTAATGAGAAAGAAGAGATTCAGAGCTACGTTCAGCTCCTGAAGGCCAACAAGAATCTAATTCTTACAGGCGCTCCGGGAACCGGCAAGACCTATCTTGCCAAACAGATTGCAAAGGCTATGGGCGCCACCAGCGAGGAACAGTGCAAAATGGTTCAGTTCCACCCTTCGTATGACTATACGGACTTCGTCGAGGGTCTGCGGCCAGTTAAGAGCAATGCTTCGGACCAGATCGGATTCGAACTCCGGCAAGGTGTTTTCAAGCAATTCTGCGAAAAGGCGCTGGAAAACTGGGTGGATAGCCGGAAAAACCCGGAAGAGATATCGGCTGAGCGGATATTCAAAGAGGCGTATGAGCGTTTCACCGATGACATCCGAAACGGGGAGATCGCCGGAAATGAATTGCCGCTGCGATCCGAAGATGTGGCCATGAAAATCGTGGAAGTATCCGACAATAACAACATCATTCTCAAGACGAAGGACTCCGAAAGCGAAAAGACCTACACCGTCTCATACAACCGCTTGAAGAAACTGTCGGAGACCTATAAGGACCTTAAAGCGCTGGACGAGATAACCAACATATACAAAGCGGTAACTGAGGCAATAAAGGGCTGTCACGCATCGGCCTATTGGGCAACACTCCATTATGTATACGAACATTATGTAGGGAAGGTCACGGCCGACGCAACTCCCGTCGAGAAGAAGAACTATGTCTTTATCATCGATGAAATCAATCGAGGTGAGATCTCCAAGATCTTCGGCGAGCTGTTCTTTTCCATCGACCCGGGATATCGGGGAGAGTCGGGACGGATTTTCACCCAATACCAGAATCTGGTGGAAGATTCTCCCTTCAACAATGGCTTCTTTGTCCCGGAGAATGTATATATCATTGGGACAATGAACGATATCGACCGGAGTGTCGATACAATGGATTTCGCCATGCGGCGCCGCTTTGCCTGGAAAGAGGTGAAGGCCACCGAACGACTCGGGATGCTGGATTCTCTCGGTGCAGACAAGACCGAAGCAATAACGAGATTGATCAATCTGAATGCTGCGATTGAAAAGATCGACGGATTGAGTTCCGCCTATCATATCGGCCCGGCCTATTTCAAGAAGCTCGAACTTTATCAGAAAAATACCGGACAGAAATGGGAACTGCTGTGGAATTATCACCTCAAAGGTCTTCTGTATGAATACCTTCGCGGATCCGACGAATTGGAAGCCAATATGCAGATTCTGAAGGCTGCCTACGATTTGACAAAGAGAGACCAAGCTGAATCAGATGGTGAAAACTAATTCAGAGGTACGACAATATCGGATACGGGACTACGGGACAATTCCAGTCTCGGAGATCGCCGTATCCGATATCGAAAACTTCCGACATTTCGCCAACCGTTCCATCCAGGACTTGTGTAATAAGAAGAATTCGAATCTGCTTATCTTCCCGGATGTAGAGCATCTTCTCAAAAACGGCATTGGAGAACAGTCCGTTTGCACGTTGGATGATACCCAATTGCAAGCCGGGGACCTCATGGGGTTCATCGGTCGAGGCCACAGTCAGCTGACCATCAGCTCCCGGTTTGCAACAGCAGATCAGGAGGATTATTTCCTACATTACATGGTTCAGCGGGTTTTCGATATCAATCTGTTCGATCTGAAACATGCGTCATCGCAAAACCGGATCTTCGACTTCCTAACCCTTTTATTCCCTTACTACCTGAAAAGAGCGCTCAAACAGGGTATTTACAAAAAATACAAAACTATTGCGCACAACGATGCAAATGTCAAAGGAGTCATCGATATTTCCAAACAAATCCGACTGAATACTCCATTTACGGGAAGAATTGCCTACTCTGTTAAGGAGTTTTCCTATGACAACGAACTTACACAGTTGATTCGTCATACAATTGAATGCATCCGGACCACTCCGCAAGCATCCGTTCTGAAAGCGGATCCAGATACCGAGGCTTTTGTCTTGCAGATCTGTCAGATAACCCCATCCTACAGTCTGCTGGCACGAAGAAAGATTATCTCCAGCAACCTGCGGCCGGTAACGCATCCATACTACGTCGCCTATCGCGAACTGCAGAAACTTTGCATCCAGATTCTCACCCACCGAGGGCTGAAATACGGTCAAAACAAGGATGACATCTATGGCCTTCTATTCAGTGGGTCCTGGCTCTGGGAGGAGTTTCTTTATAAAACATTGCTCCACGACTGTGGATTCCGGCATCCGCAAAACCGCTTGGGCAAAGGCAGCATCTACCTCTTCGAGAAGGCTCCCTTATCTGAAATGGAGAGATACAGCCGTTGTAAACGATATCCGGATTATATCAAAGAGGACTTTATTCTGGATGCCAAATACAAGAAGCTGGATTCAGGGCACATCAATCGAGATGACATGCATCAACTCATTTCGTATATGTATGTCGAACAAGCCTCAAAAGGCGGATTCATCCATCCGCAACAGGCGACACAGGTTCAACCTGTTGTAAGGACGCTGGGGGCGCTGCGCGGCTACGGCGGAACCATCCTTCTCATCGGAGTACCGATTCCGACCGACGCAAAGTCTTACCAGGATTTTATTGAACAAATGCAGCAAACCCAGCAGAGACTAAAGCAAGCTATAAAGAATTTGGAGAGTTGATTGTCGCGTCCCAGTTAGGGCGCAGCTATCCAACAGGAGACATTACAAGATCCTACAGAGGCAATTGGAGACATACTCAACAGCGCAGCAATCTCACTATCAGAATAGAACAAGAACATTCAACGCAAAGTAATTTGCTCTCCTAACAAGACCTCTTCCGATTGTCAAATCTGAGGTATACCGCAACTTGATTCTCTCGCACGCAACCAATATAGTCCGCATCAAATCCAGTTTCGCCCTTCGAGCCTTGACACTCGCCGCAATCTGTATCGCCACCTCACCTGGATTTAAGACATCAACTGCTAATATGTTATTCATAGATACCATTTACATCCAACAACAAACAAAATATTATTCTTTATAATACTCCTCCTGAAATAATATTTTTCCCCAAATAGTTGACCACGGCGAAAAAGCCATGACGTTCAGTAAAAAATTGCGCTCTGAATAAAAAAGTCGGGCCCCGATTTTCGGAACCCGACTACCCTATCCACAGAGTGTGACGGCTACTTCTTCTTGCGGTACCCGCACTTCGGACATACACCCTCCTCGTTGAGTGCAACGCCGCACAGCGGGCAGCGGTCGATGTCGTTCTTGGTCACGAACTCCGCCGAGGCCGCATTCACACCGCTCGTGAAGGTGATCTTGGCAATGTTGAGCTTATCCTTCAACAGGTCGTAGACAATCTTGATCATCCCCTCAACCGTCAGCGTCTCCTTCGTGACCACCAGACGGCAATCGGGATAGGCCGTGGCCAGCTCCGTCTTGAAGGCCGGGCCCTTCATCTTGTTCTGCGGGTGTCCGTTGCGGATGCCCTGCTTCTCGTAGACGTCCAGAACGGCCGGCAGCAGCGGATCATCCTCGCGCAGAACCAGCGCGTGGTCGAAATTCCGAAGCACGTCCCACGCTACCTTCTGAATCTCGTTGCAGGGGTAAACCATGTTCACACCCGCTTCGATGCTATCCTCCACCTCGATGGTCAACTGTCCCGTGTGGCCGTGGAGATACTGAGCCTCTCCTTGAAAACCGTAGAAACGGTGTGCATACTGCAGATCGAATGTTGTGATACTTCTCATAACAAATTGCGGTTTTAAGTTAGACATTCTTTTTCAGAGTTACCTGTACCTGTACTTTCCCGATCGCCTCCGTCGGGATGATAGGTAAACGACAAACAATTTGCCAATCAGAAAAATTGGCATCAATTTTCATAAACAAAGCGAGAATTCGAAATATTTTCCTAACTTTGGATTCAAGAGCAAATAGGCTTCACGATGGCTTTCAAGGTTTTCACGCTGCTGATAAACGGACTGGTCCCTGTTATTCCGGCTTGGTTCATCATGAACTCGCACCCGGAAACAGCGGTTATCAAACCGTGGCCAATCGTTTGGACATTGCTCGGGGTCAACGTGCTTCTCATTCTGATCGCCTGGAAACACCTCGGATATACACGCCGGCAACGAGAAACGGAAGCCTTGATGTTAATCGTCAATGCATTCGTTCCTTTGGCAACGTACAACTGGCTGTTTCCCGCCGAAACGCAGTTTTCGTTTCCCGTGCAAATTCTGCTGTACTGTTCCATGCAGGTTGTGTGGATTGTCTCGATTGAAATTGCACCGGATTGGGTCGGACGCATCCGACAGCGCAAAGCCGAGGAGCGAGCCTTGTCGGGCAAACAGCACTTTGAATCCAGAGAGGAGGTTCTGAAAAAGCACCAAAACAAGGCTTAAAAAAGATCTCGTTCTTCCCGGATGAATCCCCGGTTCGGAGCGGGAAATGAACCTCCAAAATTCGGACTCCGAACCCGAGTTTTACATTTTTCCGAGAATATCGGACCTCTGAAATGAAGCGTCAAACAAGGTTTTGCCGCCTCTTTACAGTGTGCCTTTTCGTGGCATCGGTTAATGCCGTAACCAACAGAAAATTAACGAGTTACAAAGCTTTTCTGCATCGGACTGTAACCCGGTCCGGCTTTTGGGAGATTCTTCATGGAATTTCCGGACAAAGCAAAATGAGGCGTCACTGTTTGTTCGCCGGACCGGGTTCCTTCCGCACGTCTTTTTAGCGTTTGAGCCGATAGTCGATTCCCGCTTTGCGGGCCTGCGAGTGCTGGTAACGGCGGTGGATGCGGTACATGCGCCCGTCTTTTACGAACCGCGCCCCGGTCTGGTGGAAGCAGAAGGAGATGTCTGCCGCCACGCACTGTTCACGCAGCCCGAGCACCCAGGCGTAGTCGCACGGCCGGGCCTCGTTGCCCGATTCGCCGCCCGCCGAGACCTCCTCGACGGCGGGCGAGAGATAGCGTGCGATGTCGAGCGGTCCCAGCAGCGGGGCGCAGACGATGAGCCGGTGGCGGACCGGCGTCGCGAGGAACAGCAGCAGCCGGTAATCGGCCATCGCCTGATTTTCGACCGTGCAGCCGATGACGACATTCTCATATCCGTCGCCCCAGTCGGGCGGCAGTACGGCGGCCAGCCGGTCAATGCGCTTGGTGAAGAAGAGGAACCGCAAGTCGTGGCGGATGCGCATCATCTCCCAGGCCTCGGCACGCCAGGCGTCGGCCTCCTCCAGCAGAAAATCCGATGTGAAGCAGGTGTAGACCATCTCGCCGGCGGGGACCTTGAACCGTCCGTCGCGGCTACGGCGCACCGGACGGTCGAACATCGCCGTCTGCCGCACTTCGCGGCTGTCTTTATCGTGGCGGCTGTCCTGCCGGTAGACATAGCAGTTGCGGCAGCCTTCGCTGATTTTCCGGCATCCGTGCCAGGGGTTCCACGAAACGGACATGGTTACATGAACTCCATGCGCAGGCGCACCATGTGGCGGCACTCCACGCCGTTTTCGAAGATCGGCGTAGGGCTGTGCTTGCGGAAATAGTCTACGTCGATGCCGCAGCGGACGAATCCGCAGCGTTCGTAGAGGGCGATCTGCCCGAATCCCGAATTGCCCGTGCCGATTTCGAGCAGGCGGAACCCCGCCCGGCGGGCCGTGTCGACGGCGTGGGCCAAAAGGGCCGTGGCGATGCCCTGCCGCTGACGGTCGGGCACGACGGCGATATTCACGACCTCGGCCGTGAAGGGCCGCGTGTGGATCAGCACGTACTGTCCGACGATCCGGCCGTCGTCGCAGGCGGCGTAGCACGTTCCGCGGCCGATGTAGTCGGCCACCGAGGCTTCGACCTCGTCGGCCAGCAGCAACAGTTCCCGCGAAGGGGTTTCGGTTTTGCGAATTTCCATATCAGAAAAGGGATAGGGCGCCCCGGAAGGTCGCCAGTACGACAATGTAACGCAGGGCCTTGCCCGCGAGCATCGCGCCGCCGGTCAGCCACACGTTGCTGCGCATCAGTCCCAGCACGATGGCGATGGCCTCGCCGATGGTGGGCAGGAAGGCGAAGAAGGCCATCAGCGCCCCGCGTCCCGAGAGGAATTTCCGCGCCCGGGCCAGTTGGCGCGTCGAGACACCCAGCCGGGTGATCCATTCGGTCTTGCCCAGCGTCCCGATCCAGTAGCAGGTCATGCCGCCGAGCGTGTTGCCCAGCGCGGCCGCGACGACGCATCCCACGGGATCAAGCCCCATGCCTGCGAGCACCACCATCACCGCCTCGGAGCTGAAAGGCAGGACGCTTCCGGCGATCAGCGCCGAGAGAAAGAGGCCCCAGTAGCCCCAGTCGATGAGAAATTCGGTGATTGTTTCCATATCTATCCGCACGGGTCTTTCGGCGGCCCGTGCAGACAAAGATAGCGATTTTTTCGGTTCCTACGCCTCCCCGGCCCAGCCGCGGATCACACGGCTGCGGACGTCGACGCCCATTTCGCGGGCGCGGGCGAGAATGCGGCGCGCCAGGGCGGCTTTCCTGTCGTCGGGCGCGTAACGGAAATAGGCTTCCGCCGCGCGGATGTGCGCTGCGTCGACGAGCGGGAATTCGCGCGTTTCGGGGATTCCGAACGCCGATGCGGGAAGTTCGCGGCGTTCTTCGACGGTGAGCCGGTCGGGAGTTTTGGTTTTCGGAGCCATGACGGTGTGGTTTTTCTTTCCGGGCGGCAAAATCCGGGCCAGCGGAGCGGCGTTTGTCTGCGAGGTGGCGTGCCGACGGCGTGCGAATGGCTTTCAGGGGGCCGGGGTCAGAGCCGCCGGGCGATCCGGCTGTCGGCGGCATACCGCCCGGGACCGGCGATCCAGAGCAGCGCGAAGGCCGCGAGGCAGAGCATGTTTGATGCCTTCGTTTGGTTCTCCCAAATTGATGGATTATCTTTACGGCCGTGAATTTCAACCGCTACATAACGGAGGCCGAATTTTCGGAACTCGCCGCCTTTATCCGCTGCGAGGGCGTCGTACGGCGTTTCGCCCGCGGCGAACGCCTCTCCGGGCAGGGACTCCGCAGCCACCGCTGCGGACTGGTCGTGCAGGGCGCTTTCCGTTACGTGCACGCCGACGCCGCGGGAGAGGAGCATGTCGTGGGTTACGCCTTTGCCGGAGAGTTCGTCGGCGACTATATCTCGATGTGCGTCGATGCGCCGTCGCAGGTGACGATCGGGGCGATGTGCGGCGCCGAGGCCCTGCTTGTTCCCGGCGAACGGCTCGAAACCTTCTACCGCACCGATGCCGCCTGCGAGCGGCTGGGCCGCAGGCTGGCCGAACACATGCTGGCCGAGGTTTACGAACGTCTGCTGGACCGCTATGCCGCCTCGCCGCAGCAACGCTACGAGGCCCTGACGGAGCGTTGTCCCGACGTGTTGCAGCTCGTTCCCCTGCGGGAACTGGCCTCCTATCTGGGCGTGCGTCCCGAGACGTTGAGCCGCATCCGCCGCCGTGTCCGCTGATTTCTTGATCTGCGTCAACGTTTTTTTGGGGCGCACCCGTTAACTTTGTTTCCATGAAACGAGCGATTGTCATCGGGGCCACTTCCGGCATCGGCCGGGCGTTGGCCGAACGCCTTGCGGCCGAGGGATACCGGGTCGGCGTGACCGGGCGGCGCGAGGCGTTGCTGGAGGAGCTGGCGGCCAGCCGTCCGGGCAGCTTTTGTTACGCCGCGGCCGACATCATGGACCCTGCCGCCGCCTGTGCGGCGCTGGAACGCCTCGCCGGAGAGCTGGGCGGCATGGATTTGTGCGTGGTCAGCGCCGGAACCGGCGACCTGAATCCCGGACTGGACTATGCGCTGGAAGAGCCGGCCATCCGCACCAACGTCGTGGGCTGGACCGCGGCGGTCGACTGGGCCTACGGCCGTTTCGAGGAGCGGGGCGGCGGCCATCTGGTCGTCATCACGTCGGTCGGGGGCCTGCGCGGCGGCGGTGCGGCTCCGGCCTACAACGCCTCGAAAGCCTATCAGATCAACTATGCCGAGGGCCTGCGGCAGCGGGCTGCGAAGTCCGGACTGCCCCTCCCGGTGACCGACATCCGTCCGGGATTCGTCGCGACGGAGATGGCCAAGGGCGAGGGGCTGTTCTGGGTGATGCCCGTCGACCGGGTCGTGGAGGGGATCGTGCGGGCCATCCGCCGCCGCCGTAGCGTGGCGGTCGTCACACGCCGCTGGCGGCTGCCTGCGTGGCTGATCCGGCACATGCCGGAGTGTATTTACCGTAAAATGGGATGATGATGAACGGATGGTTTCTGGCGGCCGGAGCGTTGCTCGCCGCCGCATTCTTCGTACACGTGTTTTCAGGCAACCGCTTCTACTCGGCGGCGCGCCCTGATGCGGCAACGGCCCCTTCCGGAGCTTACGAGGCGTGGCTGATGGGCCGCTGCGGCGTTCAGATGATTTCAGTGGACCTGTTCCTCTGCGCGGCTTTTCTTTTGCTGCTGGGGACGGGCGTCCTGCCGCGCAATTTCGCGCTCGAACTCCTGCTGCTGCTGGTGTTCGGCGGCTGGTGCGTCTTCTGGCTGGTGTCGCTGCTGTGTGAAAAAGCCGGAGGGCGTCATTACCTCCGGCTGTGCCACTGGGCGTTGTTCCTCGTGCTGTTCGGTTTGGTGCTGGGCGGCATGCTCGGGTAGTCCTACTCCTCCTCTTCGTAATAGACTTTGTAGAACTTGCCCTTCTCGTCCTCGCCCTGCTCCAGCAGGTTGCGGTTGCCGTGGACGTAGATGTGGAAATTGCGGTCGAGTTTGATGACGCTCTTGTACGACCGCGCCTGCTTCTTGACGGCTGAATCCGAGATGCCGAATTCGTCCTCGATGCGGATGTCGCGGTCCTGTTCGTACTCCTGGCGGAAGCGCGTGAAGCTCTCCACGACCTCCGGCTGGCGGATCACCTTCTCCGAAAAATCGTCCATCGAAAAGCTCTCCTGCTCCTGGAAATACTTCATCGTCTCGTTGAGCAGCTCGGCCTGGTCGGCCTTCGACACCTCGAACTCCTTCGAGAGGTGTTTCGTGACGTATTTCTTGCACATCGCCAGCGTGTTGTGCGTATTGTGGTAGTTGTCCTGCCGCTGGCGCACGCGCAGGAAGTCGTCGATCCAGTAGCGTGCTTCGGTGCGGTTGGTGTTGTCGACGACGAAGACCGCAAACCCCTCCTCGCGTTCCGTGTTGAAAATGACGGCTCCCTTGTCCAGCCGTTTGATGTCGATGCCTTCGCGGGCCGCGATGTGCACCCCTCCGGCCTGCTGTTCGACGTCGAGGAACGTGTCGCGCGTCTCGGACTTGAACAGCCCCAGCGCGTCGCAGCGTTCGCCGCCGAAATTGCAGTCCGAAAAGTAGGCCGTGTAAAATTCGCCGCCCTTGATCTGCGGGTGCATGCCGCTCTCGTAGAGGTGCTTGGCCAGGCTCACCGAATGTTCGAGGAGCGCCTCCGGATCGTCGAAGATTCTGCATGCGAAGTTCCAGACCTCGTTGCACCCGAGGTCGGTCTCGTGGTGGAGGTTGTAGCACTCCTCGCTCTTGAAGCCGCCGAGGAAATAGGCCGTGAGCGTGCGCATCAGCCCTTCGTCGGCGACCTGTGCCGAGAGTTGGGGCGAGACCGTCAGGGGTTCGTCCTTCGATTTGTTGCCGACGACGTGTACGGCCAGCGCTTCGATGCGCGTATCTTCGGTGTATAACATGTTCGGGATCGTTTAACGGACGACAAAGATGCGCATTTTTTGTCTCCCCGGCAAGTCCTGCGGCCGATAAAAAGGCCGGAATCCGCGGGGGACTCCGGCCTTCGGGCGTGTGGCGCGGCTTATAGGCGGGTCGCAGGCGCGATCTTCAGGCGGAACGTGTAGTCGGCGTAGGGAATCCGGTATTCGGGCAGCGGCAGCGCGCCCCACGAGTTGACGCACGCCAGTCCGTACTGCACCTTGTCGAGGCATACCGAAACGTTCTTCTGCTTTTCGACCTCGGGCGAGTGTCCCTGCCGTTTTGCGGGGCCTTCGTCGAGCGACTCCTGCGGGTAGTGAAGCGCCGAGGCGGAGAACGGAGCGTCGGAGGTCACCGTAAGACCCCGTCCGCCGATGTCCGCGAGGTGCCACCAGCGCAGGTCGCTCTTCGTGCCGGTCTCCTGCGGGCGGATGTAGGGGTGGAACTGCTCGTCGACGCTCTGGCGGTAAAGTCCCACGAAGGCCGACGATTTGCGGTCGGCGTAGTTCTCGCCCGGTCCGCGGCCGTAGTATTGCAGGCGGTCGAACGCCTCGGGCATCTCGAAGCGCATGCCGAAGCGGAACATGTCGGGAACCTCGGCCCCCGGCGTGGCGTGCAGCGACTGTGCGATCGTGACGGCGCCCGTGTTGTCGACGGCGTATTCGATCTCCAGCGTGGCCTGCACCCCGGGCATTTCATAGCCGGCCTTCACCGTGACGATGCCGTCGGCCTCGGCATGGGTCAGCGTCTTGAGTTTCATCTCCGGCTGTTTCCAGACGGCCATTTTGTGTTGCAGTCCGGCGCCGAAGTCGTTGTCGGTCGGCGCGCGCCAGAAGTTGGGGCGCAGCGTGGAGCCGTCGGCCAGGAAGTCGAGCCCGCGGACTTCGTAACGGGTGATGAAGCCCGTCTTGCGGCTGAAGTCGAGCCGCAGGCCGTTGCCCGCGACGATTAGGAAGTCTTTGTGGTTGTCCGCAACGAAGAGCGATTCACCTTCGGCTGCGGATTTCGCCGCGGGAGCCGTGAAGACGTATTCGCGGATCGGCAGCTGGGCGCGCGCCGCGGTGTGGCCCGCGGGCAGGATGCCTTCGGCCGTCTTGAGTTTGTAGGCCACGTCGAGCAGCAGTTCGCCCGCCGCGGGCAGCGTGGCCGGATCGTAGGGGAGCGTGATGCGCACGCGCTGCTGCGGCGCGGCTTTCAGTCCGTCGACGACGCCCCGGCGGAGGGGCGTCCCGTCGCAGAGCACCTCCCAATGGAGGTCGTAGTTTTCGAGGCCGCGGAAGAAATTTTCGTTGAGGACCTCCACCGTATTCCCCGCATCGCCGGCCCACGAGGTCCAGACCGACTGGTAGTAGTAGCGCACCTCCTCCATGTGTGGGTTCGGAATGCGGTCGGGACCGATCAGGCCGTTGTCGCAGAAGTTCTGGTCCGAGGGGTCGTAGGGGTTCCAGTCGCCTCCGTAGCCGTAGACCGTCACGCCGTTGCGCCCCTTTTTGTGCAGCGACTGGTCCACGAAATCCCAGATGAATCCGCCCTGATATTTCGGTTCGCGGCGGATCAGCTCCCAGTACTCCCTGAATCCGCCCATCGAGTTGCCCATGGCGTGGGCGTATTCGCACTGGATCAGCGGTTTGGCGGGATTCTCGGCGAGGTATTTCTCACACCGCTCGTAGTCCCAGTACATCGGGCAGATAATGTCCGTGTTGCGGCTGCCGGGCGAATAGACGGCCCGTTCGTGGTGAATCGGCCGCGAGGGGTCGTAAGCCTTGATCCAGTCGTAGCAGGCGTCGAAGTTCGGCCCGTCGCCCGCTTCGTTGCCCAGCGACCAGATGATGACCGACGGATGGTTGATGCTGCGCTGCACGTTGCGTTCGTTGCGCTCCAGATGCGCTTTGGCGTAGAGCGGATTCTTGGCCAGCGTCTTTTCGCCGTAACCCATGCCGTGCGACTCGATATTGGCCTCGGCCACGACGTAGAGTCCGTATTGGTCGCAGAGCGAGTACCAGCGGGCGTCGTCGGGGTAGTGGCACGTGCGCACGGCGTTGATGTTGTTCTCCTTCATGATGCGGATGTCCTCCAGCATGCGCCCCTCGGAGACGTAATAGCCGTAGTCGGGGTCCATCTCATGCCGGTTGGCGCCCTTGATCAGCACCGGCCGGCCGTTGACGAGCAGCTGCCCGCCCTCGATCTTCACGTCGCGGAATCCGATCCGGAGCGGAATGACCTCGATCACTTCGCCCGCCGGCGCGCGGAGCGTCGCCGTCAGTCCGTACAGCACGGGCGTCTCGGCGCTCCACAGGGCGACTTTCCCGGCGTCGAGCGTGCAGCGCTCCTCGTCCTTCGTGACGCGCAGCTGCTGCGACGCGACGCTGCGCCCTTGGGCGTCGGTGAGCGCCAGTTCGACGCTGCATCCCCGCGCCTGCCTGGGGAAGAAGGCTTTGACGGCTACCGTTCCCGCGGTGTAGTTGGCCGAAGGCGCGGCGTCGACCTGAATGTCCGTAATTTGCCGTTTGTCGCGCGCGTAGAGGTAGCAGTCGCGGCCCACGCCCGAAAGGCGGAAGAAGTCCTGATCTTCGAGGTATGTGCCGTCGCACCAGCGGAAGACCTGGAACGCGATGAGATTCCGGCCGGGTTTCACGTAGGGCGTCAGGTCGAACTCGGCCTCCAGCTTGCTGTCCTCGCTGTAACCCACATAGCGGCCGTTGACCCAGAGGTAGATGTTCGACGTCACCGAGCCGAAATGCGCGACGATCTGCCTGCCGGCCCATGCCGCGGGGATGTCGACCGTACGGCGGTAGGAACCCACGTGGTTCTGCTCGATGGGAACGTGCGGCGGATCGTTTTTGAACCAGCCCCGCCAGGCGTAACCGACGTTGAGGTAGACCGGATCGCCGTATCCGTTCAGCTCCCAGAGTCCCGGCACGGGCATGTCGTTCCAGCCTTTGTCGTTGTAGCCGACGCGGAAAAAGTCCGTCGGTCGCTGGTCGGCGTTGCGCACCCAGTTGAATTTCCAGTTTCCGTTCAGCGTGACGAACCGCTCCGAGAGGGTCTTGTCGCCCGCCTGTGCGGCTTCCGGCGACTCGTACGCGAACCAGGAGCCATGCATCGGCATCCGGTTCACGGCATTCACGCCGGCGTCCTGCCATTCGTTGCTCTGCGCGCCGGCCGTCAGCGCCGTCGCCGCGGCCAGCCAGCATAAGAGGATTTTCTTCATCGGTTATCTCTGTTTTTAAGGTTTAGGCATAGTCTGCCGAAGCGGTTTCCGCTGTGCCGGATGTCCGGCGCGGTCCGATCGGTTAAATTTCGGAAAAATGTCGGGAAACTCCAAATATGGCGGCTGAAAAAGACGACAGCCGTATTGTTCCGGCGCATTTTTGCCGGGTGACGGTTATTTCCAGTCATGTACCTGGTCCGTTCTCACGCCGCCGCCCGCAGGGCAGTCCTCCTATAAAAAAGCAAGGACGCAGGTACAACCCCTACAGTCGGCCCGTTACAGCCTTATGATGGTAGTTGCCCTTACGCCCAAGCCTGTCCCCCACCCGAACGGGCAGGGACAAGGCTCAAGTTTCAGACAAATATTACACCATCATAAAAACTGCCGTATTTCTACAACAGGTAACGGTTTACTGTAGGTATAAAGGTTTGTCTTAACCTTTGTTTCTATTTTCTATTGCGAAGATAGTCAAATAATCCGACTAACCAAAAAATCCGGCCCCCTTTCGGAGGCCGGACCCACTATAAATAACTATGACAAAAACTTTCGTTTATGCGTTGGCGGTCGCCAGCGGCGAAGCCTGCGTGTAGGTGCGGGCGGCCAGCTCCTTGTCGAGCATGTACAGCCCGAACTTGTTGCCTTCGACGGCCTCGCAGGCGGTGATCATCTCGCGTGCCGACTCCTCCTCCTCGACCTGCTCGTCGACGAACCAGACGAGCATGTTCGACGAAGCGTAATCCTTGTCCTCGGCGGCGATGGCGGCCAGATTGTTGATCATGGCCGTAACCTCCTTCTCATGGACCAGCGTGTCCTGGAACATCTCCAGCGGCGAAGTCCAAGCAGTGCGCACCTCCTCGATCGGGAGCAGCTTCACCTCGGCGTCGCGCGAGAGAATGTAGTTCATAAAGATCCGCGCATGGTCCTGCTCCTCCTGGAACTGTACGTAGAACCAGTTGGCGACACCCTTCAGCCCCTTGGCCTCGGCGTCCATCGACATCGAAAGATAGAGATAGGCCGACCAAAGCTCGGCATTGATCTGCGCGTTCATCGCTTCGTGTAATTTCTTGCTTAACATAACTGTATTGTTTTAAGTTTGCGGTTTATCATCGTTCGTGATACAAATATACAATAGTTTTTCGTGATTTGTATCAAAATAGTCATCAAATTATTTTATATCGAAATGACGAGACATTATAAAACAAAATAGACGGCGTCCGAATACGTATTCGGGCGCCGTCGGATGGTTTTCAGCGGAATGCGGATCAGTCGTCGATCTCGATCAGGCGGAACTGAAGGTCGAATTTCAGGTCGAGACCGTTGTCGAGCTTCACCTCCCAGTCGCGCTTGTCGCGGTCGATCGAGACGATCTTGCGGCCTGCGAAGTTCTTGGCGACATAGTCGCGGATCTGCTGCGGAACGATGGCTGCGGGAACCTCGCCGTACTTGCAGTCGACCTCCTTCCACGCTCCGTCCTTGGCGAACTCGACCTTCGAGCCGTTGACGAAGACCACCTTGTAATCCTTGTCGAACAGTTCCTCGTCGACTTTGGCGTAGGAGACCTCGACAGCCTTGAAGTGGGTCTGGACGAACTGTTGCGCAACGGCGGGAAGTTCGCCGACGGTGATGATCCGGTCTTTACCGGCGAAAGCGGGAACCGAAGAGGCCATGACGGCCAGCGAAGCGAGAAGAATCGTGAACTTTTTCATAATCGTAGTGTTTTAATTGAATTTCGTACTGCAAAGTTGCGGCCCGAAACTGAAACGAATCTGAAAAAAGCGGATTTCCTGCATTTTTTTTCACGCCGGGAAATCGACCGCGAAGCAATGCCGCCCCTCCTTATAAGAATAGGACACCTTCAACCCGTAGAGACGGCAGACTGCGTCGACCACGGCAAGGCCCAGCCCCGTAGAACCCTCCTTCTTCGTTCCCTGATAGAACCGGTCGAAGATACGCCCGGCGTCGAGCGGACCGCCCGCACCGCTGTTGCAGACCGTGAAGCGACGCGGAGCGACGCGCACCGTCACCTCGCCGCCCTCGTCGCCGTGAACGAATGCGTTTTTCAGCAGGTTGGCGACCACGCTCCCGGCCAGCGACGGATTCATCCGCGCCGTGAGCGGCCCCTCGTCCACGAGCGCAAAGCGCATGCTGCGGTAGGCGTAAATCTCCTCCATGTCCTCGGCCGTGCGGCGCACCAGTGCGTTCACGTCGACCTCTTCGGCCTCGGGGAACTGGCCGTTGTCGATCTTCGACAGCAGCAGCAGCGAACGGTTGAGCCGCACGAGGTAGTCCAGCGTCCGCTGCACCTTGGCGATCTCGCCCAACTGCTCCCCGGTGAGCGCATGCGCATCGTCGACCAGCATTTCCAACCGGTTGCGGCAGACCGCCAGCGGAGTCTGCATCTCGTGCGAGGCGTTGCCGATAAACTGTTTCTGCCGCTCGAACGACGACTCGGCCCGCTCGGCATAGCGGCGCGCGGCATCGTTGAGTTTCCGGAACTCCGTGACGGAGGTCTCGACGGCCAGCGGCGCATTCCGCGCCCCCACGGTGTAACCGTCGAGCCACCGCAGCAGGGCGTAGAGCGGCCGCATCGTGCGGTAGAGCACGATGACCGTGACCAGCAGGATCATCAGCAGCAGGAAGAGGTAGAGGCAGACCATCCACCGGAGGATCGACTCCCGGAGGTCGTCCTTCTCGATGGTCGGAGTCATCACCGTCAGTTCGCGCCATTGCCCCGCGCCGTCGCGGAACAACTTGCGCAGCACGCGGGCCGGCTCCTTGTCGTCGCGTTCGGGAATGAAAATCTCCTCGTCGGAATAGCGTTCGTGGTGCTGTGCGGCGGCATATTGGGGCGACACTTCGTGCAGGAAATAGCCGTTGTTGCCCTCGTCCGCCGGAACGGGAAGCTCCCGTCCGGCCAGAACCCGCTTGACGATCACTTCGGCACGAGCTTCGAGCGCGTCGTCCACCTCGTCGTTGATCTCGTCGATCAGCGTGAAGTAAAACAACACGGCCCATGCCGCCAGAAGCAGCGACAGCGCCCACGAAAGGTGCAGCAGGATGCGGTAAACCAGTTTCACGGCTGTACGAGTTTATAGCCGAAGCCGTAGACGGCGCGGATCTCGATGTCGGCGCCCGCATCGTGGAGCTTGCGGCGCAGGTTCTTCATCTGCGCATAGACGAAATCGAAATTGTCGGCCTGGTCGATATGGTTGCCCCAGACCCCTTCGGCCAGCGCGGTCTTGTCGACCGTGTGGTTGGGGCGGGACATGAAGTAGTGGAGGATGTCGTACTCCTTGCGCAGCAGCTCCACCTCGCGGCCCGCCACCTCGACCCGGCGGCTGTCGGGCCACAGGCGCACGTTGCCCGCGTCGAGGCTCTCGTAACCGCCGCGCTGGTGACGGCGCAGGACGCTGCGGATGCGGGCGCTCAATTCCGCCAGGTGGAACGGCTTGGGAAGGTAGTCGTCGGCGCCGAGTTCCAACCCCTCGATCTTGTCGTCGAGGGAATCGCGGGCCGAAATGATGATCACCGCAGCCGGGCTGCGACGCCTCTTCAGCTCTTCGAGCAGCCGCAGGCCGCTGCCGCCGGGCAGCATGATGTCCAGCAGGATGCAGTCGTAGTCGTATGCGGCGATCTTGTCGAGCGCCGCGGCGTAATCGGCGGCCTGCTCGACGATGTACTGCTCCCGGGTCAGCGTCCGGACCATGATCTCCCGCAGGGAGGGTTCGTCTTCAACAATGAGTATCTTCATAATACACTCCTTTTTCTCGGGACAGGGGGAGGGGCGAAAATCCGGTCTTGAAACCCGCGGCCCGCCACCGCCCTCCGAAACCCGTCTTTCAGACGGGCGAAATTACGGCCCGAATCCGAAAGGAAACTGAAATGCCGGGAATCAGCGCTGCCCGGTGCGCCGGAAATAATTCTGCAAGACCAGCAGTGAAATGATCTTTTCGCGCCGGCGGTCGCGGAACTGCGCGACGTATTCGTGCGCATGCGCGATGATCGCCTCGGCCTCGTCCGGATGCTCGATGTAGTAGCGCATCCGCTCTTCGAGGTCGGAATAGTCGGGCCGGATCTCGACGTAGTGGTAACCGGGGATGAGCGTGCCCTCCATGAACCACGTCTCGTAGGTCGGACGGGGCATCACGGCCAGCGAGTTCGACGACATGATCCACTTGAGGTTCGTCGCCACGTCGTAGCCCTCGATCGCCAGAATGAACTTGTAGTTCAGGTGGTCGTACATCGAAATATGGGGTTTGGTCCACTCCGGGGGATATTCGGGACGGGGCGTCGAGATGCCGGCATCGCAGCACTCCGAACCGAAATACATGCGCATGAAACGTTCGCGGTGGGGACGCCGCGTGATCGCCAGCCGGAAAATCGCCTTGTCCGACTTCTTCCGGAACGGAATGTCGTCCCGCAGGAAGATGAAATGGCGGACCTTGTCGAGGTTCAGCAGCACCGAATTGGCGTTGTCGCCGCAGATCGGCCTGCTCTTGACGATCGACGGCACGTCGGGAACCGTCGTCACGTCCCCGGGAACGGTATTCCACAGCAGGCGGTCGCTGAACCAGCGGGTGAACTCGTAGGTATCGAAGAAATAAGCCGTCTTGACGCCCCGGCGGAACTTGTGGTCGCCTAACGGACGCAGCCCTTCGCGGGGGGGGGTCGCAGGCGCAGGCGACAGTTTGTTGTAATAATCCGCCCGCCGGCAGATGTACTCCCAGTCGGGGCGGCGTTCCGCCTCGGCGAGTACCCGGTCCAGACGGGACTGCAACAACCGTTTCGGCGTAAGGTAACGCGCGAAACTCCGCAGGAACCAAAACAGTTTGATCTGTTTGTTGTGAAAAATACGGTTCAGACGGTTCATCGGCAATGGGTTTAGCTCAACAAAGATACGAAAAAGTCGAATGGGTTGCAAAACGGAATCGTACAAGATTCCGTAAAACCGCCTACTGATATAAAAGGGGCGTTACGGCTCCAAAGATAAAAAAATTCCGCGAAAACGAACAAAAAAAGGCGGAAACCGATGTTTCCGCCTTTTGCCGGGGATCGCCCCGTTTATGCCTTCAGGCCGTCGTAGGCCCACTTCACATAGGTCGCACCCCAGGTATATCCGCCGCCGAAAGCCGACAGAATGAGGTTGTCGCCCTTGCGCAACTGGCTCTCGTAGTCGCAAAGACACGAAGGAATCGTGGCGGCCGTGGTATTACCGTTGCGGTCGATGTTGATCATGCACTTGTCCTGCGTGATGCCCATACGGCGCGCCGTGGCGTCGATGATGCGCAGGTTGGCCTGATGGGGAACCAGGAAACGGATATCCTCGCCCTTGAGGTTGTGACGCTCCATCATCTCCACCGAAACGTCGGACATCTTCGACACGGCAGCCTTGAACACGGCGTGGCCGTCCCACATGATCGTGTGCCAGTTGTTCTGCACGGTTTCGACCGAAGCCGGGTAGCGCGAACCGCCCGCCTTCATGTAGAGCTGCATCTCGCCCGAGCCGTCGGAATGCAGGATCGAATCCACGACTCCGAGACCTTCGGTATTGGCTTCCAGCAGCACGGCGGCGGCAGCGTCGCCGAAGAGCGGGCAGGTCGAACGGTCGGTATAGTCGACGATCGACGACATTTTGTCGGCGCCCACGACGATGACCTTCTTGCTCGTGCCGGCCTCGATGAACTTCGCGCCGGTGGTCAGGGCGAACAGGAAGCCGCTGCAAGCTGCCGAAACGTCGAACGCGAAGGCGTTCTTGCAGCCAGCCTGGTCGGCGATCAGGTTACCCGTCGAGGGGAAGAACATGTCGGGGGTCACCGTGGCGCAGATCACCACGTCAATCTCCATGGGGTCCACCCCCGTCTTATCCAACAAATTGATGACCGCACGGGCGCCCATGTAGGAGCTGCCGATACCCTCGCCCTTGAGGATATGGCGCGTCTTGATACCCGTATGCGACATGATCCACTCGTCGTTGGTGTCGACCATCCGGCTCAATTCGTCGTTGGTGAGGATATATTCCGGAAGGTACTGTCCCACACCCGTAATAGCTGCTGTTATCTTACCCATTAGCTTTGGCTTTTCGTGTTTTGGTTAATTTTGAAACGCACGTTGCAGTTTCGCTGTCAGATCGGCCTTGATGACCTGTTCGGTCGAAAGGATCATGCTCCGGATCGCCTGGGGCGAAGAGCATCCGTGACCGATGATAACGGGCGCGTTGACGCCCAGGACGGGTGTTCCGCCCACGTTTTCGTAATTCATGGCGTCCCAGAAGGCATTGCGGCAGCCCAAGGCCGTGTTGATGCGGTAGAGGCCCTCGGCCATTTTCAGCGCCGTGTTGCCGACGAATCCGTCGCAGACGATCACATCGGCGACCTTGCCCGAAAAGAGATAGGAACCCTCGACATTGCCCACGAAATTGATCCGGCTCTCCGCCTTCAGCAGTTCGTAGGTGGCTTTGGTCTGGGCGTTGCCCTTGGTCTCCTCCTCGCCGATGTTGAGCACCGCCACGCGCGGACGCTCGATGCCCAGCACCGCCTCGGCGTAAATCGAGCCGATCAGGCCGTACTGCGCCAGCACCTCGGGCTTGCAGTCCACATTCAGGCCCACGTCCAGCAGCAGCGCAGGACGCCCTGCGATGGTGGGAACGATGGATGAAATCGTGGGACGCACGACACCCTCGATCGGTTTGACGGCATACATCGAACCGACCATCATGGCGCCGGTCGAACCTGCGCTCGCAAAACCGTCGACAGCTCCCTTGGCCAGGTAGCCAAACCCGACCGTGATGCTCGAATCCGCCTTGGCCTGGAAAGCCTTGGCCGGATGGTCGCCCATCTCGATCACCTCGGTGGTCGCTACGATTCCGAACCGCTCGGCGGGACATCCCTCCGAAGCGAGCACGGACTTAATTTTCTCTTCGTCGCCGAACAGCACGATACGGCTGTCCGACCCGATCGCATCGAGCGCCATGACGGCTCCCTTGACAGCCGCTTCGGGTGCATAATCGCCGCCCATGGCATCTACGCCAATCTTTATCATACTCGTACGAGTGTTGGTTGATATCCTGTCCCGCTCCCGACCCGCCCCGGAAAACATACACGACCGGGGATTCAGGCGGCCGGAAGGGAACCTTCATAAATTAAAAAAGAGGCACTCCCCGCAGGGATGCACTCTTTTGAGCGCCGGAATTATTCGGCAGCTTTCTTCTCGATGGCGAGCTTTCCGCGATAGAAGCCGCACTCGGGGCATACACGGTGATAGAGCACCGCTGCGCCGCAGTTCGAGCAGGTAACCACCGTCGGAACGGTAGCCTTGTAGTTGGTTCTGCGCTTATCGCGTCGCGTCGACGAGACTTTGTGTTTAGGATGTGCCATTTTTAAATATAATTTATAAGTTTAAACGTATCTTTATCCGTGTTTATTTCGCGCCGCCGGGTTCCTCACCGCCTTCTCCGCCGTCCGCGCCTTCGGCCTCCATCCGCTCGCGCAGGGCGGCCAGCTTGGCCCATTCGCCCCCGCCGCGCTCCCCGGCGCCTTCGGCCGCAGCCTCGATCGACGCGAACTCCCGGTCGGAAACGATCCGGAAGCGTTCGAGCATCTCGGGGTTGCACTCCCCCTCGGGATGCACCCGCTGGTAGGGCAGCGACAGCACGATGCTTTCGTAGATGTACTGCGCAAGCTCCACGCGGTCCTCGCCCGGCAGCATCCACATCACCTCGCCGTCGTATTCGTGCACCTCGTCGGAGAATTTCACCACCAGCTGCCCCTCGAAATCAATGGGCACACGGCAGTCCTCCAGGCATCGGTCGCATTCGACGACGACATGGCCCGTGATCCCGACATCGAGCGTGAGCTGCTTCTCCGAGCGGTCCACACCGACCGAGACCTCACACCGTCCGTCCTTGATCTCCGTGCTTTCGAAGGCTTCGAACAACGCCTTGTCGACCTCGAAACGGAAGTCGTGACGACCGTTTTTCAGCCCTTTCCAGGCAATCGAATATCGTTGAGCTACCTCCATTTACGCACATTTGTGGTGCAAAGTTACGAAAAAATAAGACATTTGCAAAGAAAACCGCGAGTTTTAGCACTCCCGGCCCGGCGGGGCGCAAATAAATTTGGCGTTGCACGACAGTTGTATTATTTTTACGGAAAAATAGTCCGCGCACGGCCCGCCGAATCGATCCGGCGCTGCATCCGGCCCGCGCGGCCCCGACAGAACATGGACGAAAAAGGATTTACAATCGAAGTCACGAGCCGCTACGAAGGGTGGTGGCGGTACAATGCGGCGCTGATGTGCGGCTGTTTCGACGCCGCCGGCCGACGCATCGGATTCGCCTCGTCGGCATCGACCGTGGCCGACGTCGGCTCGAACCTCACCGAACGCCCCGCAGACATCGCCGCGGACCGCACGGCCGCGCTGCAAACCATGCCGTGCGACCACCTCGTGCTCTACCTATATATAATCCCCCACACGCTGCCCGCGGACAACGAAATCGACGCGACCAGGCCCTTCGGGATCGAGGTGAGGATCTCCTATGCCGGACGCCGCCTGCGCACCGAAAAGCGGGAGATCAACCAATGGTCGGGCGCCTCGGTCGAAATGCGGGTAGATTCGAAAAAATAAGCTCCCGGCCGACCCGGAAGCCGATATAAAGAAAAGAGGAAACCATCGCTGGTTCCCTCTTTTTCTATCGGATGGCTTTCGACTATTTGTTGTTGTAAGCGGCCATCTTCTCGATCAGCATGAGGACCTTGTTCGAGTAGCCCCACTCGTTGTCGTACCACGAAACGACCTTCACGAAGGTGTCCGTCAGCGCGATACCGGCAGCCTTGTCGAAGATCGACGTGCGGGCGTCGCCCAGGAAGTCCGACGAAACGACAGCCTCCTCGGTGTAACCCAGAATACCCTTCAGTTCGCCTTCCGAAGCCTCCTTCATGGCAGCGCAGATCTCGTCGTACTTGGCGGGCTTGGCCAGGTTTACGGTCAGGTCGACAACCGAAACGTCGAGGGTCGGAACACGCATCGACATACCGGTCAGCTTACCGTTCAGCTCGGGAATCACCTTGCCTACGGCCTTTGCAGCGCCGGTCGACGAGGGAATGATGTTGCCCGAAGCGGCACGGCCGCCGCGCCAGTCCTTCATCGAGGGACCGTCGACGGTCTTCTGCGTCGCGGTGGTCGAGTGTACGGTGGTCATCAGACCGTCGGTGATGCCGAACTTGTCGTTGAGCACCTTGGCGATCGGAGCCAGGCAGTTGGTGGTGCACGATGCGTTCGAAACGATCGTCTGGCCGGCATAGGTGTCGGTGTTGACGCCGCAAACGAACATCGGCGTATCGTCCTTCGAAGGAGCCGACATGACGACGTACTTGGCACCTGCCTTCAAGTGAGCCTCAGCCTTCTCCTTGGTCAGGAACAGACCGGTCGATTCAACGACGTACTCGGCGCCCACCTCGTTCCATTTCAGGTTCGCGGGATCTTTCTCGGCCGTTACGCGGATAGTCTGACCGTTGACGATCAGCTGGCCCTTCTCGACATTGTAGTCGATCGTGCCGTTGAACTGGCCGTGCATCGTATCGTACTTCAGCATGTAAGCCATGTAATCCACCGGTACGAGGTCGTTGATGCCCACTACTTCGATCTGATCGTTGGTGCATGCGGCACGGAACACCAGACGGCCGATACGGCCGAAACCGTTGATACCAATCTTAATCTTTGACATAGTCGTAATTTTTATTGTTAGGAAAAAACTTTACTGTTATTCGCGTCACAAAAGTACATACTTTGTATATATTTAACAAATAATCCAACTAAAAAATTTTAATTTCCGATCCGACGCCCGATCGTGGAAACGGGTTCGCAATTATCGTGCTAACCCCGCCCGCCACGGACGGGGAACCTTCTGCGCCGCGACGACACCCGCCCGATGCCGGCGTTCCGCGGCGCGGAAGCGTACGAACAGGGCCGCAATCCCCCGAATTTTAGATAATAAAAATATCGTTCAAGATTGATTTCTAACAACTTTTTTCCGAAATTTGCATCAACAATACTCCAAAGAGTGTTTTTTTAGCAAAATAGTTTTTATCTTTGTGCTGTCGACGACTCCGGTCGCCGACGGACATATTCGATGAAAGTGTTTAGCTTTTGTCCTTGAGCGAAAATGTGGTAGTTTTCAGTAAACAGGGATAGCAATAACACTCGTCACTTGTATTGGTACGCGATGTGCTCTGCTCCGTGCTATACAGGTGTGGAGTATTGTTTATTTGTTTACGGGTATACCACAACCTTCGCTCAGATAAACTAACGACTCCACACTTTCTTTTTTTGGATTCCACCTCTCAGGAGTCGGCAGGTGACAAACCGAAACAATCATGGAAACGAGTAAAGGCTGCAAGAAACTTTACCTGGCCCCGACGTTGTCTCTCTCGTTCGTTGAAGTCGAGCAAGGCTTCGCGACCTCCGAGACAGGCGGCAGCGGCGACTGGCGGGAGGATCCCATCGTGCCCGGCGACGGCAGCGACTGGGATTGACACCGCCCGCAATACGGGCAGTCGCCCGCCTTGCAATCCGACTTATTTATTAACCAATTCACTCTATCCGAACGAAAATGAAAACAATCTATTGGGGATTGTTGTCCCTGTGGCTGGCTCTGGCCGGCTGTACGAAGGGTGTCGACGACGAGCCGACACCGGCCGGTGCAACGCCGGCGACCGATGAAACCCCGTTTTACGGCACGATCGAAACCGATGCCGACACCCGCTGCGCCACGAAGGACTCCGACGGGCAGATCGACGTCCACTGGAACCCGACCGACGAGATCGCCCTCTTCAAAGGCTGTCCGCTGTGCAGTTGCTACGGCGTGCAGCCCGACCAGAACGATCCCAGCCACTGCGAACTCTATTTCAAGGAAGGAGCCCACGGCGACCAGTTCGGCGGCGCGACGATCGAATACGACGCCAACTATGCGCTCCATCCCTATTACGCCGATGGCGTGGCCTGCGACAAGGTCGGCGGCGTACCGACGATGACCTTCTCGCTGCCCGCCACGCAGCGTTACAACGCCGCGGCGCACGCCGGCATCGGCTGCGTACCGATGACGGCAGCCACCCGCTCGCGCACCGAAACCAACCTGCCGTTCATGGTGGCCGTCGGCGCCCTGCGCCTTCAATTCTACACGACCGAAACCGATCCGGTGAAGGTGACGGGGCTGCGCTTCATCGCCAACGGCGACGAGGGCGTTGCGGGTGCCGCCGCTGTGGCGATGAACTATCTCGAGGAGGGCCAGTCGGGCGAACCCCGTCTGACGATGGCTGCCGACGCAGCAAAAGAGGTCGCAGTCGACTGCGGCGAAGGCGTCGTCCTGAGCACCGATGCCGATTACCCCACGCAGTTCGCCGTCGCTCTTCCCCCGCAGACCTTCGACCAAGGCTTCACGATCGAACTGACCGACGACCGCGGACGCACCATGGAGGTCACCAAACCGGCCGAGTCGGCTTCGCCCGTCACGATCGTCCGCCGCGAGTTCTACGCCATGAAGGCGATCGAGTTCAAACCCGAACCCGAAGCGGTCGACCTGGGCAAACCGGCCAACTGCTACGTCGTTTCGCAAGCCGGCACCTACATGTTCCCCGCCGAACTCGTCGACGGCACCGCCATCAAGGGCTCCTTCGACAAGGTCGACTGGACGTGGCGTACGACGGGCGTCGAACTGAGCGACATCGCCTATGTCGACGGCTATATCCGTTTCACGGTGAAGAAGTTCGTCAAGGGTAACGCCTCGATCTCCGCCTACGACGCGCAGCAGCATCTGATGCTGTACAACTGGCACATCTGGCTGACCGACGCCCCGCAGGAGATGGGAACGGTCGCCGGCGCCTCCTCGCCCGTATTCCTCGACCGGAACATCGGTGCCGTGGCGACCGATCCCAACGACCCGAACAGCTACGGCCTGCTTTACCAGTGGGGACGCAAAGACCCGTACCGCAACATGGCTGCGGGCAGCATCAACGAGCGGCCGGAGATCAACCCCGCATGGAAAACCGTCACGGGCAACACGGTCTATTGGAACGACTGGAACATCCAGAACGCATGGAGCAGTTGGGAGAAGCGCAACAACTATCCGCTCTGTTTCATGTATTCGCGTACTTATTATGACGGCCGCGACTACAACTGGGTGAAATACGAAACGGCACCGACGCACTATCTGTGGTTCACGCCCAAGACCAATTTCGACCCGTGTCCCGCCGGATACCGCATTCCGACGCAGCAGGAGTTCGACGTCGATTATACACTTGACGACGACGGGAACATTGGCTTTACGGTGGTCGCCGACCGGCAATTCAATCCGCTGCCCGCGCAGGGCTATCTGAAATTCGACGGAACACCCCGTTTCATCGGTCAGGAAGTGACACTCTGGACGTGCCAGCCCTATGCCACCGGTGCAGGACAATTGGGTGCATACAACTTCGACTACTACATCGGCGAGCCGTCGTCGCTGACGAATACAGACCTTGTCAACCGGTCGTTCGCCATGCCCGTTCGCTGCGTCAAGATCAAATAAGCGGAGCGGAACCGGCATCCGTAATCGTAGAACATCTCCTTGCGCCCGTCAGCCAGCGGGAACGATGTCATGTGTGTGTTGTTTCGGAGAAGCCATCGCAAGGGGCTTCTCTTTTTCATGCTCCCCTTGCTTTTTTGCCGACGCACCGGCGGGAGGCGAACCGCCCTCCAATACGGGGCGAAACATACGGAAAGGCGCAGTCCGTCGTGCGGAGTGCGCCTTCGCCCGCCGTACCGGCCGCCGTCAGCCGATCGCCTTCTTCGCGCGCTTGGCCATGGCCGAGGCGAAGACGAAATCGTTCAGCTCGCGGTTGTCCGTGTGCAGGATGTCCTCCTTGGTACCTTCCCACCATTTGCGGCCCTTGTAGATGTAGACGATCTTCTGCCCGATCTCCATGACGGAGTTCATGTCGTGGGTGTTGATGATCGTGGTGATGTTGTACTCCTCGGTGATCTCGTGGATCAGGTTGTCGATGACGATCGAGGTCTGCGGATCGAGGCCCGAGTTGGGCTCGTCGCAGAAGAGGTAGCGCGGGTTCAGGACGATCGCGCGCGCGATGGCCACGCGCTTGATCATGCCGCCCGACAGATCGTCGGCGTTTTCGAGCCGCACGCGCCGCAGGCAGAAATCCACGCGCTCGCGTTTCTCGGCCTCCGACTGATCGGTGAAGAGATCCAGCGGCAGGCGGATGTTCTCCGCCACGGTCGACGAGTCCAGCAGCGCTCCGCCCTGAAAGATCATGCCGATGTCCTTGCGGATCGCCTTGCGCTCCTTGAATCCGAGCGCCGTATAGCGGATGTCGTCGTAGAAGATCTCCCCCGAATCGACGGCGTGCAACCCTACCAGACATTTCAGCAGCACGGTTTTGCCCGAACCGCTCTGCCCGATGATGAGATTCGTCTTTCCGGTCTCGAACTCCACCGAGATGTCGTCGAGCACCGTGCGCCCGTCGAACGACTTGAAGATATGTTCCGCGCGTATCATGTCAGCAGGATTTGCGTGAGGATCAGGTTGAAGATCATGATGACGATCGACGAAGCGACCACCGCCCGCGTCGAAGCCTTGCCTACTTCCAGCGAATTGCCCTTGGCGTAGTAGCCGTAGAAGGCCGACACGGAGGTGATGATGAAGGCGAAGAAGCAGGTTTTGATGAGCGAATAGACGATCGAATAGAGTTTGAAATCGTAGAGCAGTCCCGTGACGTAGTCGTCGGGGATCATGATGCCCGTGAAGACGGCGATCATCCAGCCGCCGGCGATGCCGATCAGAATGCTCAGGATCGTCAGGAACGGAAAGAAGAGCACCGTAGCCACGATCTTGGGCAGGATGAGGTACGACGCCGAGTTGACGCCCATGATTTCCAGCGCGTCGATCTGCTCGGTAATGCGCATCGTACCGATCTCGGAGGCGATGTTCGACCCCACTTTGCCGGCCAGTATGAGCGCCACGACCGTCGAGGAGAATTCCAGGATCATCGTCTCGCGCGTGGCGTAGCCGATGATGTACTTCGGAATGAACGGCGATTCGAGGTTGATCGACATCTGCAACGTGATGACTGCGCCGATGAAGACCGAAATGATCGCCGTCAGCCCGATCGAGTTCAGGCCGAGCGCATCCATTTCGTAAATGATCCGGCGACGGTAGATCGGAAGCTTCTCAGGACGCGAGAAGACCTTTCCCATCAGGATGAAATATTGCCCGACGAGGGCGAAGAGTTTCGACAACATAGCAATCTATCCCGGCGACCGGACTGCATTCGGCCGCCGCAGGTTTATTTTTTCGGGTTCTGCTCCTCCACCTCCTCGAACTCGACGTATTCGCCCACCGAGTCGTTGATCCGCTTTTCGGGCGTGTCGGAGGTCTTGTAGACCTTCACGTCGCCTTCGTCGCGGCGCGAGTACCACGTATAGGTGCGGCGGCGCGGGCCTTCCTGCGAGAAGCCTCCCTGCTGCCCCATTTCACGGCGCAGCTTGTTGACACGATATCGGAACAGAAGGACGAAAACGACGCCCAGCAACAAAATCGTCAGCATAACGTAAAAGATAAAATTAGCGATACCGACCAGCACCGACGGCGCGGCGACGGCCAGTATCAGGATAACGAGGCACGTCACGGGGTTGCGGCGGACGAACTCCGTGAGGCCGTATAGAATCCGAGTGAAAAATCCCATAACAACATTCACCATTATTCGGACAAAGATACGAAAAGTCGAGTGCAGAAGCAAACATTCATGTTTGATTATGCCGAGACGGAGTATCTTCGGCGTCAGCCAAAGATACGAATAAGCGAGGGCAATGTCAAATTTATTTGAACATTGCCGAGCGGGAGCATCTAAGGCATCAGCCAAAGGTACAAAAATCAAACGAAAAAACGCAATCCGGACCGGATTCCTCCGGAACCGATGAAAAAACGCTAATTTGTCCTGATTATTTTCCGAATCCGCCATGAATCTCCCTGCCTCGCCCCGTTCGCTTTCGCGCTCGGCCAATTTCGGACTGCTGCGCATCGACCGGGGACTCGACCGCATGGCCGACGGGATCGAACGTTGCCGGCTCGCCGCGGGCAAACGCATCCCGTTCGGAGAGATGTCGTGACAAGTACCTCTTTCGACAGCCGGCCGCTCCGTGCGAAAACAGACAAAAAGATTGAAAAATACGGCGATCGAGCAGGTATTTCCGAAAAAAAGCTTATCTTTGAAAACCTTTTCGACAAGCCGAGCGCAGAGCCGAACTCAGTTCGGACTATGCCGAGGCGGGAAAAGGATTGCGAAAGCGGCGGAATCCCATCCGACGAACAGAGACCGCACCCACAACAAAAGCGGCGCTCGTCCATTCGATGTTATCTCCGTGTAAATTTTAGCGAATCGGCAAATTTTCGAAATCAGATGAAAAAACAACTTATCCTCTCGATCCTTCTGCTCGCCGCCTTCGGCTTGCAGGCCCGCGCGCAACGCAAAATCGCAGGAACGCGCACGGCGGACTTCACGATCGTCTACTGCTCCGCACTCGAAGACGAGGAGGGCATCGATGCCGCGCGGACACTCCGACAGGAACTCGCCGGTGCCGCACAGCCCGAATTGCGGATACTGCCCGACACGGCGTTCCGCCGGGGCCGGGCCATCCGGCTCGTCCGGTCGGAGGATCGGGCGCCCTTCGACTACGCCGTCCGCGTCTCGCGCGGCGATCTTCTGATCGACGGCGGCGGCAGCTGGGCCCTGACGAAGGCCGCGCAGCATGTCGCGCAAATGCTCCGGGAGGGCGACATTCCGCGCGACGCGCATATCGAAGGCTCGGTCGAGGGCGAATGCCTCTTCGCACGCGCTGCGGGTTCGAACCTGCGCATCCTGGCCGACAACATCTGGGATTACAGCCACGACGACATTCCCGAAGCATGGCGCCTCATCGGCGAAGATCCCCGCGACGACGTGCGTGCTCCGCAATTCGCCCAGCTCGTGCGCGCCTTCATGCCCGACGTGCTCGATTTGCAGGAATACAGCCTCCACATGCACCAGCAGTTCTACCCGCTGATCCGCCGATACGGCTACCGGATCGCCTACGAGGGCGAGGAGCCGTGGAACAACACGCCGATCTTCTACAACCCCGAAACCGTGGAGCTGGTGGACGTCAACTACGTCCTCTACGCCCCGTCGTGCTGGAGCAACATCGGCAGCAAATCCTACACCTCGGCGGTCTTCCGCAAGAAGGACACGGGCCGGCTCTTCGCCGTGGTCAACACCCACCTGTGGTGGAAGAGCGAAGCGGCGCAGCCGGGCAGTACCTACGCGCGTGCGGCACAGGTACGTCTGATGATGGCCGAAGCCGAAGTGCTGAAAAACAAGTACGGCTGCACGATTTTCGTCACGGGCGACATGAACGCCTACGAAGATTCGCTGCCCATACGCCAGTTCATCGAAGGGGGTTACACGCCGTGCTACAAGGCGGCGACGGACGCGACCGACAACGGCAACGGCCATCACATCTGCGGCCCGAAAGACGGCTATTCGCGCACGAGCCGGCGCCGCAGCCCCGACCGCGAAAAGGGCGCTATCGACCACTGCTTCATCTACAACGCCCAAGAAGGCGTGGCGGTCAAAGTCTTCGACTGTATCACGGCCCGCATCACCGTCAAACTCACCGACCACTACCCCTACCTGATCGATGCGGCCCTGTAAGCGGACTTCTCCGGCCTGCGGAGGCGGCGGCTCGCCGGACGAGCCGGACGATGGAAAATACCGGCGGTCGGTTTTCATCGGTGCGCTCACGTTCGGATTCGGGCTGGGCGTCGCCCTCTTTTTCAGCACAGGAGCACCGCTTCCCTGCAAGGTCTGCTATCCGGCCGCCTGGCTCTCGCTCGTGCTGTTCGCCCTGCGCGACAAGGCGTGCGTGCCGGTAGCCAGCGCCCTGCTGCTCTCGGCGGCGGGCGATGCCGCCGGAGCAGTGCACGACTTTCTGCTCCAAATGTTCCTCTTCGCGCTGGCGCACGTCGCCTACATCCGCTATTTCCTGCCGTCGGCCGAATTCTCCCGCAGACGCATCGCCGCCGCGGCAGTCGTCGGTGCCGGCCTGCTCCTGTTCCTCTTCGCCGGCATCGTCCCCCGCGTGGCGTCGTCCGTCGAACGGACGGGTGTCGCACTCTACGGCACGGTGATCGCTGCCATGCTCCTCAGCGTGCTCTTCTACCGGGGACGCTACGCCCCGGGCTTCCGCGTCGCGGCGCTGTTCTTCGTCTTCTCCGACGCGACGATCGCATGGAACAAATTCGTGGAACCGCTCCCCGACGCCACCCTCCGCATCATGTCCACCTACTACGCCGCACAATACCTCTTCGCCCTGCTGGCCCTCGCGGCAAGCAGCCGCAAAGCGGCGGCGGCCAGGCCGTGAGCGACACTTCCTCCCGCAACCTCCGTACGCCGGAAATCCCACCCTCCAAATTTCCGAATCCCCGCTTTTTTGCCTACCTTTGCCGCATCAAAATCCGACACGATATGTTATTGAGCAACCTGACCGCCATTTCGCCCGTCGACGGACGCTACCGCAAGGTAACGGAGCGACTGGCCGACTACTTTTCGGAATACGCCCTGATCCGCTACCGCGTCCGCGTCGAAGTGGAGTATTTCATCGCCCTGTGCGAACTGCCGCTGCCCGAATTGAAAGGGATCGGCACGACCGCATTCGAGCGACTGCGCGGACTTTACCGCGACTTCTCGACGGCCGACGCCGAGCGCGTCAAGGAGATCGAGCGCACGACCAACCACGACGTGAAAGCCGTCGAGTACCTGCTCAAAGAGAAGATGGATGCGCTGGGGCTGGGCGCCTGCAAGGAGTTCGTCCACTTCGGCCTCACGTCGCAGGACATCAACAACACGGCCATTCCGCTCTCGATCAAGGAGGCGCTGGCGGAGGTCTGCTACCCTGCACTGGCCGAACTGCGCGAGAAGCTCGCCGCGCTGGCCGCCGAGTGGCACGCCGTCCCGATGCTGGCCCACACGCACGGCCAGCCCGCCTCGCCCACGCGGCTGGGCAAGGAGCTGATGGTCTTCGTCGAACGGCTCGACCGGCAGATCGACCAATTGAAAGCCGTCGCCGTCACGGCCAAATTCGGCGGCGCGACGGGCAATTTCAACGCCCACCACGTCGCCTACCCCGCCGTCGACTGGATCGCGTTCGCCAACCGTTTCGTCGGGAATACACTGGGGCTGACCCGCTCGCAGTACACCACCCAGATCGAGCATTACGACAATCTGGCGGCGCTGTTCGACGCGCTCAAACGCATCGACACCATTCTCATCGACCTCTGCCGCGACATGTGGACCTATATTTCGATGGAGTATTTCAAGCAGCGCATCAAGGCCGGCGAGATCGGTTCGAGCGCCATGCCCCATAAGGTCAACCCGATCGACTTCGAAAATGCCGAAGGCAATCTGGGCATCGCCAACGCGCTCTACGAGCATCTGGCGGGCAAGCTGCCCGTTTCGCGTATGCAGCGCGACCTGACCGACTCGACCGTGCTGCGCAATGTCGGCGTTCCGGTGGCCCACACGCTGCTGGCCGTCGCTTCGCTGATGAAGGGGCTGGGCAAGGTGATTCTCAACGAGGAGGCGCTGCGCCGCGATCTGGACGACAACTGGGCCGTCGTGGCCGAAGGCATCCAGACCGTCCTGCGCCGTGCGGGCTATCCCTCGCCCTACGAAGCGCTCAAAGCGCTCACGCGCACCAACACCCACATCACCGCCGAGGCGATCGCCGCATTCATCGCCGGGCTCGACGTCTCGGAAGAGGTCAAGGCCGAGTTGCGCGCCATCACCCCCGCCAGCTACACGGGCATCGACTTCTGACGGATAGATTCCCCGTTCATGCTAAAAGGGAGAGGCCAAAGCCTCTCCCTTTCCCGTTGTACCCCGCACCCCGCGGCATTCGCGGTATTCCGGCCGACGCGGTGCGTTCCACCCCTCCCGAACGGACATCGCCGCCGATCCGCGAAAAGCATAGCGTCCGTAATGGTCAAAACGAGCCGTTTTGAAAAAGGATATTGTTTATTCTGAAAAAGGCACTACCTTTGCAGCAGTTATCCAAAACATTATCAACCATGACAAAAGCAGAACTGGTAAAAGCAATCGCCGCACAGACCGGCGTCGAAGCCGTGACGGTCGCCACCGTAGTAGAACAGATGATGGAAGAGATCCGCCAGTCGATGATCGGCGGGGAGAACGTCTACCTGCGCGGTTTCGGGAGTTTCATCCTCAAACACCGTGCACAGAAGGTGGCGCGGAACATCGCCAAGAACACGTCGATCACGATCCCCGCACACAACATTCCGGCTTTCAAGCCGTCGAAGGAGTTCATGGACAAAGTGAAGTAGGCGGATGTCACGAATCCTGCGATTCCTCTTCCCGACGACGCGCTATACCGCACGGGCTTCGCTCTTCCTGCTGGCCCTGCGGGTGCTCTTCGGCGTGCTGCTGCTGTCGCACGGCATCGCGAAAGTCGACGATTTCGCCGCGCTGTCCGAAGTCTTCCCCGACCCGTTGGGGCTGGGCAGCCGGATTTCGCTGACGCTGGCCATTTTCGGGGAGTTGTTCTGTTCGGTCGGGTTCATCGTCGGCGCCTTCTACCGGCTGGCGCTCATCCCGATGATCTTCACCATGTGCGTCGCGCTGTTCGTCGTCCACGGCAACGATCCCTTCGCCGTGAAGGAACTCGCCGCGATCTACCTCTCGGTCTTCGTACTGATGTATATTTCGGGACCCGGCAACTATGCGCTCGACCGCCTGATCGCCGAGCGGCTCCGCAATTAGCGAATGCTACGCAAGTAAACGCCGACCGGCCCGTCGAACGACGGGCCGGTCGCGTATCTCCGAGGCCGGTGGACCCTACGCCCGAAACGGCTTCCCGTCGTTGCGGAGTTTGATTTCGAGCGACGCGCCCGACCACTGGTTGATTCTGTAATGCATGTCGCCGAACGGAACGCCCCCGTAACCGACGCGCAAACGCACGTCGAAAGGCGCGACATCGCCGATCTCGCGGGTTTCGGGCAGCGTGTGCGGCACGATGTAGACATACATGACGATGTGGTCGCACGCAATGCTGCGAATTCCGATCCTGCGCTCCGCAGCCGCTCCCTCCGGCGGAGCCGAAAGATCGCTTCCCACAGGCGCCACGACGCTCTCGGCCGAGGCGAACCCGATCCGGTTGCCGTCCGCGTCGAAACAACCGCACAGAATCGTTACATTGTAACGCCACCACCCCTCGTAACGGCTCTCCACTTCCACCGAGAATCCTTCGTCCTTTTTCATATCCGTACCCCCTGAACAAACCGGAACGGGAATTTCCATTAAATCCGGCCTGTCTCCTAATTTACGACTTATTACGTTTTCCGACAAGTTAACACCGAAGGTCTGCCCACATGCCTCCGCCGACCTCTGGTCGAGCCGATGCGAAGGCGCAATCGTCCGACCGAAATACCGTTCCTGTCTCACGGCAAAACCGGCTGCAACCGTCCGCCATTTCCGGATTATGCCTGCAATCGGCAATTCCCTCGCCTTCTCATTTCCTACTGTTTGCCGCACTCTTTTTTAGAGAAAATGGCTATTCCTATTATCAATGGCTATCCCTATTATCGTATTCGGTGTCATGTCCAAAAATTTCTTTTCCCAATCCCTCCGATAATACAGATTAATCTCTGTGCTCTCTATGTCGACCCCCAAAACCTGTTGTACATACAGTTCGAACGTATTGCGCTTGATTTCCGAGAACTGAGCGTCTTTCGAATAGACGACGACATATTTCAGAGTATAGGGAGACTCTTTTTCCGAATAGCTTATCGAACCGTTCTTCGGCACGCTTCTCTTCGGCAACCATTCGTCTTTGGCATCTATGTAGAACGATTCGGAATTTGTAATTAACCCTCTCCCGTCTCTCCCATCTCTCTTTTCTTCCGTTAAATTGGCAGTAGCCATAGGAGGAACGGTCAGTATCCGGTTCTGGGCGTAGGTGGTACTTGCCGATTTGCTACTGCCCGTCCCCACAGCAAGCCCGTTGGCGAGAGTGCCTGCGATTCCACCGACGTCGAATGCATTTGCAACAGCGCCCAATCCCAATGAAACCCCGCTGCCGGTACCGCTTGAGATCGTAGTCTGTTTGGTATCATAGTAGCAGCGATAACTCCCGTCCGGATAGATTTTGAAACAATTGGCCAAATCTATGTAAATAAAGCCATCGGTCTTGTTACGGATTTTTATTAGATAAGGGGCATTGTACCAGCTACCATTGCCGTTACCGTTCAATACGATGCTTATATCCAAATCTTCCGACGACAGCACGGAATTCGAGGACATCCCGAACTTATAAGTATAACGAGCCGCGAATTTGCCAGGAGTTTCATTTTTTCGGGATCGAATGCTGTTGTTATACAGGGCTATTCGCATCGCATTGTCTTCTGCTGGGGAAACGTCGACAACAGGCAGCTCTTCCGGACGCGGGTTATCCGACGGACAGGCGAAGCGGTCGACTTCCCCGTTTTGATAATTGACGGACAGCACCTGATCCTTTGCGATCTTGTAAACAGGTCCGTCCTGACTATTCCACTTTTTGTATGCGATCTCCTGCGTGCCTATTTCCAGAACCTTGGATAAGATCGTCCCTCCGTCCTGCTTGACAATGACATCTTGCGCCAACGCATATCGGCCAGCAAACAGCATGATTAGTAGACAAAACCGGATTCTCATCATTTCTGCTTTTTATGATCGGCTCCGTTTCTCCGTTCGCAATGGCAATGTTCCCTCAGGCATTCGGTATACGACGATAAACGGAAATCTCCTCTCTTTTCAGCAAAGATACAAATAAGCGAGGACAATCTCAAATCTATTTGGCCATTTGGCCATTGCCGAGCGGGAGTATCTAAGGCGAAGTCAAAGATACGAATAAGCGAGCGCAGAAGCAAAGCCGGGGCGCAGCCTGCCTGAGCGGGACTTGCCTCCCGCAACGCCTGCCGGACGCACCGCAAGGCGGGCCTCCGCTCACGGCGGTTTGCGCCCGCGCGGTTCCTTCAATCCGTTCACGATGAGACACAGCGCCCCTGAATACAAAAAGACGAAAATCTTTGTGATTTACTGGAAATATTGTAACTTTGCACGATAAATCTGCACACCGATGGATGTGACGAAACAATACGCAATCGCCTGGAAAGGGCTGAAAAACGGCACCTACCGCTTTGATTTCAAGGTGGATAATGCGCTGTTCGAGGCCTATGGGTCGACCGACATCAAGGACGGCGACCTCTCGGTCGGGGTCACGCTCGAACGGGGCGAGTCGATGCTCTCGTTGCAAACCGTCATCCGCGGTACGGTGACCGTCGCCTGCGACCGCTGCCTGGAAGATTGCCGCCTGCCCGTCGCTTTCGACGGAACGCTGCTCGTCCGCTTCTCGGACGAAGTCGCCGACTACGACGGCGAGGTGATGTGGATTTCGCCGGCCGAGGGGGAAGTGTCGCTCGCACAATATATTTATGAGAGCATCGTACTCTCGCTGCCCTACCAGCGGGTGCATCCCGAAGGCGAATGCGACGCCGACATGCTGCACCGTTTCCGGATCGTCTCGCAGGAGGAGTTTTCGCAGATCGAACACGACGCCGAAACCCGCGCCGAAGTCTCGCAACCGCTCGACGGCGACGCGCTGGCACAACTTGCCTCGCTCAAAGAGAAGTTGGAAGGCGAAAAGAAGTAGAAATTAAGATGTTGAACTTAAATAACTTATAACAATGGCACATCCTAAACACAAAATCTCGTCTACCCGACGCGATAAGAGAAGAACCCACTACAAGGCTGTCGTTCCGACCGTCGTAACCTGCTCGAACTGCGGCGCAGCGGTGCTCTACCACCGTGTCTGCCCGGAGTGCGGTTTCTACCGCGGCAAGCTGGCGATCGAGAAGAAGGCCGCCGAATAATTCCGGCCCCCGAGCGGGCGCGCTGCTGGATCGCGGCGCGCTCTTTTGTACCGCAGACCATTACAAACCAAAGACTGAAGCTATGTTGAAGATTGGTTTAGACGCTATGGGCGGCGACTTCGCACCGGAAGCCGCCGTAAAGGGAGCTGTCATGGCATCCGCAGAGATCGGCGCCGACAGCAAGATCGTACTCTTCGGCGACAAGGAACGTATCGAGGCGATCCTCGCCGGAGAGAATTGTCCGGCTGACCGTTTCGAAATCGTTCCCACGACCGAAGTCATCGAGATGGGCGACCACCCCGCCAAGGCATTCCAGCAAAAGGCGGATTCGAGCATCACGGTCGGATTCGCACACCTGGCCAAGGGTGCCATTCAGGGCTTCGCATCGGCCGGCAGCACGGGAGCGATGATGGTCGGTTCGATGCAGGTCATCAAACCGATCGACGGAATCATCCGTCCCACCATTTCGTCGCTCGTACCGACGGTAGCGGGACGTCCCGCCCTATTGCTGGACGTGGGTCTGAACGTCGACTGCAAGCCCGAAGTGCTGAACCAGTACGGCCTGATCGGCTCGATCTATGCCGAGAGCGTGCTGGGGATCCCCAATCCCCGCGTGGCGATTCTCAACATCGGGGAGGAGGAGACCAAAGGCAACGCCCAATCCAAGGCGGCCCACGAAATGATGAAGGCTTCGGGCCGTTTCAATTTCGTCGGCAACGTCGAAAGTTCGCATATCTTCTCCGGCAAGGTCGCCGACGTGATCGTCTGCGACGGTTTTACGGGCAACGTCATCCTGAAAATGGCCGAAGGACTCTACCGCATCAACAACGCGCTGGGCGGTAACAACAACAAATTCTGGGAAGCGATGAACTACGAACACGTCGGCGGTACGCCGGTGCTGGGCGTCGGTGCTCCGGTCATCATCGGGCACGGCTGTTCCTCGCCCCTCGCGATCCGGAGCATGATTCTCTCCACGGAACATACCGCGAAGGCCGGTCTGACGGAGAAACTCCGGCTTGCGTTCAACGATTAAATTTACAACAAACTTTACTTCATTAGATGGGAAAAATCAGAGCTGCAATCACAGGCGTCGGCGCTTACCTCCCGGATTACATCCTTACCAACGACGAGCTGAGCCGTATGGTGGATACCTCCGACGAGTGGATCATGACACGCATCGGCATCAAAACCCGCCATATCCTCAAAGGCGAAGCGCTCGGCACCTCGTGCATGGGCGTCAAAGCGGTACGGGATCTGCTCGAAAAGAAAAACATGAACCCCGAAGAGATCGATCTCGTCATCTGCGCGACGGTCACGCCCGACATGTTCTTCCCTTCGACGGGAAACCTCATCGCAGGCGAAGCAGGCTGTAAAAAGGCATTCGCCTACGACGTATCCGCCGCTTGCAGCGGATTTCTCTTCGCACTGACCACCGCTTCGAAATTCATCGAAACGGGAACCTGCAAGAAGGTGATCGTCGTGGGTGCGGACAAGATGTCGTCGATCGTCGACTACACCGACCGCAAAACCTGCCCCATTTTCGGCGACGGCGCTGCGGCCGTACTGCTCGAACCCGACGAAGAAGGTTACGGCGTCATCGATCATATTCTCCATTCGGACGGTACGGGAGCTCCCCACCTCTATATGAAAGCCGGAGGTTCGCGCTATCCCGCCTCCGAAGAGACCATCCGCAACAACTGGCACACCATCACGCAAGACGGGCAGGCCGTCTTCAAGGCCGCCGTCTCGAACATGGCCGACGTTTCGGTCGAGATGATGGAGCGCTACAACCTCACTTCGGACGACATCCGCTACCTCGTACCCCACCAGGCCAACCTGCGCATCATCGACGCTACGGCCAACCGCATGGGGCTGACCCGCAACAAATGTATGATCAACATCGACCGCTACGGCAACACCACCGCAGCGACGATTCCGCTGTGTCTCTACGACTACGAAAAGGAATTGAAGCGGGGCGACAAACTCATCCTCGCTTCGTTCGGCGGCGGCTACACCTGGGGATCGGTCTATGTGAAATGGGCCTACGACGGCGAATCCGCGAAATAGGTTTCAATTCCAAGCCGAAAAAAGAAATGGACGTCTTTTATAAAAAAGACGTCCATTTCTTTTTTTTTCGGAATCACCGTATCTCCGATCAGAAAGCGAGAATGGGACGAGCGGCGCAATCGGCATCATACCAATTGATATACAACTCGATCATACCCTTCGTACCGATCTCGACGATACAGACCGCTTCGGAATCGAACGGTGTCGAAGCCCAGATCGAGCAGAAGGGATGTCCCGCATCGTCGACGACCAACTCCTCTTTCGCAGCGGCCGGAATCTTCTCCATCGTGGAATTGAAACGTGCCAGCACATCGTAACCGACCGTTGCACTGCAATATCCATAATCCACGCGATAGGTCGACGTCTGCCACTCTTTCATGGTCGAAGCCACATCGCCTCCGCAGAGATTGGCGATCATATCCCACAACTGGCCGGTACTGGGCAGGAACCAACCGCTGGTCGTCGCAGGTGCAGTCAAGCCGAAACCGTTGATCGTCCAATCGAAAGCCGGCATCATCGTAATATTGGAACCGTAGGTATCTCGAACCGTCATCGTTTCGACATATCCGTTGACATTTTCATACCACGTCGACGGCAGCTTCGCACCTTTCAGACAATCGAAATTCACATCCGACGACCACCATGTCGTCACCTTGTCCGTCCCATGGGCACTGCGCACGGCTACGGCATATCCGTGCGTGTAACCTGCATCTTTCTCACTCTGCGCAATACGATCCGACGCTGTCTGGCAGACGATCGCTACGACGCTTTTCCCTTCGACGGGAGCCGGTTTCTCCTCCGCCCACACGGGATTGAGTCCATCGGATCCGATACTGATCAGACCGCCGTCGCTCCATGTCCCATCGGAGTAGAGATAATCGCCGATCTTCGGAGCCTCCAATACGGCTACGCGCAACGTCGTGATCGAACCGGCATTATCGGGACCGAAATAGACGATAGACACCTCGCCCTCCGAATCGGCGCAAGAAGCGTGCTCGGCAGTCGGAGCGGTCACCGTCAGTTTGCCGTCGGCATAGGCGACCTTCCACTCGTCGGGTTTGGTGATCGTATACTTGATCACGCCCTTCGACTCGACCTCGAAACTCTTGGTCTGGCCGTAGGAGAAATCGGCCAGTGCCGCAGCGCCTTTGATGCTCAGATAGAAATCCGCACCCTTAGCCAGCTTGATCATCGTCCCGGCTTCGTCGTTGAGCGTGATGTAGACATAGGAGTCGTCATACGTGACGCTTTCGAAAAAAGAGGTATCCTGCAATGCCGCCACCGGATTCCCTTCGCTGTCCACCACACGCGAAGAGGTCGTCCCGCCGTCATAGCTAATCGTCCAATAACCCTCGGCATCCACGCCCATCACCGGCGTAACTCCCGATACCGGCATTTTTTCATTCTCCTCGTTCAGCAACCATTCGGTCTTTCCATCGATCGTGCGCGTCCAATAATAGAGACCGTCGGTATCTTTGTCGATTCCGATCACCGGAGCTGCAGCTCCGGCGGCTCCGTTCTTGATTTCGGCAGTCGTTCCGTCCGAGAAGGTGATCCGGTAACCGTCGGCGATGGGATCGACCTTCGAAACGTAAACTTTGCCCTCCAACGCATCGACGATTCCAGACAATGCGGTATAATCGCCGTTGAGCTTCGCCACCGATTGTTCCAATTTCTCGACACGACCAGACAGTTCGCTCAAATCGCCGCGCAATTGCGAATCGTCATAATCATCGCTGCATCCCGCAACGGTCGAAAGCGACACGATCACCGCACAGCAGATCGCAGATTTAGCGAGCGAGCGGAGAAATCCCCCCCCCTCCGAATCTCTGTAAAACTTCTCATAGCTTAACTAATTTAATTATAAGGAACTAATGTTTTACAAAGATAAGCATGTTCCGAACAAATTGTACTCTCACTGCCAAAAATCGATTCGAACGAAAAAGCCGGAGGCTTCACAGCGTCCGGCTTCCCATCAATTAATCCAAACAAAACTATTAAAGAAAACTCATAAGTGATTATGAATTTTATCGTCTCCTCCGGCTCCTGTCGAAGCCGTATTCCGGCCGTCGATCCGTCGCAGCCGGAGAGGAGGCAGCGTGCTACTCTACTTCCCAGATGCCGCCCTTGCCGAACAGCCGTTCGAGCCACTCGTCCATGAATCCGCAGCGATAGGCGATGTCGATATTCGAGAAACGGCTGCGCATGTAGGGAATCTTGGCGAACGTGTCGCGGAAGCGGGCGCGCGAAACACCCAGCTGCTCCGGCTCGTAGGGAGCGCCGACCAGTTTCAGGCGACGGCGAACCTCTTCGAAGGGAATGATCTGCTTGCGGATGCGCTCTTTCAGCTCGGGCCATGCGGCCTTGAAGGCCGTAAGTTCCCGACGCAGCCCCTCCTTGTCGACATATTTGTTCTTGGTCTCGGTCAGGGCGCGGTCGATGAAGCCGGGTTTCCCGTCGAAAATACGCAGGATCTCCTTCTCGGTCTCCTCCCACGACTTCCACTTGGCCACGCAGGCATCGATGTCGAGCGACTCGATCGGTGCGGCGAGCAGCAGTTCGAGCGAAGCGGTCGAAGCCAGCGTACCGATGCCGACCTTGAAGCCGTGCGACACGTGCTTGCCTTCGAACTCCAAATCCTCCATATCCCAGAAGTGGCTGAACTGGTGCTCCATGCCCGACGCCGGACGGCTCGATTTGGCGGCCTGCATGGCAAAACCGCTCAGCAGCAGTCCTTCGGCCAGTTGCTCCACCTTCTTCACGTCGCCGTTGTAGACCCCTTCGGGATCGCTCAACGCCTCCTGCAAACCGTCCTGCACCAGATCGAACGCAAAGCGGTCGATCGCCTCCGATCCCACGACATCGGCGATCATCCAGTCGGCGCCGGCAGGAATCTTGGCGATCAGATCGGCATACCCCGACGCCGACATCGCCTTGGGGGCCTTGGCCGCGATCCGCGGATCGAGGGCCATGCCGTAGGGCGCCGGACAGTCGAACGTCTGCTTGTTGCCCTGATAGGTGATCGAAGCGCCGTAGGCCGTATAACCGTCCATCGAGGCGGCCGTGCCGACGCACATGTAACGACGGCCGCAACGGTGCGCCGTCAGCTTCGTCAGGTCGTTGATGACGCCCGAGCCCACCGCCACGGGAATAGCGTCGGTCTTTTTCAGCACGTTCTCCAACTCCTCGACATACGTCCACTCGGCGAACGAATCGTCGTAACCGTATACGTGCGGTTCGTCCTGCGCGATACCGGCCGCGTCGAAATAGTTCTTCACGGCTTCGCCGGCCAGCGGATAGGTGATCTTGTCGGCCACGATAATGGCCCGTTTCCCGGGAAACAACTCCTTGAACATCTCGGCCGAACGGGGCAGGGCGTCGCTGCCGATAACCAGCGCTTTGGTGTCCGTCGTCCGTTGCAAGGCACTTTCAACTTTGTTCATTTCTATAATGTATTATATTAACGATCGTATCGGATTGTGTTCACAAAGTTAGAAAATTAATTTCATATCCGCAACGGCCTTCTTTATTTTTCATCCCCATATTCAGGTATTTTGTTTTCTTTCACCTCTCAATCCGTTGCTTTTGTCACCGAACAGTATAGAAAAGGAAAAACAATCGGTCGGAGGTTCGGAAGAGACGAACCTCCGACCGTTCGACCGGAATACCCGTGCCGCACGGAGCATCGCAGGGAAGGCGCACCTTAAATTATATATATGACAGGCAACGTCCCGACCCGACGGCCCTCGTCTCGCCGACCGGCTCGAAATCGTCCCGCCGGCAATCGTACAAGGCGGTTTTCGAGGGAATCACCGACTTCACCGACACCGAAGCGGCGGCACTGCGGCTGTCGGCCGGAATCGACAGGACGGTATGGACGCCGGAAAGCGGCCCCGATCAGGACGAGGCACCCACATGGGAGGAGATCGCAGCCGAAATGCGCAGCAACTACCTGAGCCGGCTGCAATGGCCGGACGGCGAAATCGCCAGGTGGCAGGGATACGGAGGACAACAAAAAAGTACGGCAGGGAATCTCACGATTGCCTGCCGCCTTCGAGAAGAATTGCTCTTCTCCAAAACTACTAACCCAAACTTAAATAAATGAAGAAACCTCACTACATCAGGTAGTTATTCCGATGCAGTTGTCTATTATGATCGCAACTCCCGTGCCAAAGCGGAGTCCGCTCGGGAAATCGGACGGTTCCGCGGAGAGAGGGAGCCGGACGGAACATTTCGCGCTCCGTCCCCGATCCACCTCCCCGCGGCAGCCGTACACGGGCGCCGCCGGTCTCGAAACCGGTTCCGGAAACCGCTCTCCGAAAACAGACGCTCGCGCCGCCCCTTTCGGGGAGCGGTTTCCGGAAC
>ERZ839767.407-NODE-407-length-76257-cov-10.244022_pt1 | contig 76257 bp, 67 predicted proteins | sample MGYA00519879_ERZ839767 | MGnify/ENA primary metagenome ERZ839767 (study PRJEB31850, sample SAMEA3708852) | human gut metagenome | biome: human gut; feature: human-associated habitat; material: faeces | place: China | collected 2014 ...
GCAAGCCCTTTCGGCTGCTTGAACAATTTGCGCTAAAAATATTTGTCTAACTTTTCGGGGTCACTTCATTTCTGTATCTGACGGAGTTTTTCGCCGGTATGTCCGTGATGGCGGTCGAGCTTGGAGCCAGCAGGCTTATGGCTCCCTATTTCAGCTCGTCCCAGATCGTGTGGACGGTCATAATCGGCGTTATAATGATCGCCATGGCCGTCGGCAACGTGTGGGGCGGCAGCATGGCGGACAAGAGCAAATCGCCTGACCGGCTGTATCGCCGCGTCATCATCGCCGCGATATGGATAGCTCTCATCCCATTTGTCGGGCGCTGGATGATAGCCGGTATATCGTTCCTTCTTGCGACGTTCATCACGAAGAATTTCCTCGTCTGGGCGGCGTTCGCGGCATGCCTGCTCATATTCGCCTTCCCCTGCGTCCTGCTCGGCACCGTTACCCCGTCGCTGACGAAGTTCACGGTAGATAATCTGGACGATACCGGCAAGACCGTCGGGCGGCTCAACGCGCTCAACACCATCGGCAGCATCATCGGAACCTTTGTTCCGACCTTTGTCACCATTCCCGCCGTCGGCACTGCGGCCACGTTCCTGATCTTCTCCGGCGTGCTGGCCGCCATCGGCATTGCGTACTTCATATTCGAGCGCAAAAAGACCGTCGCCGGCTGCATCGCCGTCATATTGATCTGCGCGCTCGGCTTCGGCGTTCCGTCTTACAGCTTCGCGTTCTGGGAGAAGGATCTGGCGCTCGAGGACGAGTCGATATACAACTACCTTCAGGTCAAGGACGACGCGCACCAGACCGTTCTAGCAACGAACGTCCTGTTCGGCGTGCAGTCTGTGCAGCCCAAGGACGCCGAGCTTACCGGCATGTACTACGACTATGCGCTCGCCGCTCCGTGCATGGCGGGGCTTGACGGCTCCGACAGCAGCGGCCGCAGCGTGATGATCCTCGGTATGGGCTCCGGCACCTTCGCCAGCTACTGCACGCGGTATTTCCCTGGCATCTCGGTCAAGGGCGCGGAGATAGACGGCAAGATTGCCGACATCGCGCATGAATATTTCTCCCTGCCGGACAGCGTCGAAGTCGCCGTTGCGGACGGGCGGGCTTTCCTCAGCGCGTCGGACGAGCTGTTCGACGTGATAATGGTCGACGCATATCAGGATATCACCATTCCCTTTCAGCTCTCCAGCGTTGAATTCTTCTCCGAGGTATCGCGGCATCTCAAGCCCGAGGGCGTCATGGTCGTGAACCTGAACATGACCTCTCGCGAAAACGGCTCTCTCAACGAGTATCTGTGCGACACGATGGCGAGCGTCTTCAAGCGCACGTATATCGCCGACGTCGCGGGCAACACTAACACTGAGGTTTTCTGCACCAATGCCGACACGCTGGAGCAGACCTTTGACGAGAGCCGCGCGAAGCTCACGAATGCGCGCTATGCCGAGATGATGGCCACCGTGGCGCAGCGCCTCACCGAGTACACCGGCGGCAGCAATATCCTCACCGACGACAAGGCGCCCGTCGAGCTGCTTGGAATGCGCGTCCTCGACGAACTCATCGCGGGCGAGCTTTCGTATTACAAGTCGAACTTCTCGATGGACGATATCATGGGGATGCTCGGCGCATAAGATCATAAAAGTCCTGCGTGCTATACACGCAGGACTTAGCCTGTAGACAAAGCTGTCGGCGATGTATAGAATTGCATGGGGAGAGTGCAGAGAGGGGACGGGAGTCCCCTTTCTGTGTTCAATACATCCTTATTCAGGAGTGTTTTTGAATACTCCTGAATAAGTTTTCAAGGCGTCGAACTTTGTCGACGCCTTGAGTCCTGCGTGCTATACACGCAGGACTTTTTTCATGAAACCAGCCTGAAGCCCGCGCCTCGGACCGTCTCTATGAAGTCCCGGCCGCCTACGCGGCGGAGTGCTGGCAAAATATACAGCTTGAAACGCGCGCCCGCATCGCGTAAGATTGCCTTGAGGTGCTGCATATGACAAAAATAATCAGCAGGATGCTCCGGATGCACCCTGCCGCGTGGTTCATATTTATAAACTCCCTGCGCATAAGCTGCGCGCTGCTCGCCGTTTCGATAATTCTCTTTGTTATCTGCGGCGGCGACTACGTGCTCCACTATGATACATATTACGCCGCCCTGACGCTCAGTGAAACGCCCCCCGCGCTCCTCCTGCTGTCCACCATCGCCTCCGTCAGCGTTGAGGAGTATTATATGAAATAGAGTTGAACTTGCGGCGTCACTGCTTCTAAAATTTGATTGCGCAAATGGCTTGCTTCTGATAAAATCAGGTACAGGATTATTCGCAATAGGGAGACATTTATGAAGAAGTTCCGAAGTTTTATCATTTTGATCGCCGTTATATTGGTCTGCGCCGGCAGTGTATGGCTTACATTGAAGGCTACCGCCGAATATCCCAGTTTCAGCGACATCGCGGTAACATATCCGGTCAATCAGGTCGACGGCTTTGAGCTGACGATTGAAAAGCCTTCTTTTTCGCCTTTCACAGGATATACAATCAGATGGAAAGTGACCGCGGATTCCGAGGATGTGTATCGCTTCGTCCAAGACGGCGAAGCGCCGAACACCTTTGAATACCTTGAATACAATATTGGTGGTCAGTGGCACCGGCTGAACTACGTGCAGGATAACTTTTCTTCTACCACGATCGAATTTGCGCTCGGCGGAGAGGAAGGCTCCGGCTTGGATGGCAGTATTGTGCAGAAGTACGCCAACTACGGAACTCGCCTGACTCCCGGTCTTTACCGCGTGGTCTTGGAAATGAGAGCAGCAGACGGCGCTCCTCATTATCTGGCGGCTGAATTTGAGGTAAAATGATTATAGTTCATGTCGTTGCCAAAAATTTGTGCCGCCTGCACCCGCGCTGGAACACCGTCATAGTAAATCCTTGACTATTTACAGATATGGTGGTAAATTATATAAAAATGTTCAATGCGCCGGTGTGGTGGAATGGTAGACACAAGGGACTTAAAATCCCTCGTTGGCAACAACGTACCGGTTCGAGTCCGGTTACCGGCACCAAAATTGGCAGCACCCCTTGGGGTGCTGCCAATTTTGGTGCCGGTAATTGTTTGACCCAACCGCGCCCCGGCGACGGCGGCGCTAGCCGCCTAGTCCCCGTAGGGGATTCGAGTCCGCGGATTGTTGCGCTGGGCTTCAACTTGGTTTCTGTTTGCTCTCAAAATAGACCGACTCTACCACAATCAGCAGCACCTCTTGGGGTGCTGCCAATTTTGGTATTGGTAGTCGTTCGACTCGGCCGCGCTCCGGCGACGGCGGCGTCAGCCGCCTAGTCCCCGTAGGGGATTCGAGTCCACGGATTACAAACATCCCCCATGACGCAAACGTCACGGGGGATGCAGCATTTTATTCCACTTCAACGACGCCGTCGTCCTTGACGGTGACGGTCATGCCGGTCTTGACGTATTCGAGGAATTCGTCGCCGAGCTGGTCGACGACCGGCATCTTCGCATCCGTCCAGACGTCTGCGAGTATCGCGCCGGATGCAGCAAGAGAATCTATCGGCATGCTAAAGAGCATGCACGCAGGCTGAAGATGCCGCGAGCACACGGTATACAGCACCATGCCGCCGGTCGTTGAGCCTATCGTCTGCGGCAGGCAGAGCGCCTTGCCCAGCATGGACTGCTTATACAGATCCGGATTATTCTGGTCGCCGCACTTGACCTTTTTATCGCCGAACATCATCGCCATCTGGTAGCTTGCCAAGGTGTTAAAGCCGCCGTGGCTCACCAGAGCCTCCGCCGTACATGTTCCGGGAACTATGACCCGTCCTTTGAACTGCTTCATTTCTTCTCCTCCTTGGCCGTGATGATGTCAAGTATCTCGTTCTCCTTATAAAACCGCGCGCTCGTATATGTGCGCAGCTTGTTGGACGAAGTGATGACAGCTTTCTTCTTGCACAGCGGGTTATTCATGTACATCAGCGGGCAGATATAGCTGACGATCACGCCGTAGCTGGCGAGCTTCGATGCGTAGACGCCCTTGTTCAGCTCCTTTATGACTGCCGGAGACGCGGTAAACACGGTCGGGACGCTTATCTTGTCCATGCCGTTGGCCTTGAGCTTCTCGCCTATCGCGTCCGCCCAGTCCTCCATCTGCTTGAGCGTCATATGCGGGCAGCCGACAAAACACAGCTCCGGCTTCGCGTTCTTGTCCTTCCAGATGACCGGATAGTTATCCTGCACGCGCTGAAGCTCGGCGTCGTCAATGACGTACACCTGCGCGCCCTCCTTGATGAGCGCTACGCCCTGCTCCTTCGCTTCCGGAGTCAGGTTCTCGATATGGAACAGGCCGACCGCGCCGTTTGATGCCGTCGCCGCGCCGAAGTCCTTCAGATATGTACATGCCTCGTCGTCAAGCTCCGTGCCGAGCCACTTGTCGAGACCTCTGACATACGGCACTTCCTCCATGACCTTCATGCCGATCGCGGAGCCGAGCAGCTGCGCCTCGGGCTTATGCTCACACCTGACGTCGATTATCCATGTGGCCTTGCGCCCCTCGTCGGTCAGCAGACCGAATTCAGGCACGAAGCCCGCGATGGAGCCCATCAGCTCGATCATGCCGGAGTTGCGGTTGCAGCGCGCGCCGAGGACAGAGTTTGCGTACACGACGGCGGAGCTTTCCGCCCAGCTGAGCACGTCGCCCTTCTTGGGCTTGTTCCCCATCTGGTCGACGTAGCAGGTGCAGGAATAGGCGTCCTCATCCGTGATGCCGAGCTTGCGGAGCTGCTCCTCAAAGCGATCCTGCTGGGTGTACATTATTTTCTTGAACACGATGTCCTCAAGAAAGCTTGTCGGCACATTCTTATCCAGCGGGCGCGGATCCGCGGTAAACTTCTGACCGTTGGTCAGCCCCGCGTCGATGAGCCGGTCAAATAGGTCATAAACAGGCTTGAGCGCGGCCAGACCGTATGAAATGACTGTATGGCCATACTCGCTTGTGACGGGAACCATGCGCTCCGCACCAAAAGTGTCTCCATACATGACGAGGGTCTTCATGACCTTGGCCATCATCTCGCCTTTTTCGCCGTTGAGCAGAGCCTGCTGCTCAGGAGTCAGATTCATAAAACCACTTCCTTATGTAAAATAAAGTTCTGCTTAGTGTTTATTTTAACAACTTTTGTGCAAAAAGTCAATCAGGCGCAGGGCTGCAGCACTGCATTTTGGCAGAAAAATACGGAGCGGGCATATAAAAACGCAGCATCAAAAGATGCTGCGTTTTTATTGATCAATAGTAGCGCTTATTCTTGTTCTTGCGAGCGGCCTCGGATTTCTTGCGGCGCTTGACGCTGGGGCTCTGGTAGTACTCCTTCTTGCGCAGGTCGGCCAGAACGCCGGACTTAGCGCAGCTGCGCTTGAATCTCTTAAGAGCATTGTCCAGAGACTCGTTCTCCTTGACATATATTTCAGACATTTATTTCCCTCCCTCCAAAAGTGCCATGCGGCACCTCAAGGGCCAATGAATTGGCTTTTCAACGTTACTATTATACCTGCTTAAAGTCCCGTTGTCAATAATTACTTTGCGGGCTTGAGGATGAGATTGACAAGCTTGTTCTTGACAACGATGGTCTTTACAAGCTGCATACCCTCCATCTGGCGCTTTATCTTCTCGTCGGCACAAGCTGTTGCGATGACGTGCTCGTCATCCGCGTCGGCGGCGACGGTGATGGTGCTGCGGAGCTTGCCGTTGACCTGCACGGCCATCTGGCGGGTGGCGTCATGTGTCTTGGCCTCGTCGTACTTCGGCCAGGGCATCTGCATGGCCATCTTGCCGGTCTTTGCGGCGTAGCCGGTCAGCTCCCACATCTCCTCCACCATGTGCGGCGCGAAGGGGCTGAGCATGAGCAGAAGCTGCTCAAGGTCACCCTTGGTCAGGCCGTTGGAGTAGAACTCGTTGACCATGGTCATGAGCGCGGCGATAGCGGTATTCATCTTGAGGCTGTCGATATCCTCAGTGACCTTCTTGATGGTCTTGTGGATGATGGACTCGTTCTTGGCGGAGACTTTCTCGTCGTCGGCCGCGATATCCATGAGATTCCAGCAGCGGTCAAGGAAGCGCTTGGAGCCTTTGACGGCGTCGTTGGACCACGTAACTGCCTTCTCGAAGTCGCCGATGAACATGATGTGCAGGCGCATGGTGTCCGCGCCGTACTGCGCGACGATGTCGTTCGGGTTGACGACGTTGCCGCGGGATTTGGACATCTTCTCGCCGCCCTCGCCGAGGATCATGCCGTGGCTGGTGCGCTTGGCATACGGCTCCTTGGTGGGCACGACGCCGATGTCGTACAGGAACTTATGCCAGAAGCGGCTGTATAGCAGGTGCAGCGTGGTGTGCTCCATGCCGCCGTTGTACCAGTCGACCGGAGACCAGTATTCAAGAGCTTCCTTGCTCGCAAGCTCCTTGTCGTTGTGCGGATCCATGTAGCGCAGGAAATACCAGCTGGAGCCGGCCCACTGGGGCATGGTGTCAGTCTCGCGCATGGCGGGGCCGCCGCAGCATGGGCAGGTGGTGTTGACCCAGTCGGTCATCTTGGAGAGGGGGCTTTCGCCGTCGTCAGTCGGCTCATAGCTCTCGACCTGCGGCAGCACGACGGGCAGCTGCTCCTCCGGAACGGGAACCCACCCGCACTTCGGGCAGTTGACGAGGGGGATCGGCTCGCCCCAGTAGCGCTGACGGGAGAATACCCAGTCGCGCAGCTTATAATTGACCTTCTCCTTGCCGAAGCCCTGCTCCACAACGTATTTCTTCATCGCGGGGATGGCCTCTTTAACGGTCATGCCGTTGAGAAAACCGGAATTGACCATGATGGCGCTGTCGTCCTTTGCGACGAAGGCTTCCTTGGTCACGTCGCCGCCGGAGACGACCTCGATTATCGGCAGGCCGAACTTGGTGGCAAACTCCCAGTCGCGCTGGTCGTGCCCCGGAACGCCCATGACGATACCGGTGCCGTAGCCCATGAGGACGTAGTCGGAGACAAAGATCGGCAGATTCTTGTGAGTTACGGGGTTTATGGCCTCGATGCCGTCGAGCCGGACGCCGGTCTTGTCCTTGTTCAGCTCGCCGCGCTCAAAATCGGACTTGCGGGCGGCCTCGGCCTGATAGGCCTCAACGTCGCTCCAGTTGGCGATATGCGGCTGCCACTGCTTGAGCAGCGGGTGCTCGGGCGAGATGACCATATAGGTCGTACCGAACAGGGTGTCGGCACGGGTGGTGTAAACGGTGACTTCGTCGCCGATGTTGGTCTTGAAGGTTATCTCCGCACCGGTAGAGCGGCCGATCCAGTTGCGCTGCTGGATCTTGACGCGCTCAATGTAATCGACATCGTCCAGATCGTCGAGCAGGCGCTGGGCGTAGGCGGTGATCTTCAGCATCCACTGGCTCTTCTCCTTGCGGATGACCGGAGCACCGCAGCGCTCGCACACGCCGTCAACGACCTCTTCGTTTGCAAGCACGCACTTGCAGCTGGTGCACCAGTTGACGGGCATGGTGGTCTTGTAGGCAAGACCATTCTTGAACATCTGGAGGAATATCCACTGCGTCCACTTATAATACTTCGGGTCGGTGGTATCGACGGCGCGATCCCAGTCGAAGCCGTAGCCCAGCATCTTGAGCTGGCTGGTGAAGTTTGCGATATTGTCCTTGGTGACTATTGCAGGGTGGATGTGGTTCTTGATAGCGTAGTTCTCGGTCGGCAGGCCGAAAGCGTCAAAGCCGATCGGGAACAGGACATTATAGCCCTCCATGCGCTTTTTGCGCGTGACGATGTCCATCGCGGTGAAGGGGCGCGGATGGCCGACATGCAGTCCCTGACCGGAGGGGTACGGGAACTCGATAAGGCCGTAGAACTTGGGCTTATCGCTGCCGGTGACGGCGGCATAGGGCTTGGTCTCTTCCCATCTTGCCTGCCATTTCTTTTCTATCGCTGTAAAATCGTATTTCATTTTGATCAATCCCTCTTTAATTTATAGAATCTGTTTCCGGAAGCCCCTGTAATCAGGGGCGCGGAAGGGATGAGGGATCGACCTCCTCCGCATCGCTCCAGAGGCGCTCAAGATTATAGAACTTTCTGGCCTCGTCGGTGAACACATGGACGATGACGCAGCCGAAGTCCATCAGCACCCATATATCGGAGCGCAGACCCTCACGGCGTATGGGCGGCTCACCCGCCTCGGAGAGCTGCTTGTCCACCTCGTCGACCAGCGCCTTGATATGCGTGGACGAGGTGCCGTTGCAGATGACGAAGTAATCGGCCAGCACGGTCTGCTTATCGGTTTTCAGAACCTTGATGTCTCTTGCCTTTTTATCGTCCAGAGCCTTTGCGGCAATGGCGGCTATTTCAGCGGAAGTAAGCATATTTGTTTTGCCTCCTAATTAAAATCAATCAACCAGCGCGGCGTACCATTCGCAGGCCTCAACGCTGTCCTTATACGGCTCCGCGCCGCCGGAGCGGATGAACTCAAGGCTCATCTCCAGCCCCTTGGCCATGGCCGCGTCTATATCCTCAAAGCACAGCTCGCGCAGCTCTTCAACGCCTGGGAAATCCCGCGTCGGCTCCACGAAGTCGGCAAGATATATTATCTTCTCCAGAAGCGTCATGTCCGGCTTGCCGGTGGTGTGCCAACGGATCGCGCCGTATATATCGTCCTCGATGCCGAACAGCTCCCTCGCGAAGGCCGCGCCTGTCTTGGCATGCAGCAGCTTCGGGTTTGCGACCTCGGCGGCGTCGTTGATGATACCATACTTTTCGCACAATTTCAACTGTTCTTCGGCGCTGAGCTTCTTCGTGATATCATGCAGTATTCCGGCCACCGCGGCGCGCTCAGGATCCTCGCCCCAGCGGTTTGCGAGACTGACGGCCTCGTTCTCGCAGCCAAGGACATGCGCTACGCGCTTCTCGGTGAGATACGGCATCACCTTTGCCCGCAGCCAGCTCAGCTCCGGCCGCGCGTCATAATAATGGCGGCGGATTATCTCGGAATACACGCTGTCCGGCAGCAGCTCCGAGCCGATGCCGAAGCGCAGCCTCTCGCGGATATCGCTGGAGCTTGCGGCGACGGGGTCGTGTTTCAGGATCACAACCTTCGCGCCGTACTTCTCCGCTAGCACATCGCGCTGGCGGATGAGCTGAACGTCCTCGTCCTCATCGCGCGCGAGCACCGCGAGGGTGCAGTTTTCAAGCAGGTACTCAAAGCGGTACCATGACTCAAAGCTAAGGAGCATATCCGTCCCCATGACGAGGAACAGCTCGTCATCAGGGTAGCTGCGCCGCAGCTCCTCCACGGTCTGCGCGGTGTAGCTCTTTCCCTCGCGCTGCAGCTCCATATCCGATATCTCCGCGCCGGGGATACCGGCAAAGGCAAGGCGGCACATCTCGAGCCGCGCCCGCGGCTCGGGGCTGCCCTCGGCGAGCACCTTATGCGGCGATACGTTCGTCGGTATTATCAGAAATTTATCCGGCGCAAGCTCTGCGCTGACGGTTCTGGCGGCCTCAACATGCCCAAGATGCGGGGGGTTGAAGCTGCCGCCGTACACGACAATTCTCATTTTTCTGTCCTTATTGTGATTACTTGGCTTTCTTTTTGTCTTTGACCAGAACTATTTTCGGTTCTTTTTCGTTGCGCTTATACAGCACGAATTTTGTGCCTATCACCTGCACCTGCTCGGCCTTGCAGGCCATGGAGAGCGCGTCGCAGGCTTCGCGGGCGGTGAGCATGGAGTTTTCCAGCACCTTGCCCTTCACGAGCTCGCGCGCCGCGAGAGCTGCGCTTACAGATGCAACCAGATTTTCGTTTATGCCGCCCTTGCCGACCTGAATTATCGTGTCCTCCGCTGCCGCAAGGCCGCGGAGCTGGGCGCGCTGCTTACTTGTCAATGCCATTATAATACCTCTTAAACTTCTCTATAAATTCTCTCATCGCCTTGCCGCGGTGAGATATCGCGTTTTTCTCGTCGGCGCTCAGCTCCGCCATGCTGACATCGTAGCCCAGCGGGCGGAAGAGCGGATCGTAGCCGAAGCCGTTGCTGCCGCGCGGCGCGTCGAGTATCTCGCCCTCGCATTCTCCTCGCGCAGTTATCGTATTGCCGTCCGGCAGGCAGCAGCACACACAGCAGACAAAGCGCGCACGGCGGTTTTTCTCGTCGCCGAGCTTGCCGAGCAGATATCTGTTTCTGTCCGCGTCGCTCGCGTCGTGGCCGAAGCCGTAGCGCGCGGAGTATATCCCCGGCTCGCCGTTGAGCGCATCGACCACCAGACCGGAATCGTCCGCGACGGCGATGCAGCCGGTAGCTTTCAATACCGCGTCCGCCTTCAGAAAGGCGTTCTCCTCAAAGGTCGTTCCGGTTTCGTCGACCTCGAAGTCGCAGCCCGCGTCGCGCTGGCTGATCGGTTCCGCGTCCGTTCCGGCGAGAAGCTCGCGGAACTCTCGCATCTTGTTTTTATTATTGCTCGCAAGGATTATCTTCATTTGAACAGCGCCTCCGCGAAGGTCTTTGCGTCGAACGGGATGAGGTCGTCTATCCCCTCGCCCACGCCGACGTACTTGACCGGAATGTTCAGCTCGCTCGTGATGGCAAACACTATGCCGCCCTTGGCCGTGCCGTCAAGCTTTGTGAGAACGATGCCGGTGAGGCGGGAGCTTTCAAGAAACTGCTTGGCCTGCAGAAGTCCGTTCTGGCCGGTGGTCGCGTCGAGCACCATCAGCGTTTCGACGTCCGCCTCCGGCAGTTCGCGGTCTATTATGCGGCGTATCTTGCTCAGCTCGTTCATGAGATTGGCCTTGTTGTGCAGGCGGCCGGCGGTGTCGATGATTATGACGTCGCTGTTTCTGGCCTTGGCAGCGCTGATGCCGTCATACACGACGGCGGCGGGGTCGCTGCCCTCCTCGTGGCGGACAATGTCCACCCCGGAGCGTTCCGCCCAGATGCCGAGCTGCTCGGCCGCGGCAGCGCGGAAGGTGTCGCCCGCGCAGAGCAGGACTTTTTTGCCCTCCGCCTTGAGCTGAGCGGCGAGCTTGCCGATGGTCGTCGTCTTGCCGACGCCGTTGACGCCTACCATAAGGATGACTGAGGGCTTGGTGTCGAGCCTCAGTGCCGTGTCGCCGACGTTCAGAAGCTTTGTCAGTATCTCGATAAGCCCCTCGCGCGCCTCGTCGCCATAGCGGAAGCGGCGCTCCCATGTCATCTTCTTGAGCCCCTGTACGACCGTCGCCGCGGTCGCCGCGCCGACGTCGGACATCACGAGCAGCTCTTCAAGCTCGTCATAGAAGTCATCATTATCGGGCTTGTAGCTCTGGAATATCTCCTCAAGATCCTCAAGATTGAGGCGGGTCTTGGTCAGGCCGCCGAATATTTTATCGAAAAATCCCATGTGTTTACTCCTCTATCGTTTTCTGCGCATTTTCAAGGTCAAGCTCTATCACGGTAGACACGCCCTTTTCCTGCATGGTCACGCCGTAGAGCATATCGGCCTCCTCCATGGTGCCGCGGCGGTGCGTGATGACAAGGAACTGCGTCTTGTCGGACATACGGCGCATATACTCGGCGTATCGCGTGACGTTCGCCTCATCGAGCGCAGCCTCGATTTCGTCCATGACGCAGAATGGAGTCGGGCGCACCTTTAAGATCGCAAAATACAGCGCGATCGCGACGAAGGCCATCTCGCCGCCGGAGAGCAAGCTGATATTTGACAGCGCCTTGCCGGGCGGCTGAACCTTTATCTCTATGCCGCACTCAAGGACGTTGTTCTCGTCCTCAAGCACCAGCGCCGCCTTGCCGCCACCGAACAGCTCCAGAAACGTCTGCCGGAAGCACTCGTCTATCTGGCGGAAATGAGTCAGGAACACATCCTTCATCTCTGATGTGATGTCGTTTATTATGCCGAGCAGCTCGCTCTTGGCCTTGTCGACGTCGTCCCGCTGCCCGGTCAGGAACTCATAGCGGGTGTTGACGCGCTCATATTCGTCTATCGCGCCCAGATTCGGATTGCCGAGAGAGTTTATCTCACGGCGCAGCTCATTTATCGCCTTTGTCGCCTTCTGGAGATTCTCCACAGGCTGGCGCACGGCGTTCGCTGCGCTGTGGCTCAGCTCGTAGTTATCCCAGAGCTTGTCCAGCAGCTGCTTCTCCTCCATCTCGGCGGCGAGCTTGCGCTGCTCTATCTTCGCAGTGCGGCGCTCAAGATCAATAATGTCGCTGCTGCGCTGCTGCGCGTCCTTTTCTGCACGGGTGCGCTTCCCTTCCAGCTCTATCTTGCTGGCACTTATCTTTGCAATCTCGTCTTTTATCGTTCGGATATCGGAATTTATCTCCGCAAGTTTCGCATTCTTTTCTTCCAGCCGCTGCTCGAACTGCTCTATCTGCCGCTCGTGCGCCGCGACGGCGTTCCGCCGCGCTTCGCTGTCTCCGGTCAGGCTGTCGAGCAGGAGCGAGAGCTGGTGCACCGAATTTTCGGTCGCCCGCTTCTCCGCCTCGTTCGAGGAGACGCCGCTGCGCAGCTCCGCCTGATCCTCCAGCGCCATATCCAACTGATAGCGGACGGCGGCAAGATTGGACTTTGCCCGCTCAAGCTCCGCATCGCAGGACTTCACTTTTTCGGCGAGGCCGGTACGCTGCTTCTTCAGCTTTTCAAGCTCGTTCGCGCGGGAGATTATGCCGCTGCCCTTGGCGCTGCTGCCGCCGGTCATCGAGCCGCCGGCGTTTATCAGCTGTCCGTCCAGCGTAACGATGCGCAGGCGGTTCCCGCTCGCCTTCGACATTCGCACCGCGGCGGCGAGAGATTCCGCCACGACGGTCCTGCCCAGCAGGTTCAGGAATATCTGCTCATACTTGCTGTCAAACTCCGCGAGCTCGCTTGCGATGCCGACGAAGCCCGGGTCGTTGACCGGCGCGTCGCGCATCACGCTGCCGCGGATGGTATCAACGGGCAGGAATGTCGCCCGTCCGGCGTCCATGCGCTTCAAAAGCTCTATCGCGCTGCGGCCGTCGTTTTGGGTGTCGACGACTATATTCTGCGCCGCGGCGCCCAGCGCCGTCTCTATTGCGAGGGCGCACTCATCGTCCGTGCGGACAAGATTTGCGACGGGGCCGTGAACCCCGCGCAGGTTGCCGCGCTGCGTCTCACGCATTATCGTCTTGACCGCGCGCGAGTAGCCGTCATAGTCCTTCTCCATCTCGGAGAGCATATTTATACGTGAATCCATGCTGCGCGCGTCGATATTGAGCTTCGTCGAGCGCTCGGAAAGCTGGTTCACTACCTGCTCACGGCTCTGCAGCTTCATGCGGCAGCCGTCAAGCACGTTGTTATTCTGTGCGGTTTTCTGCTCAAGCTCGCGGAGAGCAGAGTTTATTTCGTCAATGCGCTTCTGCCCCTCGTCAATGCGGCCGCGTATCTCGCTGACGCGGTTCTCCTGATCCGCGATATCGTCGAGCATGCGCTGCATGCTCTCCTTGCTGCTCTGGACGTTGGCGCGCAGCACCGCGGCGTTCGCCTCACACTCGGAGGCCATGGCCTCGGCGGCGGACAGGCGCTCGCGCGCGTGCTCCGTCTCGACGTCCTTCTGGTGCATACGCTCCGTTATGCTCTCGGACGAGGAATACAGCGCCTGAAGCTCCGCCCGCGCCTGCTCCAGCTCGGTCTTGGACTGCTCGTACTCGGTCTTGATATTGTCCGCCTGGGAGCGCAGCTTGTCCAGCGTCTCCATCCAGACGGATATCTCCTGCACGCGCAGCTCATCGCGCAGCTTCAGATATTTTTTTGCGGTCTCGGCCTGCTTTTTCAGCGGCCCGACCTGAATTTCAAGCTCTTCTATCTTGTCGTTCACGCGGAGGAGATTTTCCTCCGTTTTTTCGAGCTTGCGCTCCGCCTCCTCCTTGCGGTAGCGGAAACGGGATATGCCCGCCGCCTCTTCGAATACCTCGCGCCGGTCGGTACTCTTGGTGGAGACGATCTCCGCGATGCGCCCCTGGCCGATGATCGAATAGCCGTCGCGGCCAAGGCCGGTATCCATGAGGAGGTTGTTTATATCCTTGAGCCTGACCGACTCACGGTTTATGTAATACTCGCTGTCGCCGCTGCGGTAATAGCGGCGGGTCAGCATTATCTCGCTGCTGTCATAGTCGAAGATGTGGGCAGAGTTGTCGATTATCAGCGACACCTGCGCAAAACCCAGCGGGCTGCGCTTCTCCGTACCGCCGAAGATGACATCCTCCATCTTCGCGCCGCGCAGAGCCTTTGTCCGCTGCTCGCCCATGACCCAGAGTATGGCGTCGGATATGTTCGACTTGCCGGAGCCGTTCGGCCCGACAATGGCGGTTATATCTTTTTCAAATGTAAGCCGCGTTTTATCGGCAAAGGATTTGAATCCCTGTATCTCCAGTGCTTTTAAGTACAAATGAATAACCTCTGATTTTAAAACTTAACAAGTTATTATATTATATATCTCAGGTTTTTTCAATGGAAACTATGGAAATTTCATCATTTTCCGCGTCTATCCCGCGTATTTTCAGCTCTTTGAGGCCGAATTCAGCCGTCAGGCGGGAGACGTTTCCCCGATGCTGGCCGACTGCCTGCGAAACGCGGCTTTTATTCACGCCGAGCGTGACCCTGCTCCCCGCAGGGACGCCGTTCAGCACCGCACGCATTTTATCGAGCATAAGACGGCTCTTCACGAGCTCGCCCAGCGCCGGATGATACGCGCCGCCCGCTGCCGCGCCGCCGGACAGCTCGTCCGTCGGGTTCAGGCCGAGACGGATTATCGGTATCCCCGCCGCTTCGAAAAGCGGTACGATCGCCGCGCAGTATTCCACCGCGTCGGCCACCGTGTGCTCCTTATACTCCCCCGCCTGCCACAGATCGTAAAGCGCCGTATCGCGCACTATGACGGTCGGGTATATGCGCACGCCGTCCGGATGCAGGGCGATTATCTTCTTCGCCGTGTCCACCGTGCGCTCCACGCTGTCGCCGGGGAGTCCGGTCATCATCTGGAGTATCAGCCGGAAGCCCGCGGCCTTTATCTGCTTCGACGAGCTGACGACATCCTCCGCCGTGTGTCCGCGGCCGGACAGCAGCAGTATCTCGTCGCACAGCGACTGCGCGCCAAGCTCTATCGTCTCCACGCCGTATCTCTTCAGCCGTGCCAGCACCGCGCCGTCTATTGCGTCAGGCCGCGTGGAAAGCCGTATCGCGTCTATCTCGCCGCGGTCAAGATATTCCTTCGCCGCGCCCAGCAGCGCCTCCTGCTGGCAGGATGGGATGGCCGTGAAGCTGCCCCCATAAAACGCCAGTTGCCGCTTCGCCCCGTTGCGGGGCAAGGCGGCTGCTGACTCTATCGCGTTTTTCACATTTTCGACCCCTGCAGGCTCCTGCGCGCCGGATATGCGGCGCTGGTTGCAGAACACGCAGTCGTTCGGGCAGCCGAGGTGCGGCACGAAAACGGGGATGATGCTTTCTCTCGCGCTCACTCTCTCATCGCCTCCAGCGCTCTGCCGGCGGCCTGCTGCTCGGCTTCCTTCTTCGTTCTGCCGCTGCCCTCACCGACGGGAAGCCCGTTGACGCAGACCTGAAACGTAAAGGTCTTGCAGTGGTCGGGGCCGCTCTCGCCGATAAGCTCATAGCTGATATGCTGATTGCTGCGGCGCTGCACAAGCTCCTGAAGCTCGGTCTTGTAATCCGCCGTGCGGTGGTTGTCGTCAATCTTTGCGTCCTTGAGAACACGGGTCATTATAAACTCGCGCGCCTGATCCATGCCGCTGTCGATATACATGGCGGCGATGATCGCCTCGACCATATCCGCAAGTATCGACGGGCGCTGCCGTCCGCCGGTGTGCTCCTCGCCGCGGCCAAGGCGCATATATTCGCTGATGCCGAGTTCCAGCGCGACCTTGTGCAGGCTCGTCTCGCAGACGAGCTCCGCGCGCAGCCGTGTCATGCGCCCCTCCGGCAGCTCCGGCTCATGGTGATACAGGAAATCCGCCGTCACGATGCCGAGTATCGAGTCGCCCAGGAACTCCAGCCGCTCATAGCTCTGGCAGGCGGGAGAATGGCGCTCGTTGGCATAGGAGCTGTGGGTCAGCGCCGTTTCGAGAAGCTGCTTGTTTTTAAACTGATAGCCGATTTTTTCTTCCAGACCAGTTATTTCGTTCATTCCGCCTTTGCCTCGGTTCTGAGCCTCATGTATTCGATGTTTGCCTCTATGTCGGAGATTATGCCGGACTCGGCAAAGCTCTGCGCCTGACGCATCGCAGAGAAGATGCATGCGGCGTTGGAGGAGCCGTGCGCCTTGATGACGGGCTTGCTGATGCCGATCATCGCCGTGCCGCCGACCTCGTTGACGTCCATGGATTTCTTCATGACGCCGAGATCCTTTTTCAGCACCGCCGCTGCGAGCTTATTGGCAGTGTTCTTATAGAACACGCCCTTGAGCTGCTTCATCATATATTTGATAACGCCCTCGGTGCTCTTGAGAAGGACGTTGCCGGTAAAGCCGTCAGTTACTACAACGTCCGCCGCACCGGCGAAAACGCCCGTGCCCTCGACGTTGCCGACGAAATTGATGCGCCCATCTTCGTGCGCCTCCTTCAGCAGTGCGAAAGCCTGATGCTGAAGCTCGCCGCCCTTGGTGTCCTCGGTACCGACGTTCAGCAGGCCGACGCGCGGGTTCTCGCAGCCCATGAGTTTCTTGGCATAGAAGCTGCCCATATACGCAAACTGAAGCAGATATTCCGCCGTGCACTCGACGTTCGCGCCGCAGTCGATGAGCATGACGCCGTGCTCCCCGCTCGGAAGAACTGGCGCCATCGCCGCGCGGCGGATGCCGCGGATGCGCTTGACGGTCAGCGTCGCTCCGGTGAGGAGCGCGCCGGTGCTGCCCGCGGAGACTACTGCGTCGCCCTTGCCGTCCTTGAGCATCGTGAGCGCGACGGCCATGGATGAATCTTTCTTGCGGCGGGTGGCGGTGCTGGGGTCGTCCTCCATAGTGACTATCTCGCTGGCGTTGACGACCTCTACCTCGCCGTCGGCGCAGCCCTCGGCCTTGAGGCAGGCTCTGACCTTATCCTCGATGCCGACGAGGGTGACGTCCACGCCAAGTTCTCTCTTCGCGCGCACAGCGCCCTTTACTATTTCCTCCGGCGCGTTATCGCCGCCCATTGCGTCAACGATTATCCTCACAGTGGAAAACCTCCTTTGCCATAAGGCCGTCGATAACGCCGAGAGCACGCTCGGATATCGCGGCGTTTTTGTTTCTCTTACCCTTGACCCTGTAGCCCAGGGGGCTTATTATACCGAAATTTATGTTCATCGGCTGGAAATCGCCGACACTGCCGCCGGAGATGTACAGCCCCAGCGCACCTATCGCGGTCTCCTGCGGGAAGTCCACAGGCTCCATGCCGAGCACGCGCGCGGCCGTCTCGATGCCGACGAGCATACCGGAGGCCGCGGACTCGACATAGCCCTCAACGCCGGTCATTTGACCGGCGAAGCTGATGCGCGGGTCGCTTCTCAGCCGGTAATAGCGGTCAAGGAGCTTGGGGCTATTAAGATATGTGTTGCGGTGCATGACTCCGTAGCGCACGAACTCCGCGTTCTTCAGCGCCGGTATCATCGAGAACACGCGCTTCTGCTCGCCCCATGTGAGGTGAGTCTGAAAGCCGACCATGTTATATATCGTGCCGTCGGCATTGTCCCGCCGCAGCTGGACGACCGCGTAATTTTCATGTCCTGTGCGCGGGTCGATAAGTCCGACCGGCTTCAGCGGCCCGTAGCGCAGAGTGTCCACCCCGCGGCGCGCCATGACCTCGACCGGCATGCAGCCCTCAAAGACCCCGCCGTCGTCAAAGCCGTGCACCTCGGCCTCCTTAGCGCTGACAAGCTCGGTCACGAAGGCGAGATACTCCTCCTTCGTCATCGGGCAGTTTACATAATCCGCTGTGCCCTTATCATAGCGCGATGCGAAGAATGCGTTATCCATATCGACGCTCTCGAGCGTGACTATCGGGGCGACAGCGTCGTAAAAGTGCAGGTCGCTGTCCGGGCAGAGCTTTTCTATCTCTGCCGCTATCGCGTCGCTGCTGAGGGGGCCTGTTGCGATGACGACCTCGCCCTCGGGTATTTTATCCGCCTCGGCGGTGATGAGCTCAACGTTCTCATGCTCCTTGAGCGCGCGGGTTATATACTCCGAAAAGCCCTCGCGGTCAACGGCAAGCGCGCCGCCCGCGGCCACGCGGTTTGCGTCCGCGGACTCCATGATGAGCGAGCCCATCTTCCGCATCTCCGCCTTGAGAAGCCCGACGGCGTTGCTCAGCTCGTCGCTCCGCAGGGAGTTTGAGCAGACAAGCTCCGCAAAGCCCGCGGCCTTATGCGCGGGGGTATATTTCTCCGGCTTCATTTCGATGAGCCTGACCTTTATTCCGCGCTTCGCAAGCTGCCATGCGCACTCGCTTCCGGCAAGTCCGGCGCCCAAAACGGTGACTGTTTTCATTAATATTATTCCTTATCCTTTGCTTTTGCGGCGGTTTTCTTCGCCGTTGTCTTTTTGGCCGTTGTCTTTTTGGATGCGGACTTTTTCGCCGCGGCCTTCTTTGCGGCAGGCTTCTTTTCCTCTTCCGCCGCTTCGCCGGCAGGCTCTTCCCCGCTCTTCGCGGCGGCCTTTCTCTTATAGCCGCGCTCGTCCTCAGGCACGAAGTTCGGGCAGACCTCGTTTATGCAGAAGGGCTTGAGCGCGCCGCGGCCGCTGCGCTTGAACATCGTCTTGCCGCAGGCCGGGCAGAAGTCCTTCGTCGGCACGTCCCATGTGATAAATCCGCACTCTGGGCCGCGCTCGCAGGCGTAGAACACATAGCCCTTTTTCGAGGTGCGCTTGAGTATCTTGCCGCCGCACTTCGGGCATTTGCCGGGCATTTCTATTACGATCGGCTTTGTGAACGTGCACTCCGGGAAGCCCGGGCAGGCGAGGAAATATCCGAACTTGCCCTTTTTCACGACCATCTGCCGTCCGCAGACCTCGCAGTATTCGTCGCTGAGGACGTCCGGCACCTTGAGCTTCACACCGTCCATGGCCTGCTCCGCAGCGCTCATCTCCTTGCTGAAATCGCCGTAGAACTCGGCCAGCACGTCGCGCCACGCAGCCTTGCCCTTCTCGATCTCGTCAAGCTCGGCCTCCATATGGTTAGTAAACTTCAGATCGACGATGTCCGCGAAGTGCTCCTTCATAAGCCCCGTCACGACCTCGCCGAGCGGAGTCGGGCGCAGGTACTTTCCTTCCTTGATAACGTAATCATGGGAGGTTATCGTGGATATCGTCGGCGCGTAGGTCGAGGGGCGGCCTATGCCCTTCTCCTCCATCGCGCGTATCAGCGTAGCCTCGGTATATCTCGCGGGCGGCTGCGTGAACTGCTGGTCGGAAGTCATCTTCTCAAGCGTCAGGACTTCGCCCTCACTCAGCGACGGGAGCGGATTGGATATCTCCGCGCTCTCCTCGTCCTTCGCTTCCTCATATACCGCGGTGTAACCCGCGAATTTCATCTCGGAATACGTCGCGCGAAAGCTGCATCCGGCGGATACAACATCGACGGCGACATTATCATACACGGCGTTCGCCATCTGGCAGGCCGTAAAGCGCCCCCAGATAAGGCGGTAGAGCCGGTACTGCTCCTGCGTCAGATCCTTGCGCACAAGCTCCGGCGTGAGCTCCACGTCGGTGGGCCGTATGGCCTCGTGCGCATCCTGCGCGCCGGCCTTGGTCTTGAAATGGCGCGGCTTGCCGGGGTAATACGCCTCACCGTAGCGGTTGATTATAAAACCGCGCGCGGCTGCCAGCGCCTCTTCGGAAAGGCGGAGCGAGTCGGTTCTCATGTAGGTTATAAGGCCGACAGTGCCGCGGCCGGTGATATCCACGCCCTCATAGAGCTGCTGCGCTATGGACATCGTGCGGCGCGGGGTCATGCCGAGACGGCGCGAGGCCTCCTGCTGCAATGTCGAGGTGATGAACGGAGGCGCGGGGCTGCGCTGCTTCTCGCCGCGCTTCACGGAATCGACGGTAAAGTGCTTGCCCTTTGTCAGGTCGATTATCGCGTTGACCTCGTCCTCGCTGTGAAGCTCCTGCTTTTTCCCGTCGCGGCCATAGAATCTGGCGGAAAATCCGCCGCCCTCACCGCGGCTGAGATGCGCGTCGAGCAGCCAGTATTCCTCGCTGACGAAGCTCTTTATCTCCTCCTCGCGGTCAACGACCATGCGCGTTGCGACAGACTGCACGCGCCCCGCGGACAGGCCGCTCTTGACCTTTTTCCACAGCAGCGGCGACAGCTCGTAGCCGACGATGCGGTCGAGTATGCGGCGCGCCTGCTGCGCGTCGACCAGATCCTGATCGATATCGCGCGGGTGCTGGATGCTCTCAGTGACGACCTTTTTGGTTATCTCATTGAAGGTGACGCGGCGCGCCTTCTCGTCCGGAAGGTCGAGCAGCTCCTTGAGATGCCATGATATAGCCTCTCCCTCGCGGTCAGGGTCGGTCGCGAGATAGACTGTTTTTGCCGCCTTGGAATCCTTCTTCAGCTGGTCGATAAGCTCTTTCTTATCCCTCACAGGGATGTACTTCGGCTCGAAGCCGTGCTCTATGTCAACGCCCATCTTGCTCTTCGGCAGATCGCGCAGATGTCCCATCGAAGCCGTTACCTTATAACCGCTCCCGAGATATTTTTCAATGGTCTTTGCCTTAGCCGGAGATTCGACTATGACAAGATCCTTCGCTTTTGCCATTACGTTTCCTCACTTCTTTGCTATATTAAGCGCCACACGGCGGCCGGGATCACGGCGCACATAGCCCTTGATCTCCAGAACCGTGAGCTGCGAGAGAACTCTCGCCGTGCTCAGTCCCGTGCTCGCTATGATATCGTCAATATGGCTTGCGGACTTCCCGATCGCAGCGATGATCTTCAGCTGATCCTCATTTAGTCCCTCAAGCTGTTTCTTCAAGTCAATATAATCGCTGTCTTTTGGCTTGTCAACAGATTTTTTTGCCGGAACGTCTGCATTCTGTGCTTCCTCCTCTTCCGGCAGCTCACATTCGGGCAGCTCGTGCAGCTTTCCGCCGAAGCGCAATTCAAACTCGCTCAGCACATCCCAGCCGCACACGACGGGCTTCGCCCCGTCCTTTATCATCGCGATCGTCCCGACGCTGTTCGGCGCGTCCGCGTTGCCCGGAACCGCGAAGATCTCTCTCCCCTGCTCCATCGCCGTCTCCGCGAACAGCCGTGCGCCGCTGCGCTCCGGAGCCTCGACCACCGTCACGCCAACTGACAGCCCCGCGGCGATGCGGTTGCGGTCACGGAAGAAATGCTTCTCCGGCTTGGTTCCCGGCGGGTACTCGCTTATAAGCGCGCCCCGCGCGGCGACCTCGGCGGCAAGCGTTCCCGCCTCGCACTCATGCGGCGTACCCAGCACGCCGACGCAGCGGCCTCCCGCAAGCAGCGCGCCTCTGGCGGCCGCCGCATCCACGCCGCTCGTGAGCAGCGACACGACGACTCCGCCGCCCCGCACTATCTCATACGCGAGCTTTCTGCCCATTTTCAGGCCGTACGCGCTGGCCTTGCGCGTCCCGATGACGGCGATTGCCGCCTCATCGTCCAGCGAGTGCAGCCGTCCCTTCAGATATATAACGACCGGCGGCGCGAAAATATTCTTCAGGCGCTGCGGATAGTCCGCGTCCTGCATCGTCACCGCCCGTATCCCCTGCCGCGCGCACGCGGCTAGTATTCTATCCGCGCAGCTTATATCCCGCTTTTCAAGAGTCTCGGCTTCCTTCTTCGACACGCCGGTCAGCGCCTCGAACTCCCCAGCCGGAGCATAGAATGCCTTCTCCGCGTCACTGTATTTATCTATCAGAGCCGCCTTGGCCTTCGGGCTGACGGCAGCCGCGGAAAGCCAAAGCCAATATTTTATTGCCGACATTCCAAGCTCCGCCCCCCTACGGTTTTCTTACAGGCTGCCCCTGCTCATTTCCCACATGATGACCGACGCCGCGACACCCGCGTTCAGCGATTCGCTGTCCGGCCGCATCGGGATTATCAGCTGCCCGTCGCAGATTGCGAGCAGCTCCGTGCTCAAGCCGTTTCCCTCGCTGCCTACCGCGACCGCGGCCTTATCCAGCGGTATCTCCCTGAAATCCCGCGCCGTCTCGCTCAGCGCCGCGCCGTACAGCGGCAGGCCGTTTTCATCCAGCGCCGCGCGCAGCTCCGCGAGCGGCAGCTCCAGCACGCGCTGGCGGAATATCGCGCCCATCGTGGCACGCACGGTTTTGGGATTATAGAGATCGGCGCACACGCCGGTGAGTATCACGGCGTCCACGCCGAAAGCGTTCGCCGTGCGGATGACCGTGCCAACGTTGCCGGGATCCTGTACGCTCTCGAGAACGATGGCGTTTTTCAGCCGAGCCGCGCCGATCCTGCGCATGCGGACAGCGAACAGCGGCCCTGGGCTGTTCTTCAGCGGCGACGCGTAATCGAACAGCTCCGCCGGGGCAGCATACTCCTTCACCTCGGAAAGCCCTTTTACCTCCGCCGCCTGCTCCTTCCACAGCACGGAAACAATCTCCGCGCCAAAGGTGACGGCCTCGCGCAGGGTTTTTATCCCGTCGCACAGAAAAAGCCCCTGTTCGCGGCGGTACGCGCCGTCTGACGCAAGCGCCCTGACATGTGCGATATATGTATTCTTTCTTGAGCTTATGATTTCAATACTCATTAGTGCTTACCTATTATAATATAGATTCCGGAATTATATATTATCATAATCCCGCCCGTTTTCAAGCCCCGATTTCGCCAAAAATTACCTCCGTCTCGCCTTCGGTGCGCGAACCGAGGAGATATGTCTCCCCGCCGGCACATTCCACGAGCAGAAACGGCGGGCAGGTCGGGTCAAGGCACAGCTTGAGCCTGCCGTATTCTGCGGCGCTGAAATCGCCCTTCAGCAGATTCTCCGCGCCGGTGCCGACGCTGCGGACAAGATGCTCCGGCAGCTCGTCGAGAAGCTCCGCGCTCTCGATATCCGCCCGCTCTATGCGGTACGCGCTCTTGTCCCCGCAATAAGCGACAAGCTCCGTATTCGTGAGTTCAAGCGATGTCGGCCGGTTCGTCACCGCGTCTATCAGCGCGCCGGTGAACGGCATCGCCAGCAGGATCAGCGCGGCCATGCCCGCAAGGACTCTGCCGCCGGTGTGCGCGAGATTGACGGTCGTACTGCTGCCGACGCGGCAGTTGACGACCGTGCGCGTATCGTGCGGGTCGTAATACACCACGCCGCCGAGCCACTTATCGTCCTCGTCGGCATACCAGCCCCTGCCGCTGCTCTCGGTGAGCCGCGCCTGCAGTTCGCGCGTTTTAAACTCGATGCGCAGCACCGCGATGACAACTATCGCCGACGCGAGCAAAATTCCAAGCAGCGACCGGACCGGATTGCCGTCTGACAGCCACACCGCGAGGCTCACGAGCGCAAGCCCGTATGCCGCGGCCAGCCATATCCGCTCCCAACTGCGGCGGCGAATGCGCGTGAGGGTATTGGTGAGGTCGGTGTCCGCGTCCACAAGCTCCGCGCGGCGGCGGAACGCCCAGCGGAAGCAGGCAAGGCACGCAGCCGCGCCGACTGCATTGGCGGCGTATATCGCCCACATCACGCGCTCAGACACCAGCGGCAGCAGCGCAAGCGCTATCGCCGGAACAAAGCACCACGCCGATATGCCGTGCGGCTCCTGAATGGCTTTCAGATCAACCGTGCGCGTGTCGCCGCGCTCCGCCGCCCAGCCGCGGCTGCGCTTGATGCGCTTCAGGTCGCGGTTGCAGCGCAGGTACGGTATATACGGGATCACGATGCAGACGTCCGCCCACGTGAGATACAGCGTCATAGAAAGGCTGACGCTGCGGATAAACACGCACGGCACGACCGCGGCGGTCAGCACGGCGCAGACTATGCCCAGCTCCTTTTTGAATTTTGCGAGCCGCCGGCAGACCTCCGCGTCCTCGTGCGCCTCAAACGGCATCGTCACGCCGACGACGATGTTCTTCGTGAACTTCGCCTCACCGCCGAGCACTCTGTACATCAGGTACGGCAGCCATATGAGACTGCCCCAGAGAATGATTCGCCAGATCATTTTGTCTCCTCCTTGTCCTTATCGCCGTAAAGCTTATCGCACAGCTCCAGCGCCTCGGCGCGGTCGAAGCCCGCAAGGCGCAGTTCCGAAAGGCTCAGTCTCAGCGCGGACAGCGTTTCCTCCGAAACGCTTCCCCGCTCCCCACGCGGCGCGACAGCCGCGCCGCTGCGCCGGTCGGTCGTAATATAGCCCTCCTGCTTCAGCAGCTGGTAGGCCTTGCTCACGGTCATGGTGTTTATGCCGCTCTCCTCAGCCAGCGCGCGCACTGTCGGCAGTTTCTCCCCTGAAATCAGTCTGCCGTCCGCAATGCCGATGATGATCTGGTTGCGGAGCTGTATATACAGCGGCGTATCACTTGAAAAGTCGAAGGTCAAAAGCATATAAAACGCCTCCTTTGTATTATTTATAATAATACAAAGGAGGCAAAATGTCAATGCCTATAAGCTGCGTATCATTCTTCTCTGCCGGGCTCCGCAGGCTTGTGCACCCATGTACGCTCGCTGATTATATAGCGCGGGCGCTGCTTCGTTTCAAGATATATTTTCCCGATGTACTCGCCTATGATGCCGAGGCAGATAAGCTGTACGCCGCTGACAAAGCAGATTATGCACGTCATGCTCGCCCAGCCCGCGACGGCCTTGCCCGCTATCGCCGTGATGAGCGCCCACAGCACGCCTATGAAGCTGATGAGCGCGACGGCTGCGCCGAAGCCGGTTATCATCCGCAGCGGCTTCACCGACAGGCTCGTGATGCCGTCGACCGCGAGAGCGATCATTTTTTTCAGTGGATAGTGGCTCTCGCCCGCGATGCGCTCCGCGCGGGAATAGCTGACGGTAGTGCTCTTGAAGCCGACCAGCGGCACAAGGCCGCGCAGGAACAGGTTGACCTCGCGGAAGTTTGCAAATTCCTTCAGTACACGCGCGCTGATGAGCCGGTAGTCCGCGTGGTTATACACGACCTCCGCGCCCATCGCGGAGAGGAATTTATAAAAGCTCTGCGCGGTGAAGCGCTTGAAGAAGGTGTCCGTCTCGCGGCTGGAGCGCACACCGTACACGACCTCACAGCCGTCGAGATACGCGTCGACCATCGCATCCATGGCGTTGATGTCGTCCTGTCCGTCGCAGTCGATGGATATCGTGATGTCGCAGTGCTCGCGCGCCTCCATGAGCCCGGCGAGGACCGCGTTCTGGTGGCCGCGGTTGCGGCTCTGGCTGATGCCGATATAGTGCTCGTCATCGCGGGCAAGCTCCGAAATTATCTCCCACGTCCGGTCGCGGCTGCCGTCATTGACGAACATAACCCGGCTCTCCGGACTTATCTTTCCCGCTGCGGCAAGCTCATTTATTTTTGCAAGGAACATCGGCGCCGTTATCGGCAGCACCGCCTCCTCATTGTAGCACGGCACGATTATATACAGTATGGCAGCCATGATAGCCTCCTGAAAATGTGATGTTTTAATTATATTATCCCTCAAAAATATGTCAAGTCATGCACTGTAAACAAATATCGGCGGAGTGTTCCCGCCGATAGTGTTTATGCATTTTTATTCCAGAACCTCGGCCTCGATGCGCTTGCCCTTGAAGAGCTTACCGATGAACATCACGACCGCGAAGAACGCCAGATAGCCCAGCACCTGCTTATAGCCCTTGCCGACCCAGCAGCAGTAGCACATGAACACGCAGCAGCACAGCCCAAGCATCGGCAGGACGTAGCGCTTTATGACACTGCCGCCCTTGTTCTTGACAATGAGCGCGATGAACATGGGGATATACATGGCATAGAGATTGATGATGCATATCTCGTCCGGCTCCCACGCTATCCACTGGCAGTCGTGCAGCCCGCCCATGAAGTCGGGGCCGTACATCCAGATAACCGCCGTCCATGCGTACCAAAAGCCGCCGAGCATCATGCCGATTATCGCCGACTTCATGGTGAAGCCGTTCTGGTGGTCAATGTCGCCGTAAAACTCCGGACGCGGCCCCATACCGCGCGCGGCGACGGAGTACATGCCGCGGCACGAGCCCATGATAAGGCCGTTCATAACGCCGAGGCAGCCGATGCTGATGAATGCGTAGACGATGGTGCCGACGGTCTTGCCGAAGATGTTTGAAAACGCGATGCGCGGCAGGGACTCGCCCAGCGGCCATGTGCCGATGATGGTCTGCACATCGCCGACGCTGCTCATCGCAAATATGTACAGGCAGTAGAGCACGGTGCAGAACAGCGCGCCGAGAATGAGCGCGATGGGAAGATTGCGCTTCGCGTCATGCAGTTCGGAATTTATCGAGGTCGCGATTATCCAGCCCTCATACGCGAACGCGAAGGACGCGACACCGGCAAACACGCCCTGAAATGCGGTCGTCCCCTCAACGGCGGCGGCATATTCCGGAGTGTTGACATAGTCGAGCACGTTCGCGGTCGTGCCGTTGACCGCGCCGACGATGATGCCCACCACGGCCATAAGCAGCAGCGGGACGAGCTTTATGATGGTCATGCTGACCTGAAGCTTTCCCGCAAGCTTCGGGCTGATGGCGTTGATGCCGTAGCCTATCATCAGAAAGCCCGCGCCAAGGCCGAGCGCCTCGGAGCGCACCGTCCCCGTCACGAAGAAGTCGAGCGACTGTATGCCGCACAACTCAAGGAAGAACACCGCGGAGAAGAAGGCCAGCATCGCCGAAAGACATGGGTAATATATCGTGGTCATAAACCAGCCGACATAGTAGGAGTACGACGGCCCCAGAGCCACTTCGGCATAGTCCACCACGCCGTTCACCTTCTCGTACTTTGCGCCAAGTTCAGCGAATACCAGCGAACAGATTATGCATATCGCGCCGACGAGCGCAACCACGAGCACGCCCTGAAGCATGTTGCCGTGCGTGAGCGCCAGAACCTTGCCGCCCTTGATAAACACGCCGGAGCCGATGACGATTCCGATGACCATGGATATCGCCGTGGGCAGGCCGTACCTTTTCTCCATTTTACTTCCCATAATTGCAACCCTCTTTATTAGTTTAGAACATCACCTTGATAAATGCTTTTCTCATCCATTTTAGCAGATTTTCGGATGTTGTCAATAAATATTTAAGAATTTGTATATTTATTAAGAATATGAAAGTTGCTTTTATACCGCTTATTCGCCGAGGAAGTCCGCAAGCTCCTGCACGGTCTTGAAGTAGAAATCGGAGTTCCGGCGCATGAAGTCCTCGATCTGCGGGACGTCATACGCCCAGCCGGCCGCGGCGAAGTCCACTCCGCAGGAATGAGCCATGTCAAAGCCGGGCTTCAGGTCGTCTATCATCAGCAGCTCCTCCGGCGCAAGCCCAAGCCGGCGCATTATCTCCTCCAGCGGCCACGGATTTGGCTTGCGGCGCTCGGGCGGCTGCTCCCAGCCGAACACCAGATCCGGCTCCGGCAGGCCGTTTTCCGCGTAGTCGCGGCGGATGTTCTCGTCGAAGGAGTGCGATACGACGCAGATGTACCCGCCCTCGGCCTTGTGACGGCACATAAGCTCGTTCATGCCGGGGTACGCGCTGGGGATGTGCTGCGCGACGTATTTTTTCCAGAACTCCGTCTCGTCCTGAAGTGCGGCGTCGTCCATGCCGTATTCGTTCTGGCACATCTGCATGAAACCGGGGTCGAAATTTTTCAGGAAATATTCCTCAAGCGTACAGTGCCTCCCTGGATAGTGCAGGCGCAGATACTGCTCGAAGCAGGGGTGGTGTATCGTGGCGGTGCTGTTGACGACGGTGTCGTCGTGGTCGAAAACAAGGCATTTGTATCTCATGTCTACCTCTTATATTTTATTTTGATTTACGTCCAGTTTATCATATGTGGAAAAGAAAATCGACAGGTTTTTATAAAACCTGTCGATTTTGGCATAGGGTGAATTAGGCAATGCATCCCTGCCGGTCAAATATTTTTGCAACAACGTATATTTTTCTATCACCCATTGGAAACACCTCAAATTCTTGCAAGCACTTTAGGAACTTCTCTAATCGCAATTTGCTGAGTCGTGATTTGAGCAAAGCATGGTGCCACCCTAATCCAGTATTCTTTTCACCTGTTCACGCACTATCGTCGACAGCGCATCGAGCCGTGCCTCTTCTGCTTTTATCTTCGGATGCTGCTCAAAGCTGAAATCGCACAGCGGTTCAAGATCCTGACGTATATTATCCGTCAGCATTCCTCTTGCTGTTGAAATGAAGTCAGTACCAAAACGCGGCGTGCATGTGCCGATGCACCAGTCTGTATTTTTGAGTTGGTCAATGTCCATATCAAACAGCAGGCTGCGGTTGTTGTCGAACACCGGCGCCATTCGTATTACGGACATTGTGTCATTATCTATGAGCGCCCCAAAATTGCCGAGGTGCCTGTCAGTGTTGAGTATCAACGCGTCGAGCACGCACATTCTGCGGAAGCTGTCACCGGAGCCTATTGATGTAAAATAATTGAGCATGGCAGAGACAGAGCGCTCACCCTTCGGCAGAAGGTCATGTGCTTTAGCAAGCCCGGCTTTCTCGCTCGTGAACAGTGCGCACTTGCTTATCAGCTTATCGTGATAGTACGCGATGTCATAAGGCACATAGTCCATGTGCAGCTTCTCTGCGAGCTGGCACGAAAGATATTCCGACAGCGGTTCTATTTCAAACGTCGCACTTCCGCTTTTGTAAAGCATGATCCGCCCGTTTTCCCGTATCCAGCATTTCGCAAAATATCCATCCGTCCCAAACTCGGGAGATGTCGTCGAAAAGCTTGTTCTCCCAATACGTCCGTCAAAAGCTGCCGCAGCAACAAGCTCATCGAACTCGTTGCGGTACAATGAAACGTCATCCCATTTGAGCAGAGAAGTCTCTGGCTTCACCCAGAATATATCATTGAGTGAAAGCGCATGGGTGACATTCAAAAAGCCCTCAAGATCGTTGCAGTTATATCTCTCAAGAAGCTCCGTAATATGCTTGCGGTGCTTCGGGGCTTGTCTGCCTGTCAGGTAGTCTGTGAGATTATGATATCCCCACGGGCGCAGCTCGGTATACCACTCATGCTCACTGCACTCGACCTCGTCAAACTCATTGCGTCTGCACGAGAACGAAAGCCACGCAGAATCTTTATTCATGAGAATATAGTTCACAGGCACACCCCCTATGGCAGTTTATCGACTCTATGTATTTTACCACGCTTCTCACACAGTCACAAGATAATAATACTCATCTTATTCACCTATCTGCTCAAGCTGTTTTGCTATATGTTCAAACGTCTCAATGGCGTCATCAAGATTTTGCTTTTCATCCGTGTACAGCAGTGTCTCATGCAGCGCCTCATAATTGCTTCTTACGTTGTCATCCAACTTGTCTTTCCACGCGCTGAAGTTATATGCTCCTGTTGGATCATACTCTGAGGAAATGTTCCTTTGCATAATCACGTTTGACGGCAGACTCGGATATGTGTTTCTCACGTGCGACCAGAGAAACCAATTCGTTATATTCCTCAGGAAATTCATGTAGTTTCATGCAGCGCCTCCATTTTCGGATATTTGTATTCGGACATTGCAGACAGATACTTATTCAAATTATTTTTCACTCCATAATAGTCGAGGATGCTGCGTAAGAATGCAATGGTACGTTTGGGATAATGAATCCGCGAATTGACATATTCAAATACCTCATCGGAATAATGTGGAGCGAACTCTTCGCAAAGCTTAATAAATTGTCTCTGATTCAAATCCTGTATTTCAGAGTAGTTCTTCAGCACCTCAAGTATTTGGATCATTCGTACCGCTTCCGGTGAGTATTTCAATTCCTTCTGGGTAAGCCGAACGCTGCCTATCCGCTTTGTCTGCTGGTCAGGCAGAGAAGAATATACATCGATCAGCTTAGGTACTTGAGTAGTCAGGTTCAGATGATTATATAACGCATAACCTATTACAGTCCCGTTTCCTTCTCTCGTAAACTCGTGAATAACATCACGTTCGGAAGGAAGTCTTATTCCGTACTTACCGCGAGCCGGTTTGCAGTATATTCCTCTTGAGACATGAGCCAAGGTGTTTTGTTGGCACATGCGCTCCAACGTCTTGTAGTAAGCTGATTCAGATACAGTATCGCTAAGACTCTGACGGTAGAGCCGACTTGCAAAAATAAGCTGGTTTTCTTTGAAGTTTTCTAACTGTCGTTCGATTTCGTGTTTAGCCTGCACTGCTCCTCACCTCCGTAAAAAGTATAATCATATTCTATATACTACTATACTCAGAGAGAAAAGCATTGTCAAGTAAAATAAAAATTTACTTGACAATGCTTTTTATTCTATGTCCAACTCTTCCGCCAGCCTCCGCACTATCTGCTCTTGCGCGGCTTTGTCCCGCGCCAGCCCGCGCTCCCGTCTTACAGCTTTGTGCCGGACTGCTTGCCTATATACTCCTCGATCATGTATGAATATTTCAGCATGAACTGCGTGTTGAAATCATCCAGGTCAATGCCGGTCATCGCCGCGATCTTCTGTTTGCGGTAGGAAAGCGTGTTGCGGTGCAGGAACATTTCCGTAGCTGTCGCGGCACTGTTGAACCCGTTCCTTGCAAGACATCCTAGAGTTTCGTACAGTTGGCTGCCGTTCTGCTTATCGTACTCCATGAGCTGGAGAAGCGCAGGGTGGCAGTAAAACCCGACCTTGCGGCTTTGCGCCACATTGTTTATAAGGTCGTAGAGCGCCACATTTTTGTATTCATACAGGTTCTCCGGCAGGTTCAGCAGGCCATTCAGTTCTATGGCTTTCACCGCCTGCTCGTAATAGTACTTCATAGATGTCACGGTAGAAAACGGGTTGCTGACACCGCAGATAAGATGCTCATGCTCGCACAGTGACAGGAGCTTGCTCATATCCTCCTCCGCAAGCGCAGGGGCATCATCCGAAAGGCCGAAGAGAATGACCATCATCTTGTTGTAATATACGTATCTCTCGCGCGGGAACATTTGCCGCAGCGTGCGCGGCATATCATCCTTGACATAGTTTGTCCCCTGGAAGAACCGCGGCTTCACCGCCGCGATGCACATGCGGCTCGGGAATTTCATTTCCCCGGCGTATATACGCGCGTTTACCTGCTCCGACGGTATTCCGCGGAAAATGTCAATAAGCAGATTATCATAAAGCCCGTTCTTCACGCTGTCCGCATTGATATTTTTCAGCATGAACTCCGTCGCCGCATAGCTGATGTACGACAGCACATCTTCGCAGTACGTGCTGAAGTTCTCTTCTTTCTGAAGCATGAACACATATCCGTAAAGCTCTCCGTTAATACGTATCCGCTTGGCAAGGTAATAGAGCTGATTATCCTTGCAGTGGCGCAGCAGCGGGCCGTCGTTCTGCTCGTCGCCATGCTGCGCGCTCACATTATATATGTGCTTTATAAAAAACGGCGGGCAGAAGCCACGCTCTATGCTCTCTATCCAGAGCGAGTCGTTGAGCGTGAACGGATGCGAGTGCGTGATAATCTTGCCGCTCATGTCGATTATGGTGATGTTTATGTTCAGTTCCTTCGCCATCGCATCCACGATCGCGTCCAGCCCCTTGCCATACATGATCATTTCCATCATGCGCATCCGCAGGCTCTGGGACTTGTATTCATGGCGCAGCAGCTCCTCGGCAGCCGCCACCGCATCAGGCAGTTCATCCGGTTTGAACTCCGCCCAGCTGCACTGAGCCGCATTGAGTTTGTCGGAACTGTCTCCGCTCCACAAAAGGTATTCTCCAAGTGCGCCGGTGTTCACGCCGCACAAATCATCAGACCATGTCAACGCATCTTCACCGGGTACTTTCCCGGCATCCGCCTTATCAATGTAATACACATTGCCGTCTTTCACAATTTGCTTTGACAAAACGGTATATTTCTCAGCCAATTTACTCAGCAATTCAGAAAATTTCATATTGTCACCTCGTTAACTATATTATGCCCTGCGCACAAAGATTTCAAGAACTTTTTGTGTTTCAGGTTTGTCGCACAATATTGCAGCATCGTTTGTGCGGCGCGCACATTTACAGATCGGCCTCCTGATGATATTTTTTTAACAGCAAGCAGTACAAAACAAAAAAGCGAAATTTCAGGAGGTAAACATGAAATACGAAAAGCTTTTTGAAAAAGGTAAGATCGGCAAGCTCACGCTGAAGAACCGCATAGTCATGACACCGATGGGCACCGGTTTTGCCGCAGCATCCGGCGAAGCATCCGAGGAGATCACCAAGTTCTACGAGGAGCGCGCAAAGGGCGGCGTCGGCCTCATCATCTGCGAGGTGTGCCGTGTCGATGAGCTGTCCGGCATTGCTCAGCCCTGCCAGCTCCGCGCGACCGACATGAACGTCATCCCGAGCTTCACCCGTATGGTCGACAGGATCCACGCATACGACACAAAGGTATTCATGCAGCTGCACCATCCCGGCAACGAGGCCTTCCCCATCACGCTGCACGGCAACCCCGTCATCGGCCCGTCTCCCGTGATGTGCAAGACCATCGGCGTTGTTCCGAAGGAAATGACCACCGCCGAGGTCGAGGCCATGGTGAAGAACTATGTCAAGGCCGCAGTCATCGCAAAGACTGCCGGCTTCGACGGCGTTGAGATTCACGCGGCGCACGGCTACCTCGTCAACCAGTTCATGAGCCCGCACACCAACCACCGCACCGATAAGTACGGCGGAGACTTCTTCAACAGGATGCGCTTCATTTCCGAGATCATCATCAGCATCCGCTTTGCCTGCGGCGCCGACTTCCCCATTTCCGTGCGTATGAACGGCACCGACTTCTGGGATGATGGCAACGATGAGAAGGAATGCCAGCACATCGCCCGCTATCTCGAGTCCCTCGGCGTTGCATCCCTCAATATCTCCAGCGGCTCCTATGAGTCCGGCTGGTCGATTATCGAGCCCTACCCCTATCAGGAAGGCTGGAAGAAGCATCTTGCAAAGGGCATCAAGGAATGCGTACATATCCCCGTCATCGCCGTCAATACCGTCAAGCACCCGGCACACGCTGAGGCTATGCTTGAAGAGGGCGTGTCCGACTTCGTCGGCGTCGCGCGCGGCAACCTCTGCGATCCGGAATTCGGCAACAAGGCAAAGCGCGGTGACGATGCCCGCGTGCGCAAGTGCATCGGCTGCATGAACTGCTTCAAGCAGGCTGGCCTCGGCCGCGCGATAGAGTGCGCAGTCAACCCCGTGCTCGGCCGCGAGACCTACCGCGGAGACGACAAGCTCATAAAGAACGGCGACGGCAGGACCGTTGCAGTCATCGGCGCAGGCCCCTCCGGTCTGCAGGCTGCCATTACTCTTGCAAAGCGCGGCTTCAAGGTCGTTGTGTTTGAAAAGTCCGACCGCATCGGCGGCAACATGAACCTCGCCGCTGTTCCTCCCTGCAAGGGTCTTATCGGTGAGTTCATCGAGACTCTCGGTATTGAGGCTGCCGACCTCGGCATTGATATCCGTCTCAACACTCCCGGCACCGTCGAGGCTGCAAAGGCAGTCGGCGCGGTCGGCGTGGTCATCGCGGCAGGCGGCATCGATATAATCCCGCAGGTCGACGGCATTGACAAGGCATACACCTACAGACAGGTCCTCAAGAACGAGGTCGAGCTCAAGGGCAAGAAGATCGCCGTTATCGGCGGTGGCCTCACCGGTCTTGAGACCGCGGAATACCTCAGTGATTTTGACAATGAGGTCTCCGTTATAGAGATGGCTCCCGCTGTCGGCACCGCAATGTACCGCAGTGTTACCGACGCAGTTGTCGGCCACATCACCAAGAACGGCGGCCATATAATGACCGGCACGATGTTCAAGGCCGTCGGCGACGGATTCGTCACTCTCAACAGCCTTGCAACCGGTTATGATACCGACGCTCCCTTTGACGCATGTGTTATCGCAATGGGCGTAAAGCCCAACGATGCGATCGTGGCCGAGTTTGAAGCCGCATTTGATAAGGTCGCAGTTGTCGGCGATACGGTCGAGCCCGGCAACATCGCAGACGCGACCCACTCCGGTCTCAACAAGGCGTTCGTATTTTAAGTGCTGGTGCAGCAGGAAAGGAGTATCACAATGAAAGAATTCAAGGATAAAGTCATAGTTGTCACCGGCGGTGCGCGCGGCATAGGCAAGGCCATTGCCGTCGAAGGCGCAAAGCGCGGCATGAACGTCGTCCTCAACGACATAGACCCTCTGGTCTGCGAGACCGCAAAGGAGATCGAAGCAATGGGCGTGAAGTGCGTCGCCCAGAACGCCGATATCTCCATCTACGAGAACATCGAAGCTCTTCTCAAGCTCACTCTTGATACTTTCGGCCATGTCGACATCCTCGTCAACAACGCCGGCTGCGCCGTTTCCGGTGCGATCTGGAAGCTGCCCAAGCGCGATATCGACTGGATAACCGAGCTCAACTTCCTCAGCCATCTCTACGGCATGAAGATATTCCTGCCGCAGATGATCGCTCAGGGCACTCCCTGCGAGATCGTCAACGTCGAATCCACCGCCGGTCTTATGACCTCCGGCAAGGCAACGATGTACCACGCGACGAAGGCCGCCGGTGTTGCGACCTCCGAGAGCGTATACATCGCGATGAAAGAGAACAACTACCCCATCAATGTCCACTGCCTCGTTCCCGCGTATGTCAAGACCACCATCCACCTTGCCGACCTGCACCGCCCCGAGCGCTTTGCCATCAACGACGATCCTTACTATACCAGCGAGGAGTACAAGGCCGGTCAGCTCCGCGGTACGCGCGGCGTCATGAGCGGCATCCCCGATTGGTATGTCGGCGAGTGCGTCTTCACCGCCATTGAGGATGAGAAGTTCTATATCTTCACTCACCCCGAGTCTCAGGTCGTTGCACAGCCGCGCGTCCAGCGCCTTGCATCCGGCATCAATCCCAAGACCTGATCGTACAGCATAAATCAAAGTGCCGCGTAAAAGCGGCACTTTGATAAAACATGAAATTCATATTCAGAAAGGCGGTAAATCTATGTTCACAAACTACGAAAATGCTAAAGTAGTCATCACCGGCGGCGCCAACGGCATCGGCAAGACCCTCGCTCTCGGCTTTGCCAAGCGCGGTTCCGATGTTGCGATAATAGACATCCACGGCGATGAGGCCGAAGCCGTCGCAAAAGAGATACGCGGCATGGGCCGTAAGTCCTTCGCAATGCAGGCTGACGTTTCCGTCCTTGACGAGTGCAAAGCGATCCTTGATAAGACGATGGCCGAGTTCGGCCGCTGCGACGTGCTCGTAAATAACGCGGGCGTCTCCGCGCTCTCCGATGTTGAGCATATCCCGGAGAAAGACATACGCTGGGTCTATGAGACTAACGTATACTCGCACTGGTTTATGATGCAGAACTTTCTCCCGCAGATGCGCAGCCAGAAATCACACTGCCAGATAATCAACGTCTGCTCCATAGCCGGCCTCATTTCCATGAACGGCGCTCCCGCGTATTTCAGCTCCAAGCATGCCGCGGTCGCACTCTCCGAGTGCGTGTATAAGCAGCTCAAGGCAGACAAGGCCGATATAGACGTGTCCATCTTCTGCCCCGGCTATATAAACACCGAGATGCACCTGACCGACCGCCATCGTCCCGAGCGCTTCGCCATCCATGACGATGAGCCGTATTACCACACCGAGGAGTACGCAAAGTTTGTCGCGTTCAACAAGTATCTGCTTGAAAACGGCGCTGATGTAAATGTGGCTGTGGAGACGATCTTCAAAGCACTTGAGAAGGAGCAGTTCTATATTCTCGATACGCCGAAGTATGAGCGCCTGCTCTGCGAGCAGGGCGTCTTTGAAGCGGAGAAGGTTCGCCCTGTCGACTTTTATACGCTGAACTGAATATCAAAATCTGAATAAACACGAGGAGAATTTACAATGGAAGAAAAAATCGGCAAGAAATTTTTGCTCTATTTCCGCCTCGCGCTTCTCTGCTGGATCCTCATTGCAAACGCGATCCTGCACATCATCGGTTTTTCCTACGGCTGGCTGATCTTCATCAGCAACATCATGCTCTTCACCCTTGAGGGCGATGTCAAGGAACGTTTCCTCACCGTTGAGATAGGAGGCCTTGTCGGGCTCGTGCTCACTGTGCTCGCAATGCTCGCCATCTCCGCCCTGACACCGATCGTCGGCGACCTCTTCGGCCTGCTTATCCCGCTCGCCGCGGTTCTCGCGCTGCTCATCCTCGGCCACCCCTATGCCCCCAAGGTGCTCAACAATGTCGGCTTTGCCTATCTTACCTGCGCCTGCATAGATACCGCTTCATTCGCAAGCAACATCGGGCTGTTCATTCTCGTTTTTGTCGTCGGCTCGCTGGTGTTCAACGGCGTATGCGTCCTGCTCATGAAGCCGATGAAGGCGCTCGCCGTCAAGAGTGTGACAAAAGCCGCAAGCAACGCATAAAGCAAATTTCACAGCATTGTTATATTTCGTAACAGGCAGCCGTCGCAAGCGGCTGCCTGTTACGTTTTGGGGATAAATCAAGTTTGCATGGCTTGCAGTTTCATGCTCTATTCAGCTCCTCCGTCAGCCTCCGCACGATCTGCTCATGCGCGGCTTTATCCTTTGCCATCTCATCCTCCGTAAGAGCTTCATCGCGCATGCGCTCTGCCTCACGCGCCCAAACTTCAGATTCCGGCTTGGACATCTTACCTTTGCTCACGCGGGCAAAGTATTTTTTATACGCCCGCTGGTGGACCTTCCAGATATCGTTGTTGTCAACTTTCTCTTTGAAGCTTTTTGCCGCTCCTATTTCGCGGCAGGTCTTTCCGCCCTGACCCGGTGCCGGTTCATTGCAATACGAGTACGTCGCACCCGGAGTCTGCAAAAACCAGCGGCGGCAGTTCGCGCAGCGCTTCGGCACAAATTCCTTTTGCAAGCCCTTCATCAGCTCGACATAGACGAAATCCAGCAGTCCGTTGAAGTACATCTTCTCGACGATCTCACACTCGCCCTGCACTTCCCCTCGCATACGATTACGGGAAGGAAGATACGGTGAAAGAAACCAGGAAAGGATGTCCTTCACACGATCGTCACGCGCGCCGCGCCGGTATTCAGCTCATCCGGCAGTTTGGCATTCGTGATGATGTGATCCGCCTCGCACAACGGCATCAGCATATACGCGCCAGACTTCAGAAACTTCGACTTGTCGCAGAGGAACACCTTCATGTCCGCCTGCTGTAAAGCGCGGCGGCGCAGGGCGTTTGCCCGCGCGCTGTAATCGGCGATCCACGCCCCCGGCGTTATCGCCGAGGAGGAGTAGAACATGATGTCGATGCCGAAGTGCGTGATGAGTTCCTCCGCCTCGTACCCGTAAAAGCTCATCGTGTCATAGCACGTCTCTCCGCCGAGGCAGATGGTGGGGACGCGGTACTTCGCCGCGAGCTGCAAAACGGAGATATTGTTGGTGACAACAGTGATGTTCTTGTAAGCGCTCATTTGGTCGATGATGTGCAGCGTCGTAGTGGATTCGTCCATAAACACCATGCAGTTGTCGCGCAGCAGCTTCGCCGCCGCCTTGTCGAGCTTGAGCTTTTCCTGCGGATTGACGCCCATGCGGAAAACCGCGGGGCCGCCGTCCATATCGCTCAGGCGCGGCATCACACCGCCGTGGCTGCGCACCACGAGTCCAAGATCCTGCATTGTGTTCAGATCGCGCCGCACCGTCGGCATGCTGACAAAGAGCTCTTTACTGAGTCTGTCCACGCTTGCATAGCCGCGCTCTGCCAATATATTCATTATTTTCTCATACCGTTCGTTTTTCACTGCTGTCCCCGCCTTAACATTGATCGTTTTTGATCGTTTCTCAATATTAGCGCCAAATCTTGCAGAAGTCAAGTATTGTGAGTATAATACGGTTTAGCTATTTTGATGAAAAATGCCGCCGCAAGGCGCGTGAAATATATATTTTTGATGCAAATTTATCAAAGTGTTGGAGACCGCACGTTAAACCCACGTGCGCTGGAAAAGTTCATATACGAAAGGCAAAAGAGAATATGGATAATGTAAGACTGATCGCGTTTGACCTTGACGGCACGCTCACTCAGCACAAGACGAAGCTTGCCCAGCCCAATCTCGGTGTGCTGAACGCACTGCGCGCAAAGTACAAGCTTCTGATGGTCGGCGCGGGGATGTGCAGCCGCATATTCAGTCAGATGAACGGCTACCCCATAGATATTATCGGCAATTACGGAATGCAGTTCTGCACATATAACGCTGCGACAGGTGAGCTTGACCATGTTTTTGATGAGCACGCCCCCTGTGACCGCGCCAGCGTCGAGGCTCGCGTGACCGCGCTGAGGGAGCGCTTCGGGTATACGGTGTTCAAGGGCAATAATGTAGAGTATCACGACTCCGGCTGCGTCACGTTCCCGCTGCTCGGCACCGCGGCGGACATTACCGACAAGCTTGCCTTCGACCCGGATCGCGCAAAGCGCAAGCCGATGTATCCCGTCGTGCGCGATGCTTTCCCCGATTATACGGTGTTCATCGGTGGGTCGTCGTCGTTCGACCTTGCGCCTTTCCCGTACAACAAATATTACGCGCTCGACCGGTACTGCACCGAGTATGGCTATGATCATTCCGAGATCGTCTATGTCGGCGATGATTACGGTCCGGGCGGCAACGACGAGGCGGTCTACCGCTCCGACTTCCGCTTTATCCGCGTGGATGATTACACCCGCTTTGGTGAGTATATGAAAGAGTTTCTGTGAAGAGGAGCGTTGAAAGATGTTTATAGATTGCAGCAAGTACGCCGGAAAATGCGCCTGCGGACGCGAGCATACCATGGAGACCCGTGCCGCGGTGATAGAGCCGGGTTGCCTTTTTGAGTTTGAGAAGTACATGGCGCAGTTCGGTGTCACGGGTAAGCGCTGCGCGCTCTACGGTGAAAACTCCTATGCCGCCACGGCGGACAGGCATCCGCGCGCCGAGCAGAAGATCGTGCTTGACCCGACTGGGCTGCACGCGAACGAGATATCCACGGCGGAGGTGCTCGCGAAGCTTGAGGGCGATGTGGAAGTAATTGTCGCCGTCGGCAGCGGCACCATTCACGACATCGCGCGCTTCTGCGCGCACGAGCGCGGCATACGCTTTGTCTCCTGCCCGACAGGTGCGAGCGTGGACGGCTTCTGCAGCACCGTCGCTGCAATGACGTGGTACGGCTTCAAAAAGACGCTGCCCGCCGTCGCGCCGGAGATAGTGCTGGCAGACACGGAGATCATCAAGAACGCTCCCATGGAGCTCGTGCGCAGCGGCGTGGGAGACATTATGGCGAAATACACCGCCCTTGCCGACTGGAAAATGGCGCACGTCCTCACTAATGAGTTGCTTTGTGAAAAAATTTATAGTATAATGCAGGATGCCGCCGACACAGTCATGCAGAGCGTCCCCGGCATTGCCCGCGGCGAGGAGAGCGCCTACGCCGATGTGACCTATGCGCTCATCATGAGCGGCATCGCAATGCAGATGATGGGCAACTCCCGCCCCGCCTCCGGCGCGGAGCATCATATATCCCACATGATAGAGATGGAGCCTGAAGCATTCCCGGTAAAGTTCCCCGCCATGCACGGAGAGAAGACCGGCGTCGGCTCGCTCATTGCGGTGCGCGAATATAAGCGCCTTGCAAAGATAGAGGACATCACCCCGTACATAACCGATTACGCCCCCATACCGGAAGAGCATTTTCGCAAGTTCTTCGGCGAGCGGCTGGCGGATTCGCTGATAAAAGAAAACGAAAATGACTGCCTTGCAAAGGTGAGCCGCGAAAAGCTCAGCGCGAGCTGGGGTGAGCTGCGGCATATAATTGACGAGCTCCCGACTGAGGAGTACCTTTACAGGCTTTTGGAGATGCTGGACGCGAAGCGCGACCTTGCTTCCATCGGTGTGGAGGAGAGCGAGCTTTCCGTACTGCTGAAAAATTCACCCCTTGTGCGCAATCGTCTGACGCTTATGAGAACGCGCCGGATGATGAAGATATACGAAATCGAATAATATACAACAAATGTAAAGGAGAGAGCACAAGTGAGTGAAGAGATCATCATAAAACACGCTCTTAAAAAGTACGGTGACAATGTCATCATTCCCGATTTGAGCCTTGACATTAAAGAGGGCGAGTTTTTCACGCTGCTTGGTCCCTCCGGCTGCGGCAAGACCACACTTCTGAGAATGATCGCGGGCTTCAACAGCATCGAGGGCGGCGACTTCTTCTTCGGTGAGAAGCGCATAAACGACCTTGACCCTGCCAAGCGCAACATTGGCATGGTCTTCCAGAACTACGCCATCTTCCCGCACTATACCGTCAGAAAGAACGTTGAGTTCGGCCTGAAAAACAAGAAGTTCCCCAAGGACAAGATAAAGACCCAGTCCGAGAAGTTCATGAAGCTCATGCAGATCGACCAGTACGCCGACCGTATGCCTGAGCGCCTTTCCGGCGGTCAGCAGCAGCGCGTCGCGCTCGCTCGTGCACTGTGCATCGAGCCGGACGTTCTGCTGATGGATGAGCCTTTGTCCAACCTTGACGCGAAGCTGCGCGTTGAGATGCGCACGGTCATCAAGAACATCCAGCACAATGTCGGCATCACCACCGTGTATGTCACGCACGACCAGGAGGAAGCCATGGCGGTCTCCGACCGTATCGCTGTCATGAATGCCGGCGTCATCCAGCATGTCGGCAAGCCCAAGAGCATCTACCAGCGCCCGGCAAACCTCTTCGTTGCCACGTTTATCGGCCGCTCCAACGTGATAAAGGGCAAGCTCGTCGTCGACGGCGGCAAGACCTATCTTGAAACGCTCTCCGGCTACCGTGCCGAGATACATACCGTCCGCCCCGAGCAGCAGAAGGAGCAGGAGATCACCTTGTCCGTGCGTCCGGAAGAGTTTTTGCTCGACCGTGACAGCACAGAGGGTATCTCCGCCATCGTGGATGACTGCGTGTTCCTCGGGCTGAACACCCATTACTTTGTGCACCTGTCCTCCGGCGAGGAGGTCGAGATAATCCAGGAGTCCTCCATCGACAGCATTATCGAACCGGGGAGCGAGATAAAGCTGAAAATAAACACGGATAAAGTCAACCTCTTCACTGCCGACGGCGAGGAGAACATACTCACCGGCGTGTGCAATGACTGCGCGAAGGCATAACGGAGGAGCAGGCTATGGTCAAAAAACGTTTTGACGGGTGGCTGATCGTCTCTGTGCTGCTGCTGGTGCTATTCATCGCGGTGCTCATTTACCCGATGTTCGGCGTCATCAAGCAGGCAGTCATCATGCCTGACGGCAGCTTCTCGTGGGAGCAGTTCCACAAGTTTTTCAGCAACAGCTACTATGTGGACACCATCTATAATTCTTTCAAGATCACCATTTTTGTCACGGTGCTCACGCTCGTGATCGGTATTCCGTTTGCTTACTTTTATGCGTTCTACCGCCTCAAGGGCGCAAAAATCCTCTTCGTCGTCAGCATACTTTGCTGCATGTCCGCCCCGTTTTTGGGCGCGTACTCGTGGGTCATGCTGCTCGGACGCAGCGGTGTCATCACAAAGTTTTTCAAAGCCGCCCTCGGCATCACCATGCCCAGCATCTACGGCTTCGGCGGCATCGCCCTGTCGCAGACGCTCAAGTTCTTCCCGCTCGTGTTCATCTACATGAACGGTGCTTTCAAGAGCATTGACAATACCCTCATGGAGGCCTCGGCAAATATGGGCTGCACCGGTGTGAAGCGTCTTTTCAACATCGTGCTGCATCTCACTATGCCCACCATCCTCGCTGCTACACTCATGGTGTTCATGCAGGCGTTTGCCGACTTCGGTACGCCCACCATCCTCGGCGAGGGCTTCAAGACCTTCCCGGTGCTGCTTTATAATGAGTATCTCGGTGAAAACGGTGCAAACTACAACTTTGCTGCCGCACTCGCCATTATCGCGGTCATCGTCACCGCCGTGATATTCTTCCTCCAGAAGTGGGCAACAGGGCGCTTCAAATTCTCTATCAACACCCTGCACCCCGTGGAGAAGAAGGATGCAAAGGGTCTCGGCGGCTTTCTCATGCATCTGTACTGCTATCTTCTCTGCGCCATTGCAATCCTCCCGCAGATATATATCATTTATCTCAGCTTCCGCAACAGCAAAGGCTCGCTCTTCGGCGTGGGGTACTCCCTTATCAACTACCAGAGCGCGCTGAAGAAAAAGCTCGTGCTCGCCTCGCGCAACACGCTCGTCATGGGCATCATCGCCCTTGCGGTCATCATCGTCATCGCGGTCGTGCTCGCATACCTCGTTGTGCGCCGCAACAACGCGCTCAACCACTCGCTTGACACTATCGCTATGCTCCCCTACATCATGCCCGGCGCCGTCATCGGCATCGCACTGCTCATCGCCTACGGCTCCAAGCCCATTGCCCTCACCGGCACAATGGCCATCATGATCATGTCCTTTGCGATACGCCGTATGCCGTACACGATACGCTCGGCAACAGCGACATTAATGCAGATCCCGATAAGCATAGAAGAGGCGGCGATAAGCCTCGGCGCGTCGAAGCTGAAAACTTTCGTGAAGATAACCGTGCCCATGATGTCAAACGGTATCCTCTCCGGCGCGATCCTCAGCTGGGTCGCCATCGTGACAGAGCTGTCGAGCTCCGTCATACTTTACAGCAACAAGACCACCACCCTCACCATGCAGGCGTATATCTACATCGGACGCGGCGAATACGGTACGGCAGCAGCATTTGCGGCCATCCTCACCGTCATCACCGCACTGAGCCTCTTCCTCTACATGGCGATAAGCAAGTCCGAGGACGATATACAGCTCTGATCCTCCGGCACACGACCGCCCAATAGATGCAAATGCATCCGGGAATATATCAAAAAAAAGGAGAACCAAAATGAAGAAAATCCTAGCACTCGTACTGGCGCTTTGCATGATCTTTGCACTGTGCGCCTGCGGACAGTCCGCAGCACCTGCCGAACAGCCCACTCCGAATGAATCCCCCGCTGCTGACGGAGCGGCTCCCGCCGAAGACGCGGCAGTCGAGGAAGACCTGGGCGACACCCTCGTCCTCTACTCCTCCATGACCGAAGCCGACCTTGATGCTCTCAAGACCTGCTTCAACGAAGTGTACCCCGACATCGAGATCGAGGTCATCTCCGGTTCCGCCGGTGAGTTCACCGCGAAGATTCAGGCCGAAGCCGGCAACCCCCAGGGCGACGTTACTTGGGGCGGCCTTGCTGACTCCGACGGCGACAAGTACGCCGAGATATTCGAAGCATGGGTCTCTGACAACGACGACGAGCAGATGGAAGGCTACAGCACCCCCAACGGCTTTTACAGCATGGATCACCTCTCCACCGTTTGCTTCTGCGTCAACACCGAGCTTGAGAAGGAACTCGGTCTGAACATCCAGTCCTACGAAGACCTCCTCGATCCCAAACTCAAGGGCAAGATCGTCTTCTCCGATCCTAACAGCTCCTCCGCTGCATGGAACAACCTCTGCAACATCTTCTCCGTTTACGGCATTGACACTCAGGAGTCTTGGGACTACATCGACGCTCTCCTTGAGAACATGGTCGTTGTTGAGAAGTCTTCCGTCTGCTTCAACTCCGTCTCCGACGGTGAGTACGTTGTCGGCCTGACCTACGAGGACGGTGCGATCAAGCTCAACCAGAGCGCAGCCGAGCTCGGCACTGAGGCTGTCACCGAGGTTCGCTACCCCTCCAACGGCACTTCCGCCTCTGCTTTCGGTGTTGCGATCGTCAAGGGTGCTCCCCACATGGCAGCTGCAAAGGCTTTCGTCAACTGGGTCACCTCCGCTGAGGGTCAGAGCGCCATGGCAGAGTACATGCAGGGCACTCTCCGCTTCACCAACGCCAACTACACCTCTCCCGAGAACGCATGGCTCAAGGCGTCCAGCGACATCACCTGGGTCACCCGTGACGTCCCCACTCTGACCGCGCAGAAGGCTGACCTTCTTGCCAAGTGGAACGAGCACCTCGCCGCCGTTCAGGGCTGATAGGCAGAGCTGTAATATCTAACCGACATAAGCCCGCTTTATGCGGGCTTATGTTTTAAGGACCGCCGCCGCGGTGACTTCCGCCGGCGCTCACCGTGAGCGTGAACGCCGGCGGAAATCACCTGAAAGGGGAGAATATATGAAAATGTACGATACGCCGCAGGAGCTTTCAAAATACCTCAACATAAAGTTAGCGTGCGACTGCGGCAGGACGCATTATGTGCCCATAAAGGGCGTGGAAATAGGTGCGGACGCGATCGAGCGCCTGCCGCACTATGTGAAGAGTCTGGGCTATGCCCATCCGCTCGTCCTTTGCGATGAGATAACCTACAAGATCGCGGGCGCGCGCTGCATGGAGCTTATGCAGACGGCCGGCATCGCTGCGGCAGAGCATACGTTAACGCACCTTGGCTTTGACGAGGCGACACTCGGCGAGATCGTGATAAATAAGCCGGACGACTGCGACCTCATTATCGGCGTCGGCACGGGATCGATAACCGACATGACGCGCTATTCCAGCTTCAAGCTCAAGCTGCCGTGCTTCACTGTCGCCACCGGCGCACCGATGGACGGCTTTGCCGCTTCCATCGGCATCATGAATGTCAACAACCTCAAGGCCACCATGCCCGCCCACTGCACCGAGGTCATCATCGGTGACACGGATATCCTCAAGACCGCGCCTTACCGCATGACCGTCGCGGGCTTCGGCGACCTCATCGGCAAGCTCACCTGCCTCAATGACTGGGAGCTTGCGCGGATAATAAACGGGGAGCATTACTGCCATAATATCGTCTCGCTCGTGCGCGAATGTGTGGCGGATGTGATGAAGGAAGCCCCGAAGATAAAGCAGCGCGACCCGGAGACACTCGGCAGCGTCATGCGCGGTCTCGTCCTCTCGGGCGCCGCCATCAGCCTTTACGGCGATTCCCGCCCCGCTTCCGGTGCGGAGCACCATATGTCCCACTATTGGGAGACGATACTTGAGCAGCGCGGTATCCGCCCCGCGATGCACGGCGAGCAGGTCGCCGTGGGGACGGTGCTGGTTCTGATGCTCATTGAGGAGCTGCTCAAGGAAAATATAGACTTCGACGCGGCGCGCGAGAGTGCGCGCGCTTACAACTCCGCGGCATGGGAGCTGGAGATACGCGCCCACTACGGTGCAGCGGCAGACGAGGTCATTGCCTTGGAGCAGAAAGCAGGCAAAAACAATATTGAAGGCCGTCTCGCGCGTATCGACAGCATGCAGCGCAGCTGGGATGCGGTGCGCGTTCAGCTTGAGACCCTGCCGGAGAGTTCCTCCGTGCGCGCGCTTCTGCGGGACATCGGCTGTCCCTGCACCCCGGCAGACATCGGCGTGGACGATGAACTGCTTATGGACACGTTCCGTTACTGCAAGGAGATACGCGCACGCTACACCGTCTTCCAGACCGTGTACGACCTCGGGCTCACCGATAAGCTCGCTGCGCGGGTGATAGAGAAGGCGAACAGCACCGATTGAGAAGAAAAGGAGAGGCAATATGCTTGAGAAGCTGAAAGAGGAAGTTCTTCGGGCAAATCTTCTGCTGCCGAAGTATGGCCTTGTGACATTCACATGGGGCAACGTCTCCGGTATCGACCGGGAGAGCGGGCTTGTCGTGATAAAGCCGTCGGGCGTGCCGTATGACGGCATGACGACGGAGGACATGGTTGTGGTCGACCTTGACGGTACGCGCGTTGAGGGCAAATGGAAGCCGTCAAGCGACACCCCCACGCATGTGGAGCTTTACAAGGCGTTCCCCAAGTGCGGCGGCATCGTTCATACGCACTCCCGCTGGGCGACTACGTTCGCTCAAGCTGGGCGCAATATTCCCGCCATGGGCACGACGCACGGGGATTATTTCTATGGTGACATCCCCTGCACCCGCCTCATGACGCCCGATGAGATCGCGGGCGAATACGAAAAGGAGACCGGCAAGGTTATCATCGAAACCTTTGCCTGCACTGACCCCGCCGCTGTTCCCGGCGTCGTGGTGCATTCGCACGGTCCGTTCGCCTGGGGCAAGGGTGCCTTGGAGGCGGTGCACAACGCCGTTGTGATGGAGGAGGTCGCCTTCATGGACTGGCACACCATGATGCTCAACCCCGACAGCGGACACATGCAGCAGGAGCTTCTGGACAAGCACTATCTCCGCAAGCACGGCAAAAACGCCTACTACGGCCAGAACTGAGAGGTAAAGCTAAGAAAGCATCAAGTACGAGACTTACTCCAAGCTCATCATCGCAACAGGGATACGGCGCGGCGAGTGCTGCGGCATAAAGTGGAGCGACATTGACTACGCCGGGCGCAGCATACATATCTGCCGAAACGTGGTTAAGGTCAGCGGCGAGGATCTCTGCATCAAAGAGCCGAAAACAAAAGCCGGCAACCGATATGTGTACTTCTCACCTGAGATGGGGACGCTGCTGAAAGAGTACCGCCGCTACTGTGAGAACGAGGCACTGCACTATGAGGGGTGAACTATAACCGACAACGATTTTCTGTTCAGAAAGCATGAGCTGGACGAGCCAATGACACCGACAACATTCACATGGCGCTTCAAACTTATCCTCAAGAAAAACGATCTGCCGTATAATCTGAATGTACATTCGCTCCGTCATACAAACGCCAGCTTGCTGATTGCAAACGGCACGGACGTTGCGACAGTCTCAAGTCTCTTCGGGCACGCGCAGGTCTCGACAACGCTGGACATCTACACTCACGCATTCGACAAAAATAAAAAAGCCGCCAGCGACAAGCTGCATAATGCGCTGGAGATATAAAGATACCCGCCACGGCTCACCTGAGCCGTGGCGGTGTGGTATGCCCGACAGGATTTGAACCTGCGACCTTCGGAGTCGGAGTCCGACGCGCTATCCAGCTGCGCCACGGGCACATATTCTCTTTTTGAGCCGTTGTATTATAACAAATTATGCCCCAAAAGTAAATAGCTGTTTTCAATTTAGTTTTTCTATGCTATAATGAACCGAAGACACCGCCGACGAGCGGCATTTCATATCAAATCAAGGAGCTGACATCCATGCAGAAGATACGCCTTGGAAGAACCGGACTCATGGTCACGAAGACAGCTATGGGCTGTCTCCCCGTTCAGCGCTGCAATGACGAGGCCGCCATTGAGCTTCTCCGCGCAGCCTATGACGGCGGGATAAACTATTTCGACACCGCAAACGCTTACAGCGACAGCGAAAAGAAGATCGGTCTCGCGCTCTCCGACGTGCGCGACAAGATAATCATATCCACCAAGAGCGCCGCGCGCGACAAGGAGACTGTACTCAAGCACATCGAGAACAGCCTCCGCATGATGAAGACCGACTACATCGACCTCTTCCAGTTCCATCAGGTCACTGAAGTCCCCGACCCGAACGACCCGAACGGCGCATACGCCGCCGCGCTGGAAGCGAAGGAGCGCGGCTGGATACGGCACATCGGCGTCACCTCCCACAGGGTCAACATCGCCGAGCAGTGCATAGCCTCCGGCTGGTTTGAGACGCTCCAGTTCCCCTTCAGCTACATATCCGACGAGCGCGACCTCGCGCTGGCCGACAAATGCCGCGAAGCCGACATGGGCTTCATCGCAATGAAGGGGCTTGCGGGTGGAATGCTCACGAACGTCCGCGCATGTCACGCCTTTATGAAGCAGTACGACAATGTCGTCCCGATTTGGGGCATGCAGCGCATGGAGGAGCTTCGCCAGTGGCTCGACGCCGCCGAGGAGGATCCGTCCATGGACGAGGAGCTTTCCGAGTTCATCCGCAAGGAGCGTCAGGAGCTGGCCGGTTCCTTCTGCCGCAGCTGCGGCTACTGCATGCCATGTCCCGCCGGTATCGAAATTTTCAACTGCGCCCGCATGAACATGCTGCTGCGCCGCTCACCGTGGAAGCAGTACTTCACGCCGGAATGGCAGGAGAAGATGGCGCGCATCGAAAACTGCATCGGCTGCCGTCACTGCAGCAGCCGCTGTCCCTACCAGCTCGACACGCCGAATCTTCTCAAATACATGCTAAAGGATTACAGGGAATTCTATGAGACACACAAAGACGAGCTATAAGCTGATCTCTCTGGCGCTGTGCCTTACCATGCTGCTGCCCCTTGCGGGCTGCGGCGAGAGCAAGCAGGAGCAGGCCGAGATCTTCGCCATGGACACCTACATGACGCTGACCGCCTACGGCAAGAACGCCACTGCCGGACTCAACGCCGCGAAGAGCGTCATCACCTCGATGGACTCGATGCTCGATCCGGAGCTTGAGACGAGCACAACCTACGCGATAAACCACGCGGAGGGCGCAAGCGTCGTCGTGCCCGGTCAGGTCGCGCGAATGCTGAACACCGCGCAGACCATATACAAGCAGAGCGGCGGCGCGCTCGACCTGACGATTTACCCGCTCATCAAGCGCTGGGGCTTCGTCGACGGGAAGTACTATGTCCCGACCGACGAGGAGATATCGTCCGACCTTGCCAAGCGCTGCTTTGACAAGCTCACGCTCACAAGCTTCCCCAGCTCCGGGACGTACATGGTTCAGATGCCCTCCGGCGGCGAGCTGAGCTTTGCGTCCGTCGCAAAGGGCTGCGCCTCTGACAACGCCATCGAGGCGATGCGTCAGGCCGGAGTCGAAAGCGGGATAATCTCGCTCGGCGGCAATGTGCAGACGCTCGGCCTCAAGCCCGACGGCAGCAAGTGGACCGTCGCGATACAGGACCCGAACAACACCTCCAGCTACGTCGGCGTCATCAACGTCGGCGAGACGGCGGTCATCACGAGCGGCAGCTATCAGCGGAACTTCACCGACACGCACGGCAAGTTCTATCACCATATCCTCAAGCCCTCGACCGGCTACCCCGTGACGAATTCGCTCGTCTCCGTGACGATAATCTGCACGGACGGCGTAATGGCGGACTGCCTTTCCACGGCGATGTTCGTGCTGGGCGAGACCGCGGCGCTGAACTACTGGCGCACCTACGGCGGCTTTGAGATGGTGCTCATCACGAGCGACAACCGCATAATCTGCACCAGCGGCCTGCTTGAAGAATTCACACTCTCCAACTCCAACTACACACTTTCTTATTCTGAATAATATGGCCGATCTTAACACCGATGTGAGATACATCAAGGGAATAGGCGAGAAAAAGGCGCAGGCGCTCAACAAGCTCGGCGTCTTTTCTCTCTATGACCTCATTTCATATTTCCCGAGAAAATACGAGGACAGAAGCGTTTACAAGCCCATCGCGCTCACCGCGGACGGCGAGACCGTGTGCGTCTGCGCGCTTGTCGCGGACACGCCGCGCCTGACGCGGATACGCCGCGGGCTGGACATCGTGAAGCTGCGCGCCGTGGACGAGAGCGGCGTGCTCGACGTCACGTTTTTCAACCAAAGCTACGCGAAGGACAACCTTCACCGCGGCGAGAGCTATATATTTTACGGCAAGATCGAAGCGCACGGCGCGCGGCGCGCCATGACGAACCCGATTTATGAGCGCGAGGACGGCGCGCACAGCGTCACCGGGCGCATCATCCCTGTTTACCGCGTGAACGCCGGGCTTAACCAGCGCACGATGCTTCAGGGCGTGCGGCAGGGGCTTGACGAGTGCGGCGACCTTATCGAGGACGTCCTGCCGGACGTGCTGCGCTGCCGCTGCAAGCTCGTTCAGGCGCGCTACGCGTATGAGAACATCCACTTTCCCTCGGATTTCGGAGCCCTGGAGCTGGCGCGGCAGAGATTTATATTTGAAGAATTCTTCGTTCTGGCCTGCGCGCTTAACAAAATGCGCGGAGAGCGCGTCGAGCAGGGCGGCATAGTTATGTACGGCGCGGACGCGGAGGCGTTTTTCGCCTCGCTCCCCTTCCCTCCCACCGGCGCGCAGCGGCGCGCTGTGACACAGGCAATCAACGACATGCGCTCCGGCCGCGTCATGAACCGGCTCTTACAGGGTGACGTCGGCAGCGGCAAGACGCTCGTCGCCGCAGCGCTCATATGGTACGTGTGGAAATGCGGCTTCACCAGCGCCTTCATGGCGCCGACGGAGATACTCGCGGAGCAGCATTTTCTGACGCTCAATTCGCTTTTCTCCCCCTTTGGACTGCGCGTTGCGCGGCTGACCGGTGCAATGACCGCGAAAGAGAAACGCGAGGTAAAGGCGGCGCTTGCCGTAGGGAGCATCGACCTCATCGTCGGCACCCACGCGCTCTTCAGCACCGACGTTGAATACTCCCGTCTCGGCCTCGTCGTCACGGACGAGCAGCACCGCTTCGGCGTGGCACAGCGCTCGGCGCTCATCGGCAAGGGGCAGAAGCCGCATGTGCTCGTCATGTCCGCGACGCCGATACCGCGTACGCTCGCGCTCATCATCTACGGCGATCTGGACGTCTCCGTTCTCGACGAGCTGCCGCCCGGCCGCCAGAAGGTGGACACCTTCGCCGTCGGCGAATCGTACCGCGCGCGGCTCAATAATTTCATCCGCAAGCTCGTCGGCGAGGGGCGGCAGGTGTTCGTCGTGTGCCCGATGGTCGAGGAAAACGACGAGCTGCCCGTCAAGCTCAAGTCCGCCGAGGAGCACGCGAAGGAGCTGGCCGCCGCGTTTCCCGATCTGCGCGTCGGCTGTGTGCACGGCAGGATGAAGGCGAAGGACAAGGACAGGATCATGGCCGATTTCGCCGCGGGCGAGCTGGACATTCTCGTGTCCACGACGGTCATCGAGGTCGGCGTGGACGTACCGAACGCGGCGCTGATGATCGTGGAAAACGCCGAGCGCTTCGGCCTGAGCCAGCTGCACCAGCTCCGCGGCCGTGTCGGGCGCGGACAGCACAAGAGCTACTGCGTGCTGGTCTCCGACGCCGACGGCGAGGAGGTCAAAAGCCGTCTCGGCATTATGGTGAAAACCAACGACGGCTTCAAGATATCCGAAGAGGATCTGCGGCTGCGCGGCCCTGGTGATTTCTTCGGCTCCCGTCAGCACGGTCTGCCGGAGATGCACGTGGCCGACCTCGGCGCGGACGTGAACGTTCTCAAGTCTGCGCAGGACGAAGCGCAGCGGCTTCTGAAGGACGATCCCGCGCTGACGAAGCCCGAGCACAGAGCGCTGCGCGAGCGCATCGACCGCCTGTTCTCCGCGAATTCCGACAGCTTCAATTAAAATCTTTCCTCCGCCGCGGTTTTATTACCGCGGCGGAGGATTTTTGTCTCTGTTTTGTAAAATCTTAATAATTCTTTTGTTGATTTATTCATAAAAACAAGGTATAGTATCATCACCGAACAGATTATACTCTTTTTATATAAATTGGAGGCAAACCAATGAAGAAGCTTTTTTATCTTATAGTAGCGCTCATGCTGGTGCCCGCGCTTGTCGCCTGCGGCGCGACCGCAGCCGGCCAGCCATCCGAACAGCCGTCCGAGCCGCCTGTCGAAGTCACTCAGTCGCCCGCCGTCGTGACGGATGAACCCGTTGTTGTCAACACGCCGACGCCTGACAACGGAATAGTCGCGCTCGACGCCATACTCGACGAGATCAACAATGACGCGCAGCCCGGCTCCGCCGGTTCCAGCCTGAAGGCGGCAGTCATCGCGGCTGATATGCTCAACTGGGCATCCGACAACGAGATGAGTGACGACGAAGTCCGTCAGGCGACGATCGATTGGCTCAGTCCGAAGGGCAACGACGAGCTGGTCGAGTTCTCGATGAAGCTCGACGACGTGTACACCGCTTATCAGACCCTCATCAGCAAGGATTCCGAGGGGCTTATGTCCGACGCGGGGCTTGACTACGAGGTCGGCCAGTGGGGCTATGAGCCGTACAGCTCGATAGAGACCATAGTCGAGGTCGTCGGCCTGCCTGAGTATTAAATTGTACGTTAATCAAAGCACCCCCGATGCACAGCATCGGGGGTGTTGCTTATCTCATCTTGGCTTTTGTTTTCAGTATGAACTGCGAGACGGACTCAAGCCCGTGATAGTTCAGAAACATTATTACGCGGCGTTTCGTCGACTCACTGCGGAAGCTCTCGCTTTGCGTAAGCTTCGGCAGTTTTTTCTGCGCATATTCTCGCATCGTTTTTATAAGCTCGGTTCTGTCCGCGCTCTTCTCGCCCGCGGCCACGCGGTTTATCCCCGTAAGCAGGATGTGCGACAGGACAAGATACTCTATCTTGCCCTCCTTCCCGAACTGCTGTGCGGTCTTCTCCAGATCGTCGATAACGGTTATGATGTCGAGATTTTTCTTTGATGCGACGCTGTTCATTATGGAGCCTGCGCGGCAGTGGCAGCGGTAGAACGGCTCATGTATAACAGCTATGCGGTCTGTTTTAAACAGAAGCTTCGTCACAAACGAGAGATCCTCATACCAAAGCCCGACCGGAAACTGCGCATCGCCGATCAGACTGCGGCGGAAGAGCTTATTGCAGGCTGAGCATGTTACCATCAGCGGATCGGTAAAGTTCGTCACGTCATGGTAAACTACCGTTCCATCATCATAATAGTCCTCCATGTCACAATAGGCGATGTCTGCGTTTTCACGCTCGATGGCCTCAAGCATTTTTTCGTACATGGTCTCGTCGACCCAGTCGTCGGAGTCCACAAAGCCGATAAATTCGCCCTTCGCAACATTCATTCCAAGGTTGCGCGCACTGGACAGGCCGCCGTTTTCCTTAATCATCGGGACTATCAGCCCCGGATAGCGGGCGGCATAGTCGTCAATAATGCGCTGGGAATTGTCCGGGGAACCGTCATTGACGACGATTATCTCATAATCCTCCACCGTCTGTCCCACCAGTGAGTCGAGACATTGGGCGAGATATTTTTCAACATTGTATACCGGAACTATTATACTGAGCTTCATTTTCCTTCCTCCAGCGACGCTTTCCGTTTTTTCCGGAAATCAGTTACGTTTATATAATACAGCATCGCCGCCGTCAGCGCAAGATATATCGACACGTTGGGTCGCCGGAGTACCGCGCCGGAAAACTGGGCGAGTCCAAGCTCAACGGCAAACATAACCGTCAGACCCATATTCCGAACGCTGACGGTTCCGCGTAAGTCGAGCATCGCATGACGGAGAATCATAATAAGAATAAACAGCAGGAAGCCCACGTAGGCGGCAAAACCGACATAGCCGTAATAGTACAATATTGCGTGCCAGTCGTTTTCAAGGTCATAGGTGCCCACCTCTGTGCTCATCTCCGATACCTGAAAACCGAACATCTTTGTGAGCGTATCACTCTCATCCCACACAAGTCTCGCACAGGTGCACTTTATGATGCGGGTATCCATGAGCGTTTTGACATCGTTCGTCGCGCCGTAGGCCTCGATCACGTTATCGATGCCGAAGCGGTCGATCACGTCCTCAGGGATGAACTGCTTGTATATCCACTCAAGATACGCGTGCGCCACCTTGTCGCGGATGCGCTCCGGTACGCTCATATCGTCGATATTCATATACGGAAAGCTCGTCCGGATGTTCTCCATATGGCCGGTATAGGCGGCTTCGATGCGCCTGTCCTCCTCAGCGCGGGGCGTGATATCATAGGAAAAGATGCTCGCCGCGCAGAGCAGCGCCAGCGCCGCCGCAACAATCGCGTCGCGCTTTAGCTCTCCCCTGTCGCCCGCGATGAAGCGTATGACGAGCATTATTATGCCGCAAACGCAGATTATGATAAAGGTCAGATAACATGCCTTGGTGCCGTTTGCGAGCAGCACCGCGAACGCGGCCAGCAGCACGCCCAGCGTTATGCCGAGCTTCTTGCCCTCCAGCACATAGAAGGCGGAGAACATGGCCAGCACGGCGAAAATGATGCTCATAGCGCAGCGGTTGCTGTCTATGACCCAGCCGGACAGGCCGGTATTTTCAGCATAAGTCGAGTTTGCCGTGCCGGTGAGCACCGAAATGAGCAGTATCGCGAGCTCGATAGCCGCAGCCGCGAGCATTCCGCGCTCGGCCTGCCGCAGTTTGCTGTCATTATCCATGCAAAAGATAAAGCAGATAGCCATCACCGGCATCTGCGCGACGCGCACCATATACGCCACGTCTGTTGCAAGCATATAGTTACCGACCCGCAGGCCGTTTATCACATGCATCGCGCATATGACGCCGACGGCGGCAAGCGCGAGGAACAGCCGCAGCCGCTGCTTGCCCTTGAGCTTTATCAGCAGCACTATCGGGAGAACCAGCATTATTATGAGCCGTATTACTCCTGCCACGGTGCCGCGCTCGTTCTGCGTCCAAAACGCGAGAGTGTCGAGCAGGGGCTGAAGCGCTATAAGAAGCGTCAGCCAGTTGTCATAAAAAAACTTCTTTGCCGAAGATACGTTTGTCTGCATGTTTTATTCTTTATCCTCCAGAAGGTCAAACCACTGCCGGGATATGTTTTCCTTGGAAAAGTCCCGCGCGCGGCGCACCGCAGCGTGGCTGAGTTCCGCCATGAGTTCGGGGTCGTTTATAAGGCCGAGCAGACGCGCGGCATACCCGTCCGCATCTCCGTCGGGCACGAGATAGCCGTTCACGCTGTCTGTTATTAGCAGCGCGGGGCCGACGCGCACATCATATGCCACCGGCGCAAGGCCGCAGCTCATCCCCTCAACAAGGGTCAGCATAAATCCTTCGCTTTTCGAGGTGCTTGCGTATATCGACGCCGAGAGCATCTCGCGCTCCACGCCCTCCGGGGAGAGCTTTCCCGTCAGCGTAACGCAGTCGGAAAGTCCCTGCTCGCGTATCAGCGCTTCCAGCGCAGGGCGCTCATCGCCCTCGCCGATTATCCGCAGGTTCCAATCCGGCGCCTTTTCATGTACGGCGGCAAATATTCTGATAAGCCTGTCCATACCCTTTACTTCGACAAGCCGCCCGACGGCGACCACGGTCTTTTCACGGTGCTCAGGCAGCTTTTCAGGGTAATGCTCAAGGAAATTGGGTATTGCGACGACCTTGGTGTGCTTATTATCACGCATGACCTCGCGTACCTCATCGGCAAGGCCGGGCGTGAGCAGGATGAAGGCGTCAAGCCCGCCGTAGTCGCGGCGGAAGCTGTCAAGCAGCTTCTTGTCAAAGCAGTGATCCTGATGGAGCTGGCCAAGCTTATATACGCCCGGACGGCCATATTTTGACAGCAGGACATTATGCTCCGGTCTTGTGGTTATTATCACGCCATCGTCTATCGCGGATATTGCGTCTATGACGGCCTTCTTTTTATCGTGCAGAATGCGCGCCGCCTTCACGCTCTCGCGCGCGAGGCCGAAAACGTCCTTCCTACGGGCACAGTCGCGCCACTCGTCACGGTTCGGTATCTCGTCGAGAAGATAGCGGACGCGGACGCGTTCGTCTAGCGGGAAGGCTGGGGCGTCCGGCATGTCATACACGGAGATTATCTCCACGTCGTATTTTTCTGCAAACAGGTTTGCCATCTGGCAGACGGCTTTTTCTATACCGCCATAAGCAAGGTGCAGCGTAATTATACGCACAGTTTTCATGTCTTATCTCCCTGATTTTATTCTTTCTGCTCATTCCTGCCGCGGAATATGGTCGCGTTCAGCAGCTCATACGCCAGCTTGTCCTTAGTAAGTATCATATATGCGGCATACAGCGCAACGCATGCAATGATTATCGCCACAATGTTGACCCAGTAGTTCAGCCCCGCCATGCGGATGAGCAGCGACAGCGGGATAAACAGCGCCGAAGCCAGCAGGTAGCCGCATATGCGCTTGGAAAACAGCCTGCAATTGACGCCGATCTTCTTCACGGCGTAGAAGTAGCAGGTCACGACGAACAGTATGACCGCGAGCGTCGTGGTGGCAAGCGAGGTAATGACGGTGAAGCAGCCCACCGCAACGAGGATGAAATTCATCACAAGGTTCATCACGCCGAATACCGCGAGCAGCACAACCTGCTGCTTCTCGCGCGAATTGACGTACATCACAAGATTATTCAGCACCGACTGGAACGACAGCGCGATACGCGATATCGCCGCGACTATGAGCACCGGCCACACGTAGGTATACACGTCCTGCGTGTACAGCTGCATCACTTCCTGCGCCAGCACAATGAAGCCGAAGTTTATAGGAATGACGAGCGCGAGGTATTTCTCCGTCGTGTCGTTCAGAACCCGCTCGTATTCGTCCCGCTTCCCTTCGCCGAGCAGCGCCGAGACGCGCGGGATGGCGACGTTTATGAGCGCCAGCGGCACTGCGGACACCATGCCGACGATGTTCGTCGGGATAAAATACTCCGTGACCGCGATATCGCTCACCATCGGCGAAAGCATTATCTTATCCAGCTGGAAATAGAAAACGTCCACATTCACTATAACGAGCGACACCACCAGCGGGAACAGGTGCTTCCTTATCGTCAGGCCGCCGAAATCGAAGTGCACGTCGCGTCTGATCTTGATATAGCTGAGGATATTATTGACAAAGTTGGTCATGGAAATAACCACGGCGTACGGCACAACGTCGCTCGGCTTGCGCACGAACACGAAGATGGATATCAGATAGCCAATCCGCACAAGTATGGTCTTGACCATTATGAACCGGTAGTTCTCCTTGGCCTCGTTCGCAAATTCCACATAAAATATGTTCGCGAAAAGCTGGATAAGCATGACGAGATAGACATATACCTCTATCTGCGAGCTGGAACGCCAGAAGGTATATGCCACATACACCAGCATCGCCGCGCCGTTGGAGACGATACCGATGAGGAAAAGGCTCGTGAAGAGCTTGTTCGTTGCGGCGGGGTCGTTCCTGACGCGGCTTATCTCGCGCACGCCGTAGTTATATATGCCGAAGGAGGCCAGCGCGAGGAAGACGCTGTATTCGGTATAGACGCGGTTATATATGCCGTAAAGCTCCTCGTTCAGCAGGCCGGTCACGTAGGGGCCGACAAGCAGAGGGACTACAAGGTTAAAGATATTCAGCAGAGCTTTGTATATGCCGTTGCGGGCAAGTGATTTTTCCTGCATGGCTTGCCTTTCTCAGATGGATGTTATATAATCATTTGCAGCTGTTTTGATATTTTACTATCTTCTCAACTGAAAGTAAAGCTAAGAATTCTTAAATATACGAACTGTTTTATGGAGGACACATGAATAAGATACTTGTACCCATCGGATATATGGGCTCCGGCTCGTCTGCGGTGACGGATATTCTCGCCGAGATAGACGGATGCAGCGCCCGCGACGGCGACTTTGAGTTTGTTTTTCTGCACTGCCCGAACGGCGTTTTCGACCTTGAGGACAAGCTCCTGCACGGCAACAACGCCATACGCAGCGACGAAGCGCTGCACAGCTTTCTCGGCACGATGAAGCAGCTGTGCACGAAAAAATACTGGTGGGTCGGGCACTATAACGAGCATGTCGGCCCCGGTTTTTACGATCTGTGCCTCCGCTTTGTCGACGAACTGACCTTCTCCCGGCCGAACTATTACTGGTACTGGCAGGAGAACACCAACGCACGCATGTTTGTTGAGCTGTGCATCCGCAAGATCGTCTGGCTGCTGACGATGAAAAAGGTGCTGCTTCGCAAGCCACGCACGTATTACGACACCATGCTTTCGATCCCCACCGAGGAGGAATTCTATTCCGCCGCCTCACGCTTTATTTCCGGGGTAATGGACGAGATCGGCCTGCAGGAGCACAACATCGTGCTCGATCAGCTCCTTCTGCCGCACAATCTTTTCCGCGTGGATAATTACTTCGGGGACGAGCTGCGCGTATTCGAGGTCAGCCGCGACCCGCGCGATGTGTTCATCCAGAACAAATACGTCTGGCGGTCGCACAATAACGCCGTCGTGTTCCCGACGGATGCGGAGGAATTTGCGCAGTTTTACCGCCGCCTGCGCGGCAGCGAGCGCCCGTCCGGCAGCGCCAAGGTGCTGAAGCTGCAATTCGAGGATCTGATATATAATTACGACGCCTCGATGGAGCGGATATACGCCTTCCTCGGCGTGACCAAGGCTCAGCACAGCGCCCCAAGAACGCATTTTGACCCCGCGAAGTCCATCCAGAACACTCAGCTTTTCCGCGCGAACGAGCAGTACGCCCGCGAGGCGGAGATCATCGCAGAGCTTCTTCCGGAGTATATATACGATTTTCCCTACGAAAGGGTTCCCGATCCCGAGAAATCATTTTAAGAAACATTAAAAACAGCCTCTCCCAAGTAGGGAGAGACTGTTTTATACGTTTTGCGGTGCAAACAGCGATTACAGGCGCTCTTTGACCTTTGCCTTCTTGCCCACGCGGTCACGCAGGTAGTACAGCTTCGCTCTGCGGACCTTGCCCTTGCGGACGGTGGTGACAGAGTCGATGGAGGGAGAGTGAACCGGGAAGACCTTCTCGCAGCCTACACCGTAGGAGATGCGGCGGACGGTGATGGTCTCGTTGATGCCGCCATGCTTCTTGGCAATGATGGTGCCTTCGAAAGCCTGGGTACGCTCACGGTTGCCTTCCTTGACGCGAACCATGATGCGCACGGTATCGCCGACGTTCATTTCGGGCAGTTCTTTCTTCATGTACTGCTCGCTGAGAATTTTGACCAGATCCATAATCTAATCCTTCCTTACATATAGACGTTCTTACCGGAGGGCTTAAAGCCTCGGCAGCGGACCGCCTTTCTATGCCCGCAGACGCTCTCGTCTGCGCAGGCTGTGATATTATAGCACAGCGTATCGGCAAAATCAAGTACTTTTATCCCCGATTTTCCCTGCGCTTACCTATATATATTCATGTCCGCGTCGTAGGTCTCGACCCTTGTGAACTTTGCAAAGTCCGGCGCGATATCGGGCGCGAGCTGGCGCAGCGATTCGGCCAGCAGCTCGGGATTCAGCGTCGGCTCCTGCGCGGATATCGTCGCCTCCACGATGACGCCGCCGTCCTCGACCGTGAGGCCTATGGTCTTTATCGCGGGGCGGATGTCGCTCTCGCCCATTCCGCGCTTGGTCTTCTTCGTTATCACTATCGCGTCGCGGGCGAAGAACTCTTCGAGCGCCGCGGCCATGGCGGCCTTGTCCCGCTCGTCGTATTCAAATATGCCCTTCACATCCAGCCACTTCAGCTCCGACGCCTTGCGCTGCGGCTCATACGCCTCGATAACGCGGATGCCCTCCGGCATCACGGCGTTCATGCGCTCCGGCAGCGTCTCAAGCTCGGTATCCGAGGTCAGGCGGAAATCCATTATCTCGCACAGACTGCCCGTCCCCACCGAGAGCGGCAGGGCTATGGATATCTGCGGGTGCGGGTTGAAGCCCTCGGAATACTTCAGCTCCAGCCCCGCGCGGGCGAACACGCGCTGCATCGTGCGCATCATGTCGAGATGCGAGATGTATATCGCGCGGCCGGTCTTTTCAAATCTCAATCTCATTTTATCCATCGCAGCGTCCCCCGTTCATAAGCTTCAGTGCGCCGCAGCCGGAGCACTGGTGGCGGCAGTCAGGCGACAGCTCGGACGCATAGCAGCGCTCGCGCTCGCGCACGAGATGCGCCTTGCGCACGCCGACGTCGATGATGTCCCATGGCAGGACTTCGTCTACGCTGCGCTCGCGGTTCGCGTAGAACTCCGTGTCCACACCGCACTTTTCAAAGGCGTCCATCCATCGCTGGAAGGAGAAATAATCCGACCATGAGTCGAGCCTGCCGCCCTGCCGCCAGACCTCCTCTATCGCGTCGGCGACGCGGCGGTCGGCGCGGCTGAGCACGGCCTCGATGAGGCTCGTCTCCGCGTCGTGCCAGTTGTAGCTTACATTGCGCGCGGTGATGCTGGAGCGCAGCAGGTTCACGCGGCGCAGGTACTCCTCTATGCTTATCTGCGCCTCCCACTGGAATGGGCTGTGCGGCTTGGGGATGAAGCACGACGTCGATATGGTTATCTTGACACCGCGGTTTTTGTACTTTGCGTTCATGCGCCAGCAGTGCAGCACCTCGTCCGCCATCTGCGCGATGCCGATTATGTCTTCGTCCGTCTCCGTCGGCAGACCGAGCATATAATACAGCTTCACACTGTTCCAGCCGCCGGCAAAGGCTATCGCGCAGGTGTGCAGCAGATCCTCCTGCGTGACGTTTTTGTTTATCGCGTCGCGCAGGCGCTGGCTGCCACCCTCGACGGCGAAGGTCAGGCCGCTTTTGCGCACCTTCTGCAGCTTCTCCATAAGCTCGATGGAGAAATTATCCGCGCGGAGCGACGGCAGAGACAGACCGATACTGCGGCTCTCGCAGTATTCAAGCATCCCGTCGCACAGCTCCGGCAGCTGCCGGTAGTCGCTGGTGCTCAGCGACAGGAGCGTCACGTCCTGATAGCCGGTGTTTTTCAGCGACTCGATGCCCTGTTTTATAATTGTCTCCGGCTTTTTCGCGCGTATCGGGCGGTAGACATGCCCTGCCTGACAGAAGCGGCAGCCACGCACGCAGCCGCGGAACAGCTCCACGCTCACCCTGTCGTGTACGACCTCGGTGGACGGCACGATCGGCGCGGTCGGGTACGGTGACGCGTCAAAGTCCACGACAATGCGCTTTGTCACGCGCTCCGGCGCGCCGTCCTTCGCGGTGTATGACTTGACCGTGCCGTCCTCGTTATACTCGATGTCGTAGAGCGAGGGGACATATATGCCGCCTATCTGCGCCGCGCGGACGAGAAAATCGTGCTTGCTCCAGCCACAGAGCTTCGCCTCATGCAGCAGCGCGAGCAGCTCGTTGTTTACCTCCTCGCCCTCGCCGACGATGAAGAGGTCGATAAACGGCGTCATCGGCTCCGCGTTCGTTGCCGCGGTACCGCCGGCCATGACTATCGGCAGCAGGTTTGGCCTGTCCGCGCTTCTGAGCGGGATGCCGCCCATGTCCAGCATGTCGAGCACCGTCGTGAACGCCATCTCGTAGCCTATCGAGAAAGCGATCGCGTCGAACTCGCCCAGCGCATCGCCGCTTTCCAGCGCGTAGAGCGGGATGTTCGCCTTCTTCATCTCCTCGTACATGTCGCCCCACGGCGCGTAAACGCGCTCACACCAGACATAGTCGAGGCTGTTCATGGTGTGATACAGGATGCTCATGCCGAGGTTCGACATGCCTATCTCATAGGTGTCCGGAAAGCAGAACGCGAGCCGGATGTCGACCTTCGTCTTGTCCTTGATTATCTGATTATATTCGCCGCCGGTGTAGCGCGCGGGCTTCTGCACGCGCGGCAGTATGCGTTCAAGTCTTTTGTCCATTTCAAGCTCCGTCGAAATTGAAATTTGCAATATAGTATTTTTGTATTCTATAATACTTTTCCGTGTTTTGCAAGGCTTACGCAACTGCGGGTTGCTTGCCCGCCGGTAATTTCTGTGCTAAACTGAGTTCATGGAGGTGTTCGGTATGGATACAAAGGATGTTATATATGACCTGAGAACGAAAAACGGGCTGTCACAGGATGAACTGGCGGAAAAGGTGTTCGTCACGCGGCAGGCAGTGTCCCGCTGGGAAACCGGTGAGACGACGCCGAACGTGGAGACGCTGAAGCTGCTTTCAAACGTCTTTGACGTCTCAATCAACACGCTGCTGGGCACGCCCCGAAAGCTGATCTGTCAGTGCTGCGGGATGCCGCTCGACGACTCCACTACCAGCAAGGAGCCGGACGGCGCGTTCAACGAGGACTACTGCAAGTGGTGCTACACCGGCGGCGAGTTCACGTATACCAGCAAGGAGCAGCTGATAGATTTCTGCGTGACGCACATGGCGAGTGAGAGCTGGCCGGCAGAGCAGGTCAGGGCGCATATGGAAGCTGTCGTCCCTGAGCTGAAGCATTGGAAGAAATGACATGAAACCGGACATAGCAAAACGCTATGTCCGGTTATTTTTCGGGCGGTTAAAAAGCCCTTGGCTCCCTCTGACGAGGGAGTCAAGGGGATATCATCTACAATATATAATTATCTGATTCACAGCAGTTCTTTTCTCCGCCCAAGCGCGGGATTCTCCGGCTGAGACAGCAGCAGCCATATCGACGCGACCAGCACCGCCGCTCCCCTGCCCGTCCACATCAGCCACAGCCCCGCCGCCAGCAGCAGCGTGCCGGTAAGCAGTCCGGTCAGCTCCGCGAGACGCATACCGCGTCGTCCGCCGAAAGCCGCGGCGGCAAGCTCCGCGAATATCTGCCCGCCGTCGAGCGGGAGCGCCGGCAGCAGGTTGAACGCCGTCAGTATCACGCTCACTCCCGCCGAGCAGAGCAGCCAATCGCTGCCGTAAATCTTTCCGGCGTAGGACGCGATGAGCGCGTACAGCCCACCGGCAGCAGGCCCCGCGGCGGCGGCGAGTATGCGCCCGAAGCCGCTCGTGCATCCGGCATAGCCTATGCACAGCCCGCGCAGCTCCGCCTTGAAGCCGCATATGCGCAGGCCGAGCAGCCGCAGGCACACGATGTGCCCCAGCTCATGGATCAGCACCGGCACGGCGACGCAGGCAAGCGTCCCGAAATCCGCGGTATAATAGATCAGCGCCGCGAGGATGAGCGCTCCGGCGCTGACTTTTATTCTGTTGTTGTTCATCTCAGACATAGTATTCAGGATTTATATAGACGTCGTTCAAAAACAGCTCAAAGTGAAGATGCGGGCCAGTCGCGTTGCCGGTCTGGCCTACGCGGCCTATCGTCTGGCCGCGCTCAACCATATCCCCCTCGTGCGCCACGAACTCGCTCAGGTGCGCGTACAGGCTTGCGAAGCCGCCCTCGTGCGTCAGGATGAGGTATTTCCCGTAGCTGTCGCTCTCCCCCGCCGCATAGACATAACCGTCCGCGAAAGCGAAGACGCTGTTGCCGTTGTCCGCGGCGAAGTCCGTGCCATAGTGAAACTTGACGGTTCCCTGTATGGGGTGCACGCGGTAGCCGAAGCCGGAGGAATCGTACCCGTCCACGGGGCTTGTATATTCAAAGGGTATCTCCGGCATGTCTGTCCGCACGTTTGCGGGGATGGCGTAGCCGTCAAACTCCGTTTGACTCGACAAAAATGCGCTGACCGCCTCCGGCTGCTCGCTCGGTTCAGAGGTCGGTTCCGGTGACGGCGTCGGGGCGGGTTCCGGCGTTGGCGACGGTGTCGGAGTCGGCTCCGGCAATGGGCTTGGCGTCTGCTCAGCGAAGGTCGGTGCAGTCTCATCCGAATCGGGCAGCGTCCGCGGCAGCAGCATCGGCTCCGGCGACGGGGATGGGGACGGCGGCGTTTTATCCTCGCGCGCCCTGCCGAAGACCTCCACAAGCTTTTCCCCGAACCGGCTCTCCGTGATATGGCTGCCGAGCGTCTGCGCAAGCTCGACGTAATCGTCGTCACGGTCTATAAAGTACAGCACCCGCTCGCGCAGTCCGGCGCTGTGCTGCGGCAAGGCAAGCTTCAGCACCGTCAGCAGCACGAATATCCCCGCCGCCGCGCAGCTCTTCCATCTCTTCATGCATATCCCTCCCCCTCGGTTACAAACATATTTCGCTGGGGACAGGCGTATGACTCAAATTTTTTCTTGACAATTTACTCCCTTGTAATTATAATAAGATGGCTGTCTGAAAAGAGCATACTTCGGGGTGTAGCGCAGCTGGTAGCGCGCTTGGTTCGGGACCAAGAGGCCGGGAGTTCAAGTCTCCCCACTCCGACCAAAAGTCCACCGTAGATTAATTTACGGTGGACTTTTTATTATAAATAGTTCTGAAAATTGGAACTCAACGAGGCATTTATACTGAATATTGAGACTGCCAGAATGGTCATTCGTGATTTTACCATAAATGATATAAACGATATGCAGGATATCTTGGGCGATGCCGAAACAATGAAGAATTGCGAGCCCGCGTATACTATTGAGAAAACGGCCGATTTTTTGCAGAAATTCTGCATAGAAAAAGGAGGGGCCGTTGCCGCGGTACACAAAGAAACCGCCAAAGTGATCGGATATATTCTTTTCAACGAGTTCGGCGAAGGCGTATATGAAATCGGGTGGTTTTTCAACAGAGCTTTCTGGGGACAGGGGTTTGCTTATGAATCCTGCAAAGCGGTCATTGACTATGCTTTTGATAAGATGAATGCGCATAAAGTGTTTGCCGAAACGATCGACGGAACCAAATCCGTCAATCTTATGAAAAAGCTTGGAATGAAGCCGGAAGGGATACAGAGAAGCCAGACGAAAGACAATTTTGGAAACTGGGCGGATCTATACTTATATGGTATTCTTTCAGAAGACAGACAGTAACCCAACAGACATTCCGCCGCGGGAGGGGGGGCAAACACAACAATGAAAAAATTTCGTACAACTATAATTCTGCTCCTGTGCGTCGCGCTGACGCTGTGCGGCTGCGCGGCGGGCGAGACGAGCCGCTGCGAACCGGTGCGGGAGCTTACGTGCACGCAGCCCGCCGCGCTCTCCGGCATATATCCGGCGGGCGGGTCGAAGCTATACATATGCTCGTCGGACTATGAGGCGGAGCGCACGACCGTGCAGCTCATTGACGCTGGCTCCGACGCAGTATGCGGCGAGGTCACGCTGGACGGCGTCTGGAGCATCAAGTCTCAGTCCTTCTCCGACGGCCGGCTCGCGCTCTGTGACCGCGCCATCACGCTGACCGACACAATGAGCGCCGACGAGGAGCTGTACGGTATAAACGCCGCGCTCGACGCGCTGTCGCGCACACTCTCCCTGTACCCCGACGGCTTCTTCGCGCAGTTTAAAAACGGCATGGGCGAGGGCGGAATCCGCTTCCTCCTGACGGAGCGGATCGACAGTGACTACGGTGTCGTGGGCTGCGCCTACGAGAGCCGCGAATGGCAGAACATCGCGCTGGACGTCCGCATGGCGGATGGGCTTGACACCATCATCTGCCATGAGCTGTGGCACGCGACCGAGAACCACATTCTCTCGCGTGATTACTCTGCGTTTTCGCCCGACGCATGGGCGGCGATGAACCCCGAGGGCTTCGCCTACTGCGAGGATCCGACGCAGTCCGACTCGATGCTGGAATGGACGCTGTACAGCAGCAGCCCTGACAACGTGTATTTCGTTGACGGCTACTCCTGCGTGAACGAGCACGAGGACAGGGCGCGCATCATGGAATACTTCATGGTGCACGAGGACGAGGCCGGTCTGCTGATCGAGTCCCCGGCCATACGGCAGAAGCTCCAGTTCATGTGCGACGCCGTGCGCAATAATTTCGACACCACCGGCTGGAACGGCGTCCGCTGGGAGTCGCTTCTGGGATGAATATGACAAAAAGTTCCTGAGTTGAAAACTCAGGAACTTTTTGTTTTACTGTCTGATCTGCTTGACGGCCTCGTTTATGCCTGTGGCCGCGAAGCCGCTGACGATGCCGACCGCGACGGCGGTTATGTAGTCGCCCGCCGGATAGTCCGGCATCCAGCGCATAGCCAGCACGCCAAGGACTCCGCCCACGACGCCGCAGATGATGGGTATCCACTTGTTATCAAGGCCGCTCGCCTTGACGAGCTGACCTGCAAGATAGCAGATCACCGTTATCGCGGCGACGCCCGCAATTCCGAAATCCATGCTCTCACCTCCCTTCATCATAATCCAAGCTGCCCCAGCGCGTATGCGAGCACCGCGCCGACAAGCAGCCATATCACCTTATCGACCAGCTCCTCCCAGCGCCTTGCGGGCTTGCCGGTCAGGGTCTTGATGTCTGACTTCATAACCGTGAGATCCCGCTCCATGCCGCCCTGCTTCGTGGCAAGCTCCTTGACCGAGAGGGCAAGGTCTGTCAGCGCGCTCTGGTTCCGCTCGATCTCCTCTATACGATGCGTATTCGAGCGGCTGCGCGCGTCAACGCGCTCTATTTTGAGCGCAAGTTCTTCTGCCGTCACCGTTCATCCTCCTATCAGCCTTGACCATGTGTTTGCTCCGGCGACGCCGTCCACGGCCAGCCCGTGCGCGCGCTGGAACGCCCACACCGCAAGCTTCGTGCAGGTTCCGAAGTCACCGTCCGCGCCGCAGGAGCCGCAGGAATATCCGCGTCCGATCAGCAGCAGCTGCATTGACCGCACCGCCTCGCTCACATCGCCCTGACGCAGGAGCGGCAGCTCCACCGCGGCGCTGCTCTTCTCCGTACCGGCGGCGACCGCCGCGCCCTGCGCCCAATCCGCGGGCGCATCGCCGTAGCTTATCCAGCCCGGCAGCCCCCACAGCGCCCAGCCGCGACCCTTCAGGCGGGTCCTGACAACACCCTTCGCGTGCCCTGATGCCTCCACGACGTATCCGTCTCCGACGTACACGCCGACGTGTCCGAGTCCCTCCATGAATACGCAGGCTCCCGTGATCTGCGGCATCCTCGCAATGTCGCCGCGCCGGACGCAGCTCCGGTACAGCCCGCTCACCGCGACGTCCTGCGCGGCGCAGTACACGGGTGCGCTCTGCGCCGTGTCACTCCAGAGGTAGCCCTTTATGAGCCCCACGCAGTCGTGAACGCGCTTGCCGAACTGCGATTCGAAGTCGTCCGCCGTGTAATGCTCCGGATACTGTGCCCGCTTCTGCGCGAGCAGCGCCGCCGATGCCGTCTGCCCGAAGGTGCCCCACCAATAGGGGCGTCCGAGCTGCGCCAGCGCGTATTGTGCCAGTCCTTCTCCCGTTTTTGTCGTCATGTTCTGTCACTCCGTTTCATGTTTTCGTCAAGTCCTGTAAAACAGAACCCGAATTTGAAATAAATAACGCCGTCGGCGGCATTGCCGCGGGCGTCCTTTTTGGGCTTATGCCCGCATATGTATGCTCTGAGCATAGTTTCCTCCTTTGTGTTATAATCAGATATTATTCTGCCTTAAATATCTTGATGAGATAATATCACATCATATCCGTTTTGTCAAGTTAAACAGAACTAAATTTGCGGTAAAATTTTCTACCTGTCAGTCCGATTTGAGTTTTAAAAATGCATACGATTATGAATAAGATTTCTTTTGCAAGCGTCTATCTGCTCCGGGTGTCAAGGTCATCTGCTCTTCTACATTAGATTTCATAGTGCATTACGTTAGATAAACGAGCCTGTTTTTTGGGCAAATTATCTTATTTACCCATACATTTCCTTTGCATATTTTTTGCGCCATATGCTTGATTCTTTTCGTTTAAACGAGTAGAATACATTTACACTTACGAAAGCAGGTGACGCTATGGAATACATATCGGCCAAGGAGGCTGCGGAGCGCTGGGGTATACAAGTCCGCGGCGTGCAGGAGCTGTGCAAGGCAGGGCGCATACAAGGCGCGTTCAAATTTGAACGTTCGTGGATGATTCCGGCTTCGGCGCAAAAACCGGAGGATCCACGCCGCGCCGGGTCAAAGAGTTCCGGTGCGGTCTCGTATGGCTACTATCCCGGCCTAATTTCATACTTCATACATGCGCCGTCCGGCAAATCTGACAGGCTTCCAACTGGTATAACCGACCCGGCGGCTATACTGGAGTATAAGGCGGAGCTTCTGTATTTCACGGGCGAGATTGACGCCTGCCGTGACATGCTGCACGGCGTGGATGACGGCGGCACACTTCTCAGCAGGCTATCCCTCGTTCTGCCGCTGAGCGTATGTCTTGGCGACGTGCCGGCCTTTAATTCCGCCGTTGAGGGTGTATACGCGCTGATAGATCAGGCTCCCGACAGCGTCGGCTCCCGCGCGGCACGGCTGCTGCACTCATGCACGGCGCTGGGCCTATACATGCCGCACTTTGTACCGGAGTGGATCCGGGACGGGCAGTTCGCCGGGCTGCCGGCTGAGCTTATCCCCTTTGCGATATACACACGCAGCAAATATCTTCTCACCGCGAAGCGTGAAGCGGAGGCAAAGGCCGCAGCTGAAACCGCGCTGAGCTTTCTGCCCGTGGAAAGCGGCTTCAGCCTGATTCATCTTTATCTCCGTCTCATATGCAGCGCCGCCCTCTGCGCCGCCGGCGACATGCACGCCAGCGAGGCACACCTGCGGGAAACCATGTCTCTCGCCATGCCGTATGACTATGTAATCCCCTTCACCGAGTTTCTTACCTTGCACAGCGGCCTTATAGAATCCGTGTCACAGCAGGAATATCCGGAGCAGTACAGGCGCGTTATACAGCTCTGGACAAGATGCTGGAAGAACTGGATGGCTTTCCGCGGCCGGCTCACCATGTCAAGCGCAACCGCCATTCTCTCCAACCGCGAGCACCATCTCGCCCGTCTCCTCGCCGACGATCTCACCTATGCGGAGGCCGCCGAACGGCTTGGCATGAGCGTCGGCAGCGTAAAAAACATGGCGTCGGTCATATATGCCAAGCTCCACGTCGGCGGTAAAACGGAACTGAAAGATTACGTTTTGTAACTGCTTCCAACCGCCAAATAACTACAAAAACGGCACTTCAAAATTTGACCAATTTCGTCTATTATAAGCGTGTAATATAGTTATGCGAAGCGTGTGCCGTGCGGCCGTCCGGGGGCGTCTCAGACTCCGGGCGTTGAAGCGGCGCATGGTTGTCCATGCCCCGGCGGGGTGCGTCTCAGTCCCCCATCGGCTGCCTGCGGCGGCAAAGCATACTTATTCATATGGTATTTTATTTGGGGAGGTTTATTCGCAGAAATGAAAAAAAGACTCTTTGCACTGTTTCTGTGCCTGTGCATGATGATGACGCTGCTGCCTGTCGGCGCCTTCGCAGAAGGCACGGAAGCCCAGTTCGGATTGGCCGCCGGCGGAGCATCCGTCACGTCCGTCAATCCTGTCGAGACGCCCGATACGCATATAACTTTCAAGTTCTATAACGGGGAGACGCTTCTCGACACACAGGTCGTCAACGGCGACGGCCAGCTCACCGCTCCGGCGACGCCCGCCATCGAGGGTGGCCGCAAGTTCCTCGGCTGGTATGCCGTTGATGCCACCGGCCAGCTTGAGGCACAGGAGTTCGACTTCAGCACCGCGTACACCACGTACCGTGGCCGCAGCGAAGTCAAGGTCATGGCCAAGTTCGAGGCCGTGTTCTACGTGTACTTTATGACCGTTGACGGGCAGGTGCACTCCACCGCGATCGCAAACGAGGTCAACGACTTCAAGGTCGCTCTGCCTACGGACTATGAGCCGAATGGCAAGGTAGTCACCGGCTGGACGGCAAACGATGCGGTATTCACCGCCGATACCGTTGTCAGTGCCGACACCTATGTCTACCCCGTCACCGAGGACTGCTACTGGGTCACCTTCAACACCACCGGCGGCAGCATGGTAGCCTCCCGCTCCGTCACCAAGGGCGATACCCTTGAACTCAGCGGCGTCAAAGCTCCCACCCGCACCGGCTACAGCTTCAAGGGCTGGAGCACCACTGCGGACGGTGCGCTCATCAGCTCCGTCACCCCGACCGCAGACACCACCCTCTACGCCGTCTGGGAAGGCGACGATGTCAAGTACATGGTCGTCTACTGGGGCGAGAACGCGGACGATACCAATTACTCCGCTCTGGCCACCGCTACTCTGACCGGCAAGGTCGGCAGCACGGTAACGCTCAATGCAACCACCGGCGCACTGCCAAACAGTGTGTCTGACAGACAGCACTTCAAGTTCAGCTCGTCCGACTCGGCAACCATCCGCGCCGACGGCTCCAGCGTTCTGAATGTCTATTTCTCCCGCAACAGCTACACATTGACTTTCCGCAAGTACACATGGGAACTTTTTGGCGGCAACTACGAAACCGTAGCTACAATAACTGCAAAATATAACGCTTCAATCTTTGCCGAGTTCAGCAAAGCTCCTTTCAGCACGACATATAAAGGTCGTGCATGGGATTGTACCGATGGCAGCAAATACGGTTATCCACTTCAGACTCTTGACCGTATGCCCGGCTTTAATGCAACCTTTGATCTCTATGATAAGAGCAGCAACAAACTCAAGACCATATATTACTATGTGCAGAATGTTGGAACGACTGTAAACAGCAGCCGTTGGCCTACCAGCACTGCCAACTTCAGTCTGTACAAGGAAGTACAAACATACTTCAATTATGCTACTTACGATGAAGAGTATCATAACATAGACGGCTTTAATCGGTACAGCGCCAGCGTTGCCGGTTTTTACCGTAACCAGAAAGACTTCAGCAACAACACGCTTTACCTTTACTACATGCGCAAGTCCTACACGCTCACCTTCAACAACTACGGTGCCGTTTCTGACAACACCGTAGAATATGAAGCTAAGCTGGACAGCTACAACAACTATGTTCCTGCACGTCCTGAAGGCTTCAGCGAGAACGCAGTGTTCATGGGCTGGTACGAGGTCGAGCCTTCTCAGATAACCAGCACTACGCAGCACTTCGACTTCACCGGCAAGACGATGCCCGCGGACAACCTCACCCTCTTCGCATACTGGGTCGAGCAGCCCGTCACGCTGACGGTGCAGGTTCCCACGCTCGACTATACCGCGTCCAATGACAAGGTCGCCATCGGCACGGTCATCTCCGGCGTGGACGTGTTCAAGGATGCCGAGGCCAAGATCGCCGAGGCAGGCAGAACCGTTCTCAAGTGGGTATACGAGGACGGCACCGCCGTTGACGTCAACAGCGCCATCGGCAGCGACACCATCGTCAAGGCAGTCCTTGAGGGCGAGGTCTACACGCTGACCTACGTCACCGGAACCGACGCCGCGATAACCGACGAAAACCGCTACGAATATGAAGCGCTTGCACAGGTCAAGGACGGCAGCGGGCTCAAGAGCGGCGACAAGGTGTTCGCATACTGGACTGACGAGACCGGCAAGGTCTACTATCCCGGCAGCTACGTCACCATGACCGGCAACAAGACCCTCACCGCAAATTACGTTGACCCCAGCGTCAAGGTCACGCTCACCTACCACTCGAACTTTGACACTGACCAGACCAAGACCATCGACGCCGTTCCCAACAACGACAAGGTCACCGTCATGGCTTACGACGCAACCGGCATGACCACGCGTCCCGGCTACGAGTTCAAGGGCTGGGCAGACACGGCTGACGCAGATACGGCTAACTACCCCGCAGGCTCCGAAGCCCGTCTGGACAACGTCGGCTCCAACGACCTCTACGCCGTCTGGGAAGCCATCGACGTGGACTACAAGGTCAGATATCTCTGGAACGGTACCGAGGATAAGGTTGCCGACGATAAGGTTGTTGCAGACCAGACCGTAGGCCAGACCATCACCGAGGACCCGATCACGGTCGGCGGATACACCGCCGTCAGCACCGACTCCCAGAGCATCACTCTCGTTCCCGACAGCAGCAGCAACGTAATCACCTTCTATTATTATAAAAACGTTGAGCTAACCGCAAACAGCGCTACACACGAATACAACGGCTTTGAGCAGTCCGTCGAGGGCTTCACCGGCGCACCGGAGGATGCCGGCTTCTCGGCCATCACCGTCGGCGCAGCCGGCACTGATGTTGGCGAGTACCCCGCAAAATTTGCCGAAGGTACCGTAGGCACTAAGGACAGCACAGGAAAGTATATCGTCGTCAAGGCAACCGACGGCATGCTTAAAATAACCCCGATATCAAACGTAATCACCATCACCGCTAACAGCAAGACCAGAGAGTACAACGGTGAGGCGCTCACCGACAATGGCTGCACCTTCACCGAGGGCGTCCTCGTTGATGGCGACGTGCTTCAGGCAGTCGTTGAGGGCAGCCAGACCGACAAGGGCAGCAGCGCAAACGTTGTCAAGTCCTACAAGGTCGTGCGCGGCAGCGATGATGTCACCGGCAACTACAAATTCACCGACTCCGTTAACGGCACCCTGACCGTCACCAAGCGTGAGATAACTCTCACCTCCGCAGACGGCAGCAAACAGTATGACGGTACCCCGCTCACCAACCATAATGTCACCGTCTCCGGCAAGGGCTTCGCTGATGGCGAAGGCGCAACCTACACCGTCACCGGCAGTCAGACCCTCGCAGGCAGCAGCGCGAACACCTTCAGCTACACTCTGAACGAGGGCACCAACCCCGACAACTACAATATCACTACAAACCCCGGTACCCTGACGGTTACAGCCGTCTCCGACAAGGTCGTTGTCACGATCAAGGAGCACAGCGGCACTGCAAAGTATGACGGCAGCGAAAAGACCGTCACCGGCTACGACACCGAGATCAGCAATCCGCTCTACACCACTGATGACTTCCACTTCACCGGCGATGCCACTATCACCGGCACCGATGCCGGCAGCTATGACATGGAGCTTGTTCCCGAAAACTTTGAGAACATCAGCAATAACTTCTCCAATGTTGAGTTTGTCATCGAGGACGGCACGCTGACCATCTCCAAGCGTGAGGTAACTCTCACCTCCGCAACCGACAGCAAGATGTATAACGGTATCCCGCTCACCAACCATAATGTCACCGTCTCCGGCGACGGCTTCGTTACCGGTCAGGGCGCGTCCTACACCTTCACCGGCAGCCAGCTCGATGTCGGCAGCAGCAAGAACACCTTCGACTACGAGCTGAATGACAACACCAAGGCAAAGAACTACAAGATCACCAAGGAATACGGCGACCTGACCGTCACCGCAGTTTCCACCCAGATCGTCATCACCGCGAACAGCAAGACCGAGGTCTACAGCGGCCAGGCAGTCACCGACAGCGGCTACACCTACACCGGTAAGCTCGCCGAGGGTGACAAGCTTGAAGTTGAAGTCGTCGGCAGCCAGACCGATAAGGGCAGCAGCAAGAACTGGTTCACATACACGCTGACCGAAGGCACCAAGGCTGACAACTACACCATCACTCAGGAATACGGCGAACTGGTCGTCACCAAGAACACCAGCGTGATCAACATCACCGCAAAGAGTGCGAACAAGACCTACGACGGTCAGGCGCTCACCGAGCCCCGCTACGACTTCACGCAGAACATCCTCGCCGAGGGCGACGTGCTTACCGCAGTCGTCGAAGGCAGCCAGACCGACGCCGGCAGCAGCGCAAACGTTGTCAAGTCCTACCGCGTCATGCGCGGCGGTGTGGACGTCACCGACTTCTACACCTTCGGTGAGATCGAGAACGGCACTCTGACCGTCACCGAACGCAAGGTCACTCTGACCAGTAAGAGCGCCGATAAGCCCTATGACGGTACCCCGCTCACCCGCCCCGATGTCACCGTCTCCGACGAAGGCTTCGTTGACGGCGAGGTCAGCGACATCAAGGCCATCGGCACCATAACCGACAAGGGCAGCGTCCCCAATACCATCACCTTCACCGAGGGCGAGAACTTCAAGGCCAGCAACTACATTATCGTCAGAGAGACCGGTACTCTCACCATCACCGCTGACGCGACCGAAGTTGTTGTCTACATCTCCGGCAACACCGGCACCGAGAAGTATGACGGCACCGAAAAGACCGTCACCGGCTACAAAGTGACCAGCATCAGCAGCGGCCTCTACAAGGAAAGCGACTTTGCATTCACCGGCAATGCGACGGTCTCCGCTACCGACGCCAAGGCGACCTCTTACCCGATGGGTCTTACCGCAGGCAACTTTGAGAACAAGAACGATAACTTCAGCAAGGTCACCTTCGTCGTTACCGACGGTTCTCTGACCATCGATCCGCGCACCGTCACTCTCACCAGCGAGAGCGCGACCAAGGAATACGACGGCATCCCGCTCACCCGTCCCGATGTCACCGTCTCCGGCGACGGCTTCGTTGAAGGCGAGGTCAGCGGCATCAAGGCCACCGGCAGTATCACCTACTACGGTGAGGTTGACAACGACATCAAGTACACCAAGGAAGCAGGCTACAAGGATTCCAACTACATCGTCACCTCCGAGATCGGCAAGCTGGGCATCACCCGCAGCTCCAAGGAGCTCAAGGTCGTTGCGAACAGCGGCACCTGGGAGTATGACGGCAAGTTCCACGCCGACGGCGGCTACACCGTGACCTTCGGCGAAGAGAGCTACACCGTTGCAGCCGGCGAATCCGCCAAGCTCTCCACCGGTGATACCGTCACCGCGATCATCACCAAGCAGGTCAAGAACGTCGCCGACAGCGCAGGCGGCAACAACGCCATCGTCACCCTGACGATAGACAACACCGCGCAGTACGCGAACGTATCCCAGGCCAACGGCACCCTGACCATCACCGCAAAGCCCCTGACCATCACCGCCGACAGCGCGGAGAAGGTCTATGACGGTCAGCCTCTCACCAAGAACAGCTTCACCAACACCGAGCTTGCCGAGGGCGATAAGCTCACCGCCACCGTCACCGGCAGCCAGACCAACGTTGGCAGCAGCGATAACGTCGCCTCCGCCGCAGTCATTATGGCAGGTGAAGAAAACGTCACCGCAAACTACACCATCACCTACGAGAAGGGCAGCCTCACCGTCACTCCCGTGACCGACGAAGTAATCGTTACCGTCACCGAGCGCGGCGGCGACTACCTGTACGACGGCGGCGAAAAGGTCGTCACCGGCTATGACGCCGTAAGCAGCAATCCGCTCTACACCGCGAACGATTACAGCTTCAGCGGCGACGCGACCGTCAAGAGCACCAACGCGGGCAGCTACGACATGGAGCTTGCTCCCGAAGACTTCAAGAACACCAGCGCGAACTTCACCAATGTCACCTTCATCATCGTTGACGGCAAGCTCAACATCGCACAGCGCAAGGTTCTCATGACCTCCGCTGATGACGAGAAGGTCTACGACGGCACTCCGCTAACCAACTCCACCGTTACCGTCACCGGAGACGGCTTCGCTGAGGGCGAGGGTGCGGCCTACACCGTGACCGGCAGCCAGCTTGACGAGGGCAGCAGCAACAACAGCTTCACCTATGAACTGAACGAAGGCACTCTTGCCGCAAACTACATCATTGAGACCAAGGAAGGCGAACTCACCGTCAAGCCGATCCTCACCGAGATCACTATCACCGCAAACAGCGGCGAGAAGATGTATGACGGCTCCGCACTCATCAACGGCGGCTACACTTTCACCTCCGGCATCCTTGTTGACGGCGATGTGCTTACCGCAGTCGTCGAGGGCAGCCAGCTCAACGCAGGCAGCAGCGCAAACGTCGTCAAGTCCTACCGCGTCATGCGCGGCGAGACCGACGTCACCGCAAACTACCGCTTCGCAGAATCCGTTGACGGCAAGCTCACCGTTACCGCGCGCAAGGTCGTTATGACCTCCGCGGACGACGAGAAGGTCTACGACGGCACTCCGCTCACCAATGACGAGATCACCGTCACCGGCGACGGCTTCATCGAGGGCGAAGGCGTCACCTATGACGTCACCGGCAGCCAGCTCGACGTCGGCAGCAGCGACAACAGCTTCACCTACGAGCTGAACGAGGGCACTCTTGCCGAGAACTACATCATCGAGACCGAGGAAGGCAAGCTCACCGTCACCAGCCCCGAGCAGCACATCGTCATCACCGCGAACAGCGCGGAGAAGACCTATGACGGCACTCCGCTCACCGACGATGGCTTCACCTACACCGACTTCGTTCTCGCCGAGGGCGACGTGCTTGAGGCAGTCGTCGAAGGCAGCCAGACCGACGCTGGCAGCAGCGTGAACGTCATCAAGTCCTACCGCGTCATGCGCGGCGATGAGGACGTCACCGCAAACTACATCTTTGACGACTCCGTTGACGGCACCCTGACCGTTACCAAGCGCAAGGTAACTCTCACCTCCGGCACCGCCTGCAAGATCTACGACGGCAAGTACCTCACCTGCAACAAGGTCGAGGTCGGCGGAGACGGCTTTGTTGAAGGCGAAGGCGCGACCTACGATGTGACTGGCAAGCGCAAGGACATCGGCTGGAGCTACAACGACTTCACCTACAAACTCAACGACAACACCAAGGCCGACAACTACGAGATCACCGTTGAGCGCGGCTTCCTGTACGTCAAGGATCAGGCTGAAAAGCCCAAGACCGGCGACAGCAGCGACCTTCTCCTCCTGCTTGCCCTCATGAGCATGAGCGGCGCAGGCGCAGCGGGCACTGTGTACCTCTACCGCAGAAAGCGCGAGGAGCAGGAATAAGCTCAAAATAGCAAAGCACTAAACTAAACGAATCCCCTCGGCAGTTTATCACTTGAAGTGACCCCAAAAAGTTAGACAAATATTTTTAGCGCAAATTGTTCAAGCAGCCGAAAGGGCTTGC